>Ga0315320_10002463_pt1 | contig 15220 bp, 24 predicted proteins | sample M140m21515metaG_FD_203458 | JGI IMG/M metagenome (GOLD analysis project Ga0315320, IMG submission 203458) | Ammonia-oxidizing marine archaeal communities from Monterey Bay, California, United States - M1 40m 21515 | ecosystem: Environmental > Aquatic > Marine > Coastal | place: USA: California... | reverse complement strand
TTATATCTTCAACTGAATCATCATATGTATAAATATCTAATCCTTTTCCTTTAATAACAACCTTATAAGGTCTTCCACCATTATCAAAAATCAAATACTTTTCACCGGTCGAAAAATTTTTGTTGGTTTTGGGGGAAGGTCCCACCCTTTTTCTCTTTTTTGTTCTATTTTTTGATCTATTGGGGGATTTTCCCACCCTTTTCTTTCTTTTGGTTCTCTTTTTCTTAAAAAGAGATTTCTGCCAACGTTTTACACCATTTTTATTTTTCACAATAATCCACATATTTCCATCATTTCCCCTTTTTTTTATCCCTACTGAAAACAGAGTTGCTGATTCTTCTGGACCTTTTCTCATATATAATGTTTTTAGATAAAAATATTGATAAACAACGGTGTTTTATTTTGGAACGCGGAAACCATCGTGTAAGATATACAATAATTATTATATATTACTCAACATTTTGTTATATAATTTAGTTTCTTTTTGTTATATTTTAGAGATTAATACTTCTTTGTATAACACCTTTATAATATCTTTGGTATATATATAATGTCGAAACAAATAAGTATACGGTGGGGGATACAAAACTATCAAAACAATGAATATGAATTGACAGTAGGTTTAAATAACGAGCAAAATACAAATTACTATAACATATCATTAGAAAGTATAGAAGACGCAGCAACACTAGCAGCAAATGAAATAGGTATTTCAGGAGGATTTTGGGACCTAAACCAGATTTACGGTGCTGTAGATACCAATAATAACATGTATAGAGATGATGAAAAAATATATATTAAGAAGGGTTTTGATGAAACAAAGGGTAATCAAGATAATACCGAATTCCCTTTTGGACAGGCAAGATTAGAATATTTTATACCTTCAAGCAATAATAATTCAACCAATAATAATTCAAGTGATGATGATATGATGGGTGATGGATTCGTTTTTGGAGGAGGCAAAGGAGTCAAACGCAAAAGAACTCGCCATACTTTTGTAGGAAAAAAAGTTGCTTCTTTACCACTACCATCTCAACAATCAAAGTTTTATAAAAAAACAAAAGCCGACATAGAAAAAGCAACGGCAAACTTCTTAGAAGATGAAAAGAAGCGTCAAAATAATAGGCTTCCATTTACACCAGATGAGGAAGCCCTCATTATGGAAGCAACAAATGGAGGAGGTAAATCTCTTTAAAAAAAAAAGAGAACAAAATCTCTTTTAAAAAAAAAGAGAACAAAAAGAAGAAAAAAAAAGAGAACGAAAAGAAGAAGGTTGAGAAAATCTCGTAAAAAGAGAATGAAAACCAAAAGAAAAAGGGGGAGAAAATCCCCCAAGAGAAGACGTCGTTAACAATTATAATTTTTTATTTCCAAAATGCATTTTTAGGGTTACAAAATGTATTTTGATTACCACGAAGGTCTTTTTGATAATCACCAAAATATATTTCGGTAATTTTCAAATGACAAGACCATTTATTACTAATTCTTTCTCGACGTTCGGGTCGATTAATAGCAAACCTATCTATTTGAACCTCTGTAGTTTGATTGAATGGTTGAACAATAATAGCTTTACCAATACATTTTTTATTACAAGAAATATATACAGTATCGCCTCGTTTAATTTTGGAAATATTTTTCACAGATGACCTACCCCAAGATTGAACGATATGTTTACCTTCTTCGGATGCAGCCGCAGCAAACATTCTTTGTGTAGCATTGTAAGTTTTTTCATTCCAAGATAGTTGCCAAATAGTCATATTTGTGATAATTGTGTAATATTAATTACAATAGTCACAAATTTTGTTTTCAATTTAGTTTCACTGTGTTATATTTTAGAGATTTATACTTCATTGTATTTATACCTGATGGTAAATTTATAAATAAAAAATTGAAAGAAAAATGAATTGAATTATGGATGTAAAACCAATAAATAATATATAAATCTATAAAACAAATATATAATGGAATACACAAGAACAATATTCAAACGTATAAGTAAATTCTTTGGATGTGAAAAAGAAGAAGTTTATTTAATTGAAGTAAGACATGGAGGGAATCAGATGATAGATGAATTTTATATGAAATATGAAAATGGCAGACCGAACTATAACAAAAAAAAAAGAATGAATTTATACGTAGAAAAATCAAAAACAATTATAGATCTCAAAAAAGAAATTAAAATACAACGCGCGGATGGCACATACTTAAGTGTAGTAGGTAAAGATGGGAAATCAAATATTAATTTGAGAGAAGAAGTGTTTGGTCCAACGCTATCGGACAAATGTAAACTTAGTTGGTTAGAAAATGAAGATGGAATTATAAAAGTGTTTATACAAATCCCAGACTGGTAATAAATCCTAGACTGGTAATAAAATGTAATTGTGTGTAATATAGTTTTTTCTTGACTGTTATTTTTGAGAGTTTATAAATAAAATATTTAAAAAAAAAAGGCATCATATAATTTATAATGCCTAATATGATGAGATACAAATTAAAAAAACCAAACATTAGTTTTAATAATTATAAAGATAATCAAGTATTCTATAACACAGCAAAAGAAGAATTAATAGATGCAATAAATAATAATAAAGAAACAATATTCTTGATAGGTTCAGGTAGTAATGGGAAATCTTATTTAACAAATGAATTACATGAATTTTTAAATATAAATAATTATTCTGTTTATCATAATAGATTCTATATGTGTAATAATGCTACAACATTTAACTCATCATTAAATTCAATAACCGGAAAAACACTAATACACATACTATTTAATCCATTTAATAGATGGAATATACTACCACCCGCCAACTCCAAAATAATTAGTATGGAACATATACATTTTTAATAAAGATATAAATACTAATAATTAATTTAAATTATATGGAAGTAGAAGTAGTAAAATTTAATGAAAACGATGATAATAGTATGGAATGTATTGTAATAAAAAAATTTTATAATACAGATGATGCACATAGTTATTATAAAAATTGGAAGTGTGATGAATATGATGATGATAATATATTAACATTGGGAAAAGACTGGAATGAAACAGATAAAACTGAAAAAAAGGTCCCAGAAGGATACAAATATAAACATACTTACAGTGTAAATCTATGGGATTTAATATATAACGACAAGACACATTCACATAATTTTACAGTTTATACAAAATAATTTATTCGACATCTTCATGACCATCTTCATGACCATCTTCATGACCATCTTCATGACCATCTTCATGACCATCTTCATGACCATCTTCATTATATTCCAAATAACGGTCATATCCATTGGAGTTTCCTCGGGGTTCAATAATTCTAAGCTCAACAGTTGAAGTCATATGATATCCACTATGTATTTGATATCTTTTTCCATATGTATCTCTAAGATGTGTAAATATTTTACTAATTTCTTTAACATGTTTGAGGGCTTTTTGTTCCAAATCTTGAACAGTATTATTCTGAAACTCAATCTCCAACCTTAACCTTTCTTTTTTTCGTTTAATAATAGTTTCTTGTCTTTGTAAATCAATAATTTGTTCTGCTAATGAAGTCATAGTCAATATATTCAATATATAATAATCAATATTATTAAAATCACATTTCAATTTAGTTACCCACTCAAAAGGAAAACAACAATTCTTTGAAATACCATCTTTAATTATCTTTGCTAACAGAAAATTTCATTAACAAAAATATTTTAGAGCATATATGCATTAAAATATTTCCAAAAAAATAAATATATATAGTAATTATAATGTTATCAGATCAAATATTAGCTTTAATTGCAAGTAGCGTAATAAAAAAGGGTTATGCGAACAACACACTTAATTATAGTAACAGTAATTATAGTATAACAACATTGGCAAAAACAACGTATTCAACAATAATAGAAATAGTGGAATCAAATAATAACAAGACATATATGTTTTGTCAGGAAGGGTCACAAAGTGTAAATGATTATTATACAGACCTAGCAGCAATGAACAATGATCAAAAAAAGAAACTAAAAAACCGAAAGGGACGTATCACAAAAACAATGTTTGACGAATATAAAAAATATAGAAATCTTATAATAAACTTTAAAGAATCATTAGAAGGGCAGGGTGATTTAGTCTTGGCTGGTCATAGTTTGGGAGGAGCTGTAGTGGGAATAGCAGGGGGGATATTAGATATAAAGTGTATATTATTAGCACCGGTTCCATTTGCGGCTCATAGCAATTGGATAAATAATTATACAATAAAACCAGTGAGTTATGTAAATCCATCAGACCCTTGTTGTAGTGACAAAGTAGGTATTATTTGGAAAGCAGGAAACCATATAGGAAAACAATGGACATACAATGATTCTGGAACAGGTAGTCATAAAATAAATAGTTTTGTGGAGTATTTTGAAAATAGAACAGGATTATCAATATTATAAATTTTTATATTATAAATTTTTATATTATCAATAATTAAATAACTTCAACTGCAGGACCCCAATCGGGTTTAACAAGAGGTTCTATTTTACCAATACAACCATAAGTCCACAATCTTTGATAAATTAAACTTTTAAGATGTAATTTCTTTTGCCATTTGTAATACATATAGTAATTGTGATTAATAACAGAACCATATATTTCAAATACTTTGGGTTTCCAAATAGGATTAGACCTAAAAACAACAAGTGAATTTTTATTAAAAGGTAAAAAGTCAATATTTAAAAAATCAAAAACACATATTTGTAATTCCGTAGGTAATTCATTCATAATATATTCATAATATATTATTAATTTCTTTAAATCATCAACAAACTTAATCAAACTTAGGTGGAACATCACTTGGATTGCGACCAGTAGAGCGCTGTCCATGAACAACCGACCACTTACCATCAACTCTCTGTAAAACAGCAGTCAAAACAGCAACATCATCATTAGAATTTCCCATATAATTAAATATACCGTGATTAGTATAGCAAACCCATGCCATGTCACCACAAACATGTAACTTGTTAATGGAAACCAATTCACTAAGTTCAACAGAAACAGCATCATTATTCATCATATTATTCCAACCATCCTTCGTCAAAGGATTACCAGTAGGACGAATAAAAACACAATCATCACTCATATGTTTCATAGCCAAACTATGATCTTTATGACACATATCCCTAATAACATCACGAACTTGTTCTTCATCGGTTTTCATAACCATTTCTCTAATGGGATTAATATCAGGTGGTGCAGACATTAGTGGCGTCAAAATATCAAACGTGCCATCATCGTGACGATGTTTAATATAAGATTCCTGAGATTGTTTATTATCCCATTTCTGCCAAATAATAATTTTATTAGGACTTTCACAAGATTCAAACATATCAAGAGACTGACATCCATTCCAACCTCGCGTCACATGGAGACCATTGTCACCATTACACCAATTAATAAAAGTATCCTTAGATTCTTGATTTTTTAAAGAAAAAACAGCACAAATACGATAGCAAGACATTATGACATATTTAAGAATTTTTTATTTAAGTAATAATTTTAATTGTTTTGAAAAACAAAAAAAACAAAAAAAACAAATTTATAAAATCTAACTTTATAATATAATGCAAAATCAATGGGCTGCCCCAGCACCAATAAATGCAATAACATTATTCTATGCAGGTTTTACAGTAGACAACATTGTAGCTGCAGAGAGTCTTGAGAACAGTCAATATTCATATAATATAGGTCAGTTAGGTATAAATATGAATACATGGAACCAATATACATCAGCTTATAGTGAAGACTTTGTAGAAATTCAACAAGAAGCCGGAGATGCCATAAATCAATCAGCTGGACAGATTGCTGATTCAAGTGATGGCGCACCGCTCATATTAGATCCAACATACCAAACCTTTGCAAATTTGAATGCGTTACAAAATTCACCACAACAACAACAACAACAACCACCACAACAGCCACCACAACAACCACCACAACAACCACCCATGCAGGATGGAGGGGAATCTCTTTTTAAGAAATCTCTTTTAAAAAAAAAGAGAACAAAAAAGAGAAGAAAAAGGGGGTATGGTGGAAAATCCCCCAGCAAAAAAAGAAGAAGGAAAAGCAAAAAAAGGAAAAGCAAAAAAAGGAAAAGCAAAAAAAATAAAAAGAGAACAAGAAGAAAACGTAAAAAGAGAACAAGAAGAAAAAAGAAAAGGGGTAGAAAATCCCCCAGAAGACAGCGCGGAGGAAACTCAATGTGCACACCACTAAAAATGACAGGTGGTGGATGACAAGGACTATCCATCCCCAAAATCCCATCAACGATGATGACCGGCGGTGGATGAGGTTTAGCTCCAACAGTGCAACCCACTGTTTAAACAATTAACATAATATACATTAGGGCACTATGACGAGCATTTTTATGAAATCCGTAAGGATATAAATGCACTGAGACCGATTATATTAGATATAATTTATATTTAATATAATTCATCATAAATCAACAGTAATCTTAAAACAACTTTGACAATGCTAAGAAACCACCAATAATAGAAAGATTCTTCATAAAGCTAATACGCTGACTGGGGTCGGTTGGAAAGTGATATAATAAAGTAGCCATAATAGTAAACGCAATCAATGCATAGCAACTATAGACAGCATATTCACTTTTACTGGTATCAAATACCGAGTAAACCATAATACTAGGAGCAACTAAAAGCAAAACAATAACACATGCAATAGCAAGTTTAAAAAACCACATAGGTAAACCTTTAATCCAAAACACACCCCTAAGACCTTTAGAAGTTGCATTAAAATTATTAATTTTTCCATATGCGGAAGCAATAAAAAGCAAATTCAACAAAACAGTGCTAATAAGTAAGGTGTTCATATAAATTAAAATAACAAAAAAATATTCAAATCACTTTATATGAATAAATCAACACAAACAACACAAACAACAGAAAAAAGATTAAATAATATAGAAAGTAAAATGGAAGGAATAATAAATTTATTAGTAAAGCTAAACGACAATATAGAAAAAGTAAACAAAAAGATGGACAATTTATCAGAATCATTAGATGAAGAATTAATACCAGAATGTAAAAAAATGGGGGGTCATATAGATTTTATTGAAAACGTATATGACACAGTAAAACACCCGTTAGGTTATTTATGTAATAAAATAGAAAGACTAACAACAAACGCAAATTACACATTAACAAATATAGAAGAAGAAAACACATCTATTTCTTCTTAGTCATTTTGCGACGACGCTTTATTTCAATATCATAATCCTTCTTCGTAAGTCTGTATCCCCAGTGTTGCAATACTTGTCTAATTTTCGGACTAGATGTTACATCATTCCACTTACCTTTTTTTTTAATAATTTGCGTAACTAAAAATCTTCTAAATCTACCTTTAGGTCCAGCCAATTTCAACCACCTTTTTATTTGTCGTTCATCGTCAGGACCACGTTTACCTTTCTTATAATCACAATACCAATGAACCCAACCATATGGATTATGTTTTTTGATCCATCCCTTACCTTCCCAGAAGTCCAAACTAGTGCCAACTTTAACATTATACTTATTTATCTTCTTATCATACTGTTTACTAGAAAGTTTATGCTCAGGTATATTTTTAAACCAACTATATTTTTTATGAACATTTTTGTATTTTTTCTTAGTAATAGAACTATAAATAGGTCGCCAATAAGTGCCACCAAAACTACCCAATTCAAACATTTTTTTCGGAGTCAAATTTGGTTTAAAGTCCTTTTGTAAATTTTTAAAACTTGACATATATTAATCTATCAAAAAAATCTAAAAACAAAACACAACAAAACACAACAAAACAACAACAAAACAACAACAAAACAACAACAAAACAACAACAAAACTATAAAACAGGAATCAAATACTTTTGTAAAGCATAACTAGTAACAATAGAAGTAATAAAAGCAAAAGAACCCCAAAAACCAGCACCGGCAATTTCATAATATAAATCTAAAGTATTACCAAATATTTTGAACTTATCAATAGCAATATCAACAACAAAACCAATAGGAAAAGCTAAAGCAGAAAACAACAATAGTTTTTTCACATTACTAGGAACATAAAAACCAAAAACAGATTTACTTAATAAACAAAGACCAACCAACGTCAAACAAATAGTAATACCAGCATAAACACCTGAAACAATAATAGATTTATTTTTAAAGTATGGAATTAAAGAATCAATAATCTTTGATCTAAAAGGAAATGGCTGAGGTGGATTTGCAATATCATTTAAAAATATATCAGCGACAACAGAAACAACAAAATTCACAAATATAAATGTATAAAACTTCATATATAACAATAAAACAAATTAATTTTATTGTCATATAATATATGCAAGGAATCTTACTACTAGCCTTATCATTCTTAGTAACATTTATAGTATCAAGAACAACAAATCTAAAACCAGTAGCAAACTACAATAATAACTTCGAATATTTACCATTGCTTACATCAAATTTGTATGCAGATTTACTGATAATATTTATAACCTTTTCCTCAACATTGGGAAATGGTAAATCATGGACAATTTTATCAAATTGGTATAAAAAATACAGATTAAGTGCAATGATCGCAGATATATTAATCGGCGTGTTATATTTAATGGCAGCGCGTTATGTGATGCACGCGTATAAACTTAAACTAGACTTATTCCAATTTGGTATATTAGCAGTAGCAATACAGTTATTTTTCGACTTTGTGTTTTATCTTCTATTTAGTGCAATACCCAAAGGAAAAAATGATATGCTGGACATGTTTAAATCATGGGCTAAATATGCCAAACTAGATGCATTATGGGGGGACAGTATATTAGTATTAGTGGGGGTTATTGTATCTTCATTTTTAAATCAGCAAAGTTTTAATGCAAATATGTTTTATTTGATTTTCGGAGCTTATATAACACCATACATAATTTATATGAAGGATTAATAATTAAAGCTAAAATTTTTTATTATATAATGGATGAGTGGTCTTGTTATATAATAAAAAATAAAAATTATACATATGTTGGTGTTTCAAATAATGTGGAAAAAAGATTAAGAGCTCATAATGGTGAAATTAAAGGTGGTGCAAAATACACAACAAGTAAAGGCAGTGGTTGGAAACATATATGTATAATTAGGGGATTTCCTACAAAAATAGAATCATTACAATTTGAATGGGCACTTAAACATGTTCCACCCAAAAAAGCGGGAGGTATTGAAAATAGAATAAAAAAACTGGAAATACTATTAAATAAAAAAAGGTGGACAAGTAAGGCACCTTTATCAGAGACAATGCCTTTAGTATTAGAATGGATAGACAAAAAATATAAAAAAGATAATATGAAGTTACCTATATTCATAAATGAAATTTATTAATCCATATTCCCAACATTATGTTCTTTTTTAGATAATAAGTCAAACGCAGAATAGCCAATAATATATAATAAATAAATTTCTCCTAAGTGCCATGGAGCTCCATACATTCGTTGTCCATATAAATATCCAATACCACCAACCAATCTAAAAATCCAAACGATAGCACCGGCAATAGCAACTTTTGTTGGTTGAAAAAAACCAGCAATTAAAAACATTGGCATAAACACGGACATGGCTTCAACATTATTTTGATGAACACGTTGTGCCCTGTAATAATTCAAAACCTGATCTTCACTTAAATTTAATTTTTTTATTTCACTATCTCTTGGATACAACGTAGGAGCTTTTATTTTCGTCGAACTTCTCTCCCTCATAACAGGAATAACCATTAAAACTTGTTGGGTGATATATAAAAATAATGCTACAATTAATACATAGCCATATTCCTTTTTAATATTCATTATAATTAATAAAATTATTTATAATAACTAATAATAACTAATTCAAAATATCTAATTCAAAATATCTAATTCAAAATATCCTTATAATAACCTAATCCTTTTGAACAGTTTTTAAAAACATAGCCTTTTTTAGAACCATTAAAACTATCACTTGATATAAAATTTTCTTGTATTTCTAAAGATTTCGTAAAAAAATAACAAATTATTAATAACACGAATAATCCCAATAACCCCAATAATATAATTTTCATAACAAATATAATATTAATTTATAAAAAAATAATCATATAAAATTGAAAGAAAAACTTAAGTTATAGATATTACAACCCAAAAAAAATAGCAAAGATTACCAAGAATACCAAGAAAATGATTACTAAGAAAATGCAAAACCAAGAGTATATTTCTTTAATTAAAAATGCACAACATAAATCGAATAGAATGCTGGCGAGCGCAGATGGTGTATATGAAAAAGTTAAAGCAGTGAGACCACTATTCTTGAAAATTATCAAAATTTACGACGAACTCAAACATGACCATGATTGGGGAGAATTCTGGAATATATCTTATAAAAAATCATGTCAATGGTTGAAAGAAATTGATGTAATGTGTGAATCGATTGAATTAAAAGTGAAAGAGGAGAATTATATAAGAACATTTAAAAAAAATCTAAAAAAAATGAAAAAAATGTGCGAAGATACATCTATTTCATACTACTCACTATTACCTGATAGAATCCCAATCGATGTGAGAACTCATTGTATTCAATTCATTTCACAGGCTGTAATTTAAAAAGAATATTATAAATTAATATGTAGTTATATAAAATGAAAAAAACAAAAAAAACAAAAAAAACAAGAAAAACAAAAAAAACAAGAAAAACAAGAAAAACACCCCCCCAATTTTTTTATAATCCAAACAATCCAAAAAAATCATTCGATGTGTATATAAATAAAAATCCATCAGACACAATACCAATCAAGTATACAACAGTTGAAGATGTAAACCGAACTATAAAGAAGTTGGAATCTCTTTTTAAAAGAAAAGCATATCCACACAAAAGAATATGGCAGGTAGGTATGATCTTAAAAGTTAGGTTAGAAGCAATGAAAAAACATAAGAAGACAAAATTCCCTAATGCCAAAAATGTAACACAACGTTTTAACTTAGCAAATGCATATTTCAAGTTTCTTGGAAAAAGATCCAAAGTAAAAACATTTAAGGAGCGTAAAGCACTAGTATTCAAATACTAAAAAATTGATATAAAAATTATATTAATTTTTTAATTTATAAAGAAACACAATGATAGCCATAATGCGTAACCTATTAAAACCTAATAAATCATCGGGACAGCTTTCATTAGGAAGATGGGCATTAAACAATGAAAATGTGAAGTCATTGTATGCAAATAGTGATCACTGTGGAGATATTATATGTGGAAACCCTGAAAAGATAAAATCGTTTGTATATGAAGAAAATTCATTTAAGACCAAATCGAATATACAGAGACCACAAGATGATGTATATGAAAATCAAGATTTTTGCTGTATGCTTTTAGGATTGGATGGTCCATGTAATAGCTGTTGTTTAATGAGTAATTTACCAAAGATAAATGTGACTTAAAATCTTAGGAGTATATTTACCACGTGATTTATTAAATTCTTTTCTAATAGCATCTCCCTTTTTCTTTGTCCCACTATGACGACTAAAATATGCATCTTTTCTTTTTTTAGTGCCATGATTTTTATAAGAGTAATAACCTAATGAAGTGCTATCTTTAAATTGCTGATAGTCTTTATGGCCAAAATGAAGAGTTCTTTTTTTACCGGTTTTATTATGACGAACAACAACTGTATATTTTTTTTTACCGGACCCTTTTTTAATTTCAAGTATACGTTCAACCTTTTTCGTGGAGGACTTTCCCCCATACCCCCTTTTGGGGGAACCTCCCCCATACCCCCTTTTGGGGGAACCTCCCCCATACCCCCTTTTCTTTCTTCTTTTTGTTCTCTTTTTTTTAAAAAGAGATTTTGTTCTCTTTTTTTTAAAAAGAGATTTTGTTCTCTTTTTCTTCAAAAGAGATTTTTTAGAAGAAGACCTAAATCGGTAAACATAACCTTTGTTTCTTTTGGTTCTGCGTGCACGACGTCTTTCTTTTTTAGTTAATTCACCATGAGTCACTGGTGTTCCCTTGGTAATTCTACGCATTGGTCTATATATATCACTTTTACTATGGTAACCAACCTTACCATCTTGGTTTCTCCAGTCTTCTAAAAACCATCTTTTCAAACCACGTTTACTTGATTTCTTACCTTTGTATGGAGATTTTTTAGAACCATATTTTTTGGCAAAGGCCTTCTTGTATTTTTTAACCATTATACCGCTTCTATACGCACTATGCTTGGGTATTTCACGTTTAACCCTTGCTTTTATTGAATTATATAAAGTTTGGTCAGTCGGTAGATTTGACATATATATATATATAGTCAAAATAAAAGTAAATTATAAAATGCTAACAAAAAATTGAATATAAAATTCTATAATTTCTTTATTACATACAAAACACACACCAAGAAAACAAAAAAAAAATTATGACTACTACATGCAACAATTGTAATCTTGGAAAACATTCATCCAAAGTATGTCCTATCACAATGAGAAAGAAAAAAAGATGGACTCGTAGATTGGCACCTCATTCGGGAAGAAAGGATTTTTGGGAGGGTGTATTGACGCGCAGTCAACTGGCGGGTCAAATGAAAAAACATAACAAAATAAAAAAAGAACTAGCAGAGACAAAGGATGAACTAAAAAAAATCAAAGATAACAGTGACATTTGTGTAATTTGCCAAGACAAATGTTTGGAGTCAGCTGAAAACTCAACACCATGTGGTCACGTATTTCACACCGGTTGCCTTTTGGGATGGCTAAAGAGCAACAATACTTGTCCGTGTTGCCGTGCTCCACTGTATGATAAGCCGGATGTTCCAGAACTGGGACACATTGAAGGTATTGTGGAATTAGCAATTCGCCGTTATCTAAATGTGGAGCCAACACAAACAGAAAATGTTAGTATTACACCATCAATGTTATATAATGTGGGTGACGATATTGGAAGACTTGTAGCGGAAGATGTTTTGAATGTAGAACTGGATTGGCTTATTGGGGCTTATGATGATGACGAAGAGGAAGAGGATGGAACAGCAACGGTAGTTACAGGAGAGTTGGATAATTTGGAAGATGTAGAGGGTTTAGATGACGAAGATATTGAGGCTCTTTTACACGATCCGGACTATACAACAGAGAATGAAGTAGAGGAAGAAGAGGGTATGACATTTGCGGATGCAATACACGAGGGTTATTGGGAAGTAAATCAAGAGGAAAAAGTGCCCGAGGAATCTCCTGTATTAACACCGGAAACACCGAGTTTGTTTGCGGAGTTTCATTACAGAGAGCCGCAATCAATGATGGATCCAGAATCGACACAATTTGAACATTGGTTTAGATTTGGTGGAGTATTGCAGGAGCTAAAATCACGTCACAGTTTCATGCGAGCTTGGAACAACATTGAGGAATCACATAGACAACCAAGTCCGAGAGTAGTTTAAGTAATTGAAAAAAAAATATATATTAAAACAGCTTAAAAAAACAACACTGTATTATATTGTGAAAGCACACTGTGGTGTATACTGACATTTTAGATCAGATAAAATGTCAGTTAGCAATAAATTTTTTTCTTGGTTTATATGGTATAAAATTTTTGATCAAGAAAAAAACGGTTTCAAAAATTGAAATAGATTCTACCGAACATTAAGTAAGTGTCAAAAGATGTAAAGAGATAGAAAAATCAAATCTCGGTTAGCTCAGTCGGTAGAGCATCGGTCTTATGAGCCGAAGGTCATGGGTTCGATCCCCATATCGAGAACCACTCCCAATTAGTCCACATGGTTAGGATACCGAGCTTTCACCTCGGAGAACCGGGTTCGATCCCCGGATTGGGAACTAGCTAAGAGTCAGAGCTAAACTAAATGTGTTCATACAGCAAATTCCAAATAAGATTATAAACCGAACACAGTAACAAAGGAAATTTACAGCAAATCCAACTATCACTTTTTATATGACCGGATGCAGGTTCGATCCCTGTTGCAGCACGTGAAAGCGTGGGATGGTTCCTATGGAAAACTGCCGTTTCCTGCAATTACACCAGTATACCCGAGTCCGGTCAAAGGGGGTGCACTTAAGATGCACTGCGTAATGCTTCCTGGGTTCGAATCCCAGTGCTGGTAAAACATCCTGAGCAAGATGTAAAACTACTTATAAAGCTTGGATAGCTCAGTTGGTTAGAGCGTTCGACTGTTAATCGAAAGGTCACAGGTTCGATCCCTGTTCCGAGCGTGGGCTGGCGAGCCAAAATAAAGGTGGAGGAGAATACGTAACAGAATAAGATGTAGCTGAGGTTGAAAGGTAGGCAAGACATTATATTCACAGATGGAGGGGATAAAATAATAAATATTATCTATTATTTTATAAAGCCGAATTAGCTCAGTCGGTAGAGCGCGCGCCTTTTAAGCGCGTGGTCGTGGGTTCGATCCCCACATTCGGCAAGTAAAAAATTTTTTTCAAGATCAAAAAGATCAATTCGTAAAAAATGAAAAAAATAAATAACTCATTTATTATATATTTAGAAACCCGCGTGGCGCAATGGATAACGCGTTCGACTTCTAATCGAAAGATTGTGGGTTCAAATCCCACCGTGGGTAAAGGAGTTTTTTTTATTAAAACTCTTTGGTTCTTAACAGCAAATTAATCATGCATTTTATAGCACGTGGTCGCGAGTTCGATCCTCGCCCCTTGCATCGCGCAAGGGTAGCTCAGTGGTAGAGCGCGTTTCATGGAACCAGTAGCCTTTATGATAGGCTTAGTATATCATTTTTTATCTTCACACAGCAAAAAAAATAAAATAATGAAGATAGCATAACGCGAAAAAATATCAAAGGCGAGAAGATATATATTCGTTGATTATTAGATTATTTTTTAAGATCTAAATTAAGGTGTAACATGATTTGGGAAGTCAGTTATGCTAGTGGGGGAGTTGTAGCCGTCATCTGAGGAGTAGTCAGTGTCGTATAAATCTTGATCATCAAGATCAGGAATAATAATATATGGAGAGTCGTTTGGAGGAGAGTCGTTTGGAGGAGAGTCGTTTGGAGGAGAGTCGTTTGGAGGAGAGTCGTTTGGAGGAGAGTCGTTTGGAGAGCCGTTTGGAGAGCCGTTTGGAGAGCCGTTTGGAGAGCCGTTTGGAGAGCCGTTTGGAGAGTCGTTTGGAGAGCCGTTTGGAGAGCCGTTTGGAGAGTCGTTTGGAGA
>Ga0315320_10002461_pt1 | contig 15222 bp, 14 predicted proteins | sample M140m21515metaG_FD_203458 | JGI IMG/M metagenome (GOLD analysis project Ga0315320, IMG submission 203458) | Ammonia-oxidizing marine archaeal communities from Monterey Bay, California, United States - M1 40m 21515 | ecosystem: Environmental > Aquatic > Marine > Coastal | place: USA: California... | reverse complement strand
CAAAAATTGCACATCATGTTATTGCTGTTAAGACCTACCAGGAAGCAGAGTTAATTATAAATAATGAGGTTTATGAAACCTTACAAGAACTAGCGGAGAGCAATGGAATACCTAAAGACTATGCAGGGCGTGTTGAGCAGCACCATGCAGACATTCAGGCCACCACCGAAACTAACAGTTAGCGAGTGGGCAGATAACTACAGAAAACTATCACCAGAATCTAGTGCTGAAAGTGGATCATGGAGGACTTCCAGGTGTGAATACCAAAGAGAAATAATGGACAGCTTCAACAGTCCAGGTATTGAAAGGATTGTTGTTATGACTAGCAGCCAGGTAGGTAAAACTGAAATACTTTTAAATGCTCTGGGATATTATGTAGACCAAGATCCTTCTCCAGTCATGGTAGTGCAACCCAACTTAACTATGGGTCAGGCTTTTAGTAAAGATAGACTTGCTGCAATGATAAGAGATAGTGATAAGTTAAGAGAAGTTGTTAGTGATGCTAAGAGTAGGGACTCTGGAAATACAACCATGCACAAAAAGTTTCCAGGCGGTCATATAACAATATCCTCTTCGGGAAGTCCAGCGGGTCTCGCTAGCAGACCTATACGTGTCCTTTTTTTAGATGAAATCGACCGTTTTGAACATAATGTAAAAGGCGAAGGATCTCCTATATCTTTAGCTACAGCCAGGACAAAAACATTCTTTAATCGCAAGATCTTTATGTGCAGCACACCCACAATCAAAGGTATATCAGCTATTGAGTCTGCTTTTGAAGAATCAGATATGCGTTATTACAATGTGCCATGTCCAGAGTGTGATCATTACCAAGTTTTAAAATGGAAAAATGTTGTTTGGGATGAGGATAAACCAGAGACTGCTGTTTATGCATGTGAAGATTGCGGGTCTTTAATTGAAGAATCAAGTAAACAATGGATGATAAATAACGGTAAATGGATTGCTACTAATGCATTAAACAAAACTGCTGGGTTTCATATATCAGAGCTTTACAGTGTTTGGTCAACTTGGGCTGATATGGCTACTAATTTTCTTGAAGCTAAAAAGAATCCAGAGACTTTAAAAACATTTATCAATACTGCCCTGGGCGAGAGCTGGGAGGAGCAAGGTGACTCTGTAGAACATGAAGCGTTGCTTGAACGAAGGCTAAATTATGACCACACAACTATTCCAGAAGAAGTATTAGTTATAGTTGCTGGTGTTGATACACAAAAAGACCGATTAGAAATTACTATTACGGGTTTTGGTAGAAATTACGAAGCCTGGGTTATTGACCACCGTATATTTTGGGGTGATCCAAATGCTGCAAATGTATGGGCAGACTTAGATGCATATTTAAAAACACGTTTTAAAACTGAATCAGGCAGACCTTTACCAATATCATGCACTTGCGTGGACTCTGGCGGACACTCGACTAATGCTGTTTATCAATTCACTAAACCAAGACAGGCTAGAAGAATCTTTGCAATAAAAGGTTTGTCAGTTGCAGGTAAGCCAATTGCAAATAAACCCTCTTATGTTGGCAAGAACAAGGCTGTTTTATATGGTGTTGGTACTGATTCAGCAAAAGAGGCTATATTTGCCAGGCTAACTACAGATGTTAATGAAACAACCCTACATTTTCCAAGTGATGTTGATGAAGAATACTTTAAACAACTAACAGCAGAGAAAAGGGTAGCAAAGTTTGTTAGAGGTAGAAAAACTTTAGTCTGGAAGCAGATACGTCCTAGAAATGAAAGTTTGGACTGTTTGGTGTACTGCTTTGCTGCTATCTATATATTAAACCCAAATTGGGACTCAATAGAACAAAGAACCCTTGTTGGTGAAGCAGAAGTTGTACCTAAAGAAGACAATAATCCATTGATCAGGCAGAGATCTAGGCAAAATAACAACTTTGCTAATAGTTGGAAAGATTTATAAACATCATACCTAAGAGTTGACAATTATATTTTGGCTCATAACTTAAATAGTAGATATATCTATTTATTTTAAGAGGTTTTTTGCTTGAGCAACATTTTTGATAGAGCTAATTATCCAGAAAAAGAACCAAATGAATTGGTTGTTGGAGATTATTGGGCGTGGAAAAAAGAAGATCTAACTTCTGATTACCCTACAGGCACATATTCATTAAGCTATGAATTTCATTGTGACTCTGGCGGTGGCGGATCACACCAATTCACAATCAATGCTACTGAAGCAGATGATGTATATTACATAGAAGTACCATCATCAACTTCTGATAACTACAATCCACATGATTATATTTGGGCTTCTTACATAACAAGAACAGCTGATTCTAGCAGAACGCAAATTGGCGAAGGCAAAATGACAATATTGCCTAACCTAGCAGATACAAATGCAGATTTAAGATCCCATGCAAAAATTGTACTAGATAGTTTAGAAGCTGTTATCCAGGGTAGAGCAAATATGGATCAGAGCAGCATGTCTATTGCTGGAAGATCACTTTCCAGAATGTCTATTGATGAACTAATGACGTTTAGAGATAGATACAAGGCTGAATATTTACAAGAAGTTAAATTATCAAGAATAAGAAATGGCAATGCTTCTGGAAACACAATTAAGGTGCAATTCTAATGGCTTGGTATAGCAATATAATAAACAGAAGAAAAAAAGAAAAATCAATTAAGTTAAATCAAAGAACTTATCAGGGAGCTAATGTTGGCCGCCTATTTTCAGACTTTTCTTCTACATCAACTTCAGCTGATTCAGAAATACAACCAAACCTAAGAATATTAAGAGCTAGGGCAAGAGAATTATCAAGAAATGATAGCTATGTAGCCAGGTATCTGAATTTAATGATTTCAAACGTAGTAGGTAAATCTGGAATACGCATAAGTTCTAAGGCTAGAGATGATAATGGCACTTTAGATATTAGTGCAAACCAACAAATTGAAGCCGCCTGGAAGGAATGGTGTAAAAAAGGTATATGTGTTGCTAATGGTAGGATGTCATTTTTAGATGCCCAGAAGCTTTTTGTAGAAACCTTATACAGAGATGGAGAAGTATTAGTACAACATATCCCAACAAACTCTAATAAATTTGGTTACATGATTCGCTTTTATGAGGCAGATCATCTTGATGAAGACTATAACGATACTGCAAACAACGGTAATGCTATAAAAATGGGTGTAGAGGTTGATTCTTTTGATAAGCCAGTTGCTTATTACATGTTTAAAGATCATCCATATGACACTTTATATGCAAAAACAAGAAAACATATAAGAGTACCAGCTAGCGAGCTGTTACATGTCTACTTATGCAACAGACCAGAACAAACAAGAGGCGTTTCACCAATATCTACTGCAATGGCTAATATAAAACTACTCAATGGCTATTTTGAGGCAGAGATTGTTTCTGCAAGAACTGCAAGTAGCAAGATGGGGTTTTTCACTAGTCCAGATGGCAATTCATACGTTGGAGATGGTATAGAAGACAGTTATGCACCAGTTATGAACGCTACCCCAGGCACTTTTGAGCAATTGCCCGCTGGCATGAATTTTACTGCGTTTGATCCTAGCCACCCATCAACTGCTTTTGATTCATTTACTAAATCAGTATTAAGATCAATAGCTTCTGGGTTAAACATTTCATATCATTCTTTAAGTAATGACCTTACTTCAGTCAATTACAGCTCAATAAGGCAAGGAGCTTTAGAAGATAGAGCTGCTTACCAGATAGCACAACAGTTAATGATTGATCATATGATTGAGCCTATATTTAAAAAATGGCTTGAAATGGCTATATCTACAGGAACAATCAAGCTTCCTATTGCTAAATTTGACAAGTTTTTTAACTCTACCAACTATATTGCTAGGGAATGGGCATGGATTGACCCACTAAAAGAGATCCAGGCAAATGTTGTAGGTCTTCAAAATGGAATAACAACATATTCTGATATTGCAGCTGCCCAAGGCAGAGATGCAGAAGAACTAATGGAAATGCATCAAAAAGAAAAAGATCTTATGGATCAATATGGAATTAAATCTGCTTATCAGCCTTTTGGTAATAAACAGCCAGTTCCAGCTACAGGTTTTGAGGATGAAGATGATGAAAGTTAGGGCGTATGGGAAACGATTGCCTAAAATCGTGGGGTTATCTATTACTGGTGGGAGAGGATAGCACTTATGCCAAATAAAGATTTAATAACAACTAACGAGGTAAACGAAATGGATGATATTAATATTGAAAATACCATTTCTGAAACTGAAGAAGTTGAAAATACTGAAATAGAGGAAGTGCAAACTGAATCTGAAGAAGTAGAGACAACTGAACCAGAGGAAATGGTAGTTGAAGTTGAAAATGATGAAGAAGATAGATCAGTAGCTAGTGAAATAGCATACAGAACAATTGATTTGTCTAAATCATCATATATTGATGAAGAAAAAAGAACTGTAAAAATTGGCGTATCAAGTGAGCAGCCAGTTTCAAGATCTTTTGGTTTAGAAGTACTAGACCATAAAAATACATCTATAGACACGGAGTTTATGGATAGCAAAACTGCACCTTTTTTACTTGACCATGATATGAGCCAAGTTATCGGAGTAGTAGAAGATTTTAAAATTGATGAAACAGCGAAAAGGACAACCGCTGTAGTTCGCTTTGGGAAAAGTGATCTAGCTTCAGAGATTTTTGAAGATGTAAAAGACGGTATTAGAAAAAATATATCCGTTGGCTACAGGGTAAATAAAATGGAACGTGATAGCAATGACATTATTGGCGATCATTACAGGGCTACTAGCTGGACTCCAATGGAGATTTCTAGCGTTGGTATTCCAGCAGATCAATCAGTTTTAGTCGGAGTTGGGCGTAAAGATAAACAAGAATTAAATTTTAAGGATATTAAAATGGAAACAGAAAATAAAATAGATTCAAACGCTATCAGAAGTGAAGCTACTGAATCTGTAAAAGCAGAAATGCTAAAAAACGCTAAAGAAATTTCAGCGTTAGGTAAGCACCATGGTCAAAGAGATTTGGCTGATAATGCTATCCAAAATGGAATGAGTGTTGAGCAGTTCAGAGGCGTATTACTAGATAACATATCTAATGATAAAGCTTTAGAAGTTGCACCAGCTAACTTAGGCCTAAACGAAAGTGAAAGAAGTGAATACTCTTTAATCAAAGCTATTAACGCATCATCAACTGGTGATTGGTCAAAAGCTGGTTATGAAAGAGAGCTATCAGAAGAAATCGCTAAAAGAACTGGTAAAGAAGCTAGAGGTTTTTACATGCCTTCAGATCTTAACTGGGGTCAAAGAGATCAAACTGCTGGTACAGATTCCCAGGGTGGGTACTTAGTAGGTACAGATCATCTTGCAGATCAGTTTATTTCAGCTTTATACGCTAAATTAACTGTTGGAGATTTAGGTGCAAGGGTTATGACTGGTTTAAAAGGTGATATTGCAATTCCGAAATTGTCAGCTCAAACAACTAACACTTCTTTTGTTGCTGAAGGTTCAGCTCCAACTGAAGGTGCTGCTGTATTTAGTCAAGTAACAATGACACCAAAAACTTTGGCTTCATATGTTGATTGCACTAGAAAATTAATGCTTCAATCAGATCCTTCTGTAGAAGCTGTTTTAAGAAATGACATTATTTCACAATTTGCTAGAAAAATTGATAGCGTAGCTATTAATGGTGGCGGATCAAATGAGCCTTCAGGAATTATTCCTGGTGTTGCTACTGCAAATGTAGTTTCAATGGGTACTAATGGTACAGCTCCAACATATGCAAAAATTGTTGATTTAATTAAAGCTGTTGATGTTTCAAATGCAATGGGCGGAAACCCATCATTCCTAACTAACCCTAAAGTTATTGCTGCTCTTAGAACTATAGCAAAACAAAGTGGTGGTGCTGAAGGTAACTTCATTATGGAAGCTGCAAGTGAAATATTAGGTTACAACGTAGCTTCTACAACTTTAGTTCCTTCTAACCTTGCAAAAGGTACTGGATCTAACTTGTCAGCTGCTATCTTTGGTGACTTCACTAATGTAATGCTTGGTTTCTGGTCTGGTGTTGATGTGGTTGTTGATACAGCTTCATTATCTACTTCAGGTGGAACAAGACTTGCTTTCTTCCAAGACCTAGATGTTGCGATTCGTCATGACACTGGCTTTGGTGTGATTAAAGATATTGTTGCTTAATTAGCAATATTGTTCTGGGTAGCCTTAATTGGCTACCCTTTATTTAAGGAAAATTATGGAAATTAGAATATTAAACAAGACACACGTTAGGGGTGTTACAAGATACGAAGGTGACGTAGTAGAAGTTTCTGCTGCTGAAGCTAAACAATTTATATCTGGCGGTTGTGCAGAAGACGTTAGCCACAAAGACAAGCCATTAAAAAACAAAACAGTTAAACCATTAAAAAAGAGATCTCTATAAAATATTATGCCTATAGAAAGTTCATATGATTTCAATAGTTATGTTGATCCGCAGATAGGCGGAGTTACAGCTACATTTACTGAAATACAACAGGGATCACTATGGGATGATAGAACACAAAATATAGATACTTGGTTTGATATTGATTTAGGTAACTCAACAAATATAAATATTATTATTGATCAAGATTATTTTGATATACAAGGCCAAACAATTGCTGTTGAAGGCTATCAGCCTAGAGCAATGGCAAAGGCTTCAGACATACCTTATGTTTCAATCAATGACACACTAACAGTTCATGCAATAACAACCAACAATGGCTCTACATTAACTCCAGAGACTAGTTTTGTTGTTGTTAATGTACAGCCAGATAATGTTGGTATGGTCAATTTAGTTTTGGCGTTGCAATAACATGAGTCAATATTTAATGGAAACAGAAGAAGATATGAACTCATATCTTGATATTGATTTTGGTCATGCAATCCAGGCTGATTATATAAATAGCAATGGTGCTTCTTCTACTATAAATATTATTTTAAATAATGAATATATAGAGCAAGAAGGTTTAGATCTATCAATAGAGGCAACCCAGCCTATTGCTTATTGTAGATCCATAGATCTACCAGGCGTTGCTCATGGCAATACATTACAAGTGACAGCTGTTAAAGATGTACAAGGCAATATATTAAGTCCAGCTGCAAATTACACGATAGTATCAATACAAAGTGACAGAACTGGTTTTACTGCTTTAAGCCTGGAAAAAATATAATGGCTAATCATGTAAGACAACAAATAAGAGAGCAGTTTGGAACTACTCTTAACAACCTAACAACTACAGGAACTAGAGTTTACCAATCTAGGGTTTATCCGTTAGCAACTGGTGGTACACCAGCATTACTAATTTATACAAAGTCAGAAGATTCTGCACCAGAGGTAATGGGTACTAATAGATTATCTACAAGAAATTTAACAGTTGCTGTTGAGATATATGTAAAAGCAACCAGCAATTTTGATGACACTATAGACACTTCAGCAAAAGAAGTAGAAATAGCTATAGCTTCAGATCCAACGCTAGGCGGACTTGCAAAGGATTGTTTTTTAGAATCAACAGAAATTGATTTTAACCCAGAGGGAGAAGCACCACTTGCGTTTGCTACTCTAAATTTTTTAACTAACTACTATGTCCAGGAGCAAGCTCCAGACGTTGCAGTTTAAAGAGGTAGATATATATGAAACTAACAAAAAACGGAATTTCAGTTATTGCTCATCCAGCGTGTGTTGAGAGTATGAAAAATATGGGATGGAAAGAAGAACCAGTCCAGGAAACTAAACTTTCTTCAAAACAAACTAAAAAAAACGAGGACTAAAAAATGGCGGTACAAAAAGGAAACGCTGGAATCATAAAAATAGGATCAAATTCTCTTGGTGAGATGAGATCTTATTCAATTGAGCATAACAGCGACACAATCGAAAGTTCATCAATGGGATCAACTTTTAAAACATATGAAACAGGATTAACTGATTTTACAGCATCAATAGATGCTTATTGGGATGAAGATGATACTGTACAAAATGCATTTACAGCAGGTGTTGAAGTAACATTGATATTTTTCCCAGAAGGGGATGCAGCTGGTGCTACAAGATATACAGGAACAGCTATTGTTACGGGTATATCAAGGTCAGCTTCTTTTGATGGATTAGTTGAATGTTCATTTAGTGTGCAAGGTAAATCAGCACTAACAACCACAACATCATAACAACATGAAAGCTATAGAGAGAGCAGTATCACATTTTGAAGATCAAGATGTGCGAGTAACGATTGTTGATGAATGGAAAGATGAACATGGCAACCCATTAAAAATATACAGCAAGCCATTAACTTTAGCTGAAACAAGCAAGCTTTATAAAATGAGCCAGCAAGATGATCTAAAGATGATGGCTATGGTATTAGTTTATAAAGCACTTGATGAAAGTGGAGAAAAAATATTTGACCTGGAAGATAAGAACACTTTATTAAACAGAGTTGAGCAAGAAGTCCTGGTAAGAGTTGCAACAGCAATGATGGGACAAGAACCGCAGGAAAAAGTTAAAAAAAACTAATAGAGGATAGTAATTTATTTGTGCAATTTGCCATAGCAGAAAAACTTGGCAAAACACATGCAGAACTTCAGCAAATTACTATCCATGAATATCAAACATGGATTGCTTATTTTGAAATAAGTGAGGAAAAAAGAAGTGGCCAATAGTAAGATTAAATATGAAATTATTGCTGTAAACAAAACAGCAATGGCTTTCAAAGCTGTAAAGATGGGTTTAAGCGGAATTGCTACAGCAGGTAAAGCTGGTTTATTTGCTATCAAGGCAATGGGTGCAGCAGCAATAGCAGCAGCAGCTTCTATAGCTTTACTTACTAAAAAATCTTTTGACTATATAGATACCCTGGGCAAAACTGCATCCAGAACAGGTATTGCTACAGAGACACTACAAGCCTTCCAGTTAGCGGCCATAGAATCTGGAACTACTGTTGAGCAAACGCAAAAAGGTTTAGAAAAATTTGCTAGATCTATCGGAGATGCGGGCAGAGGACTAAAAACCCAAGTAGATATATTTTCTGATTTGGGCGTAACCCTTAAAAATACAGATGGATCACTAAAAAGTTTTGAAACTATATTAGAAGGTGTTGCAGAAGGATTGGGAGAACTAGGATCAGAGGCTGAAAGGGCTACAGCACTTGCTAATTTATTTGGTAGAGCTGGTATTCAATTTAGTGAGATCTTTAGAGATGGTGCTGATGGTTTAGAAGAATTTACAAGAAGGGCAGATGATCTTGGTATTATCTTGGATGATAAAACTATAAGAGGTGTTGAACAGTTTAATGACACTATGAGTGTTGTTAAATTACAAGTAGGTGCGGTAGTTAATAATATTACAGCAGCTTTTGTGCCAGCATTACAATTCTTAGCTGAAGAATTAAAAAATGTAATAAAGGATTCAAAAAATACTGCTCAAGGCTTTGATACTATGGGTCAACTTATTGCAGTATCAATATTAGAAGGTGTAAAAACAGCATTAATCTCAATGCAAACATTCTTTACAAATGTTAGAGCAATGTTTATTGATTTTGCTAGCTCTAGTGCTGGTAAATTTATATTTGGCGATATCTTATCTGATGCAGATAAAACTCTTATAAAAATAAACCAACTTAAAGATCTAAGAGATGATATAAGAAAAAATGGCATGCCTAATGGTGACGAAATGATTGCTCCAGGTATACCGCGTGTTTTATTCAGATTAGTAGAAATAGGTAATGAAATAGATTTATTAAAACAAAGTATTGCAGACCCAATAGATGCAGAAGGTGGATTTATTGGAACTATAGATCATATGATAGCTTTAGTAAAAGCTGGATCTCCAGAGGTTGAAAAACTTTTTGAAACTTTTGACTCTGGACTAACAAACTTATTAGAGCCAGTAGCTGCTTTTGAAAAATCTTTAGGTGCTGAAGGTTTAGCAAAGACTTTAGAAACTACAGCTGTTAGCTCAATGAAAAAATTTGAAGATTCTATAGTAGATTCTTTAAAAGCTGGAAAGTTGTCATTTAAAAACTTTGCTGATTATGTTGTAGAACAGTTGCTAAGAATAGCTATACAACAAATGATACTTAAACCAATAACAGGTAAATTTGAAAGTTTTTTTGAAGGCTTTGGAGATATATTTTCAGCAGATGGTGGTGGTTATACAGGATCTGGAATAAGGGCTGGTGGAGTAGATGGTAAGGGTGGTTTCCCAGCAATCTTACATCCAAATGAAACTGTTGTAGATCATACTAAAGGCCAGGGCATGACTGCTTCACCAACGGTTAATTTTAATATATCAACAGTAGATGCTGCTGGTTTTGATCAACTGCTTGCATCAAGAAAAGGCCTAATAACATCAATCATAAACAATGCCATGAATAATCAGGGCAAAATGGGAATAGTATAATGGCAGGACAATTTCCGACCAATCCAAACTTTAGATCTATTGGCTTTCAAGACAATAGGCCAACACTAATAAACAAAACTTTATCTGGTAGAAAACAGGTTAGGCAAATAGGATCACAATATTTTTCTTTTACTGTATCTATGCCGCCACTAAAGCAAGAAAAAGCACAGGAAGTATTTGCATTTTTACAAAAACAAAAAGGATCTTTTGAAGATTTTACAATAGTTGCACCACTAGATAACTTAGGTGCAGGTAAGTCAGAAACAGATATACAAGTAGTTGGATCACATGTTTCTGGGGATGCTTCTATAGCCTTAGATGGTTTTACAGCCAACCAAACAGGTGCTTTAAAGGCTGGGGATTTAATTAAGTTTGCAAACCATAGCAAGGTATACATGGTTCAATCAGATATTGATTCTAATGGCAGTGGGGCATTGACTGTTCTTATATCACCTAATTTAGTAACAACTTTAGCAAATAATGAAGCAGTTACTGTAAACAAACCAAGCTTTACTGTTTATTTAGAAAACAATGAAATTATGTATTCAACAGATGCTAATGGTTTTTATAACATAAGCTTTGATGTTCGTGAGGTAATTGCATAATGCCCAGAAGTTTATCGACTGCAATACAAACTCAAATATCTTCAACAGCAACTAAAACAGCATTTCTTGTTGAGCTTAATTTATCTACTACCATAAGACTAACTGATTGGTATTCAAATGTTATTTATGATTCTAATTCTTATGAGGCTGGTGGTTCTTTTTTAACCGTAGATTCAACAACTGAAACAGGGCAATTACAAGTTGATGAAATTGAGTTGGGTTTTTCAAATGTTACTAACCAAGTCAGATCATTAGTACAAGACGGATCATTTACAGATAAAACATGTAATATTTATTTAGCCTATTTTGATGTCAATGAAACTATTGTAGGTGCAATTAATTTCTTTTCTGGCCAAATTAGAAACGTAGCTGCAAAAGAAGATATCCAAAATTCTACTATAACTCTTACAGTTGCTTCTCATTGGGCAAATTGGAATCTTACTAAAGGCAGACATTATACAGATGAATCACAATCAAATTTTAGCACTGGGGATAGAGGTTTAGAGTTTGCTGCCCAGGTTAAAGAAAATACAAGGTGGGGTATGTAATGGGTTTTATGTTGCCACCATTTTTTAGTGCAATTGGTAATTTTATTGTTACGCATTGGGCTAAAATAAAAACAGCCGCTTATTTACTAACGCTTGCAGTTGGTGTTAAAGGTTTTATGCAAGCAAAAGAAATGATGGGCAGAGGCCAGGATATTATGGCCAACAAAACTGCTGCTGGCGGAAAAATTCCTGTTATATATGGAACTAGAAGGGTAGGTTGTCAGGTTGTCTACTTAGATGTTTCTAATAACGATTCCAGGGATCTATATGTGGTCTATGCTTTGTCTGTTGGCGAATGTGATGAAATATTAGGCAGAACAATTGAATTAGACGGAAGCAAATTAACTGATGGGTCAAGATTCAGAGATGGTGGTTATATAGGAACTGATAAAATTAGTTCTGGAAATGGATCTCTTAATACAGTTTCACAAAATGGAACTGGTATAGATGCAGGTGCTGGCCAGTTTGGTACTAGCCCGACTGCTAAATATAGATATGTTTTTAATCTACATCATGGTGCTGCAACCCAGTTAGCAGATCCAATGCTTGTTGCTTCAATGCCTAATTGGACTTCTGCACATAAACTAAATGGTGTTGCTTATATTGCTTGTCATTTTGGTTATGACAAAGAAGGAATGTGGCAAGGTGTTCCACAAATGACAGTCCAGGTAAGAGGTAAAAAGGTTTTTGATCCTAGGGATAGCAGTCAAACTTTTGGTACTGTATCTACTTATAAATATTCAGACAATCCAGCTTTATGCTTCCTGGATCTAATATCAAACAATGATTACGGAAAAGGTTTAACAGCTGCACAATTAAACATGTCTACATTTACTTCTGCTGCTAATGTTTGTGATACAGAAGTTGATCAACCTTATTTTAATGGATCTGCACAACCACTAACCTGGTCAGGTAATGCTGGAGATAACTTTATAACAATTGGCGGTACTAATGCGACTACTACCTGGTGGCAAAACAAGGTAGGAGAGCTGATAGATATTTATGATACTAATGGTAATGGTGTTATAGATGGCAAAGAAATTATAGCTATTAATAGAGATAATTTTTATGATGAGAATGAGGAGCTTATTGTTTATATAAATGACACCCTGGGTTCTACATATTCTTCTCAAACTGGTACTTCTCTAGTAAAAGTAAAAAGATTTCATTGTAATGGTTATTTAAGAACTGATAAAAATGTAATGGAAAATGCAAGAGAATTACTTGCAAACATGCGTGGTATTTTTCTGTATATAAATGGTCAATATGAATTATCTATAGAAGATACTGGCAGTTCTACTTTTAGTATTAATGATAGTCATATAATTTCTGATTCTGGAATAACTGTTGATTATGGAAATAAAGATAAAAAGGCAAACAAAGTTATTGTTGAATTTTTTAATGCAAACAAAAAATATGAATTAGATACAGCTACAGTTTTGCATGATGCAAACCCAGAGTATTATTCAGATGATGGGGATGAAATTTTAGAAGTTAAAGCTGAATTTCCGTTTATTACAGATCCATATATTGCATACAATATGGCAAAAACAATTTTGACCAGAAGCCGTAACCAGACAACTATGCAGTTTGTTGGTACGCCAGAAATGTATAAACTGAACATAGCAGACATAGTTACGCTTACATATGCTGGCCTTGGCTTCAATGGTAAAGTTTGCAGAGTAGAGGCCTTAGAGTTAATGCCAGATGGTTTAGTACAAGTTAGCTTAATAGAATACTTTGATGTTTATACCTGGGAAGTGCCACCGCAAGAACCAGTAGAAGAATTATCAAACTTACCTTCTGCTTATGCAGTAAAAGCACCAACAGGATTATCATTTACTGATAGCAATGCTAGCTCTACAGATAGGCCATTTATATCCTGGAATATACCAACTGATTTTCCAGATGCACAATACAGAATTAATGTTAAAGACTCATCTAACAATCAAGTTTTAAATAAGATAGTAAATGTAAATAACGCTGATCTTAACTTTTTACCCACGGGTACTAATTATGTTGCAAGCATAACTTCTCTTAATACTTTAGGAACTGAATCCTCACCAACCTCTTTAACTTTTACTGTTGGAGATGCCCCTGTTGGTCTTGGGGATGTCCAGGCAAATGTAATTACAGCTGATGAAATTAATGTAACAAACCTTTCAGCCATATCTGCCAATCTAGGATCTATTACAGCAGGTGACATAAATATAGGATCAGGCAATTTTACTGTTTCTACAGCAGGTGCTATGACAGCAACTGGTGCTACTATATCAGGTGGTATTACAGCTACATCTTTAAATGTGACTAACGCAACCATTACAGGAACTTTAGATGCTAGTGTTATTACATTAAATGGTGATCCCTTAGATGACTTGTTTGGTGTGTCAGGCACTGGCAGTGCAAAAACTTTAGCTATCGGCCCCGATGTAAAAAATCAGCTAAAAGTTACTGGCACAAATATGCAATATATAGCCTATGATCAAACTCAATCAGATGGAGATTTGGCTTTTAAAATGGATGAAGACAGTGCTACTTTTTACCCGCAGGTAGGTGGTAGAGTTTCTTGGAGTCCTACACGCATTACTGGTGGAGTGAGTACAAACAATAATGATAATGGTGGTATAACAACCCCAAATCTTACTGTTGGTTACACCTCTCTTAATCAGACTTATAATTTAGCTGTAGCGGGTACTGCATTTTTTAATGCACCTTTACTTTTAGATACTGTTTCAACACCAAGCACAACAACTAACAAACTATATAACGTAGGTGGTTCTTTATACTTTAATGGTTCTGCTGTTGGCGGTGGTGGAGCTAGTACTATTATTAACAACAACGCTGATAATAGAATCATTACAGGTAGTGGAACTGCTAATACCTTAAATGCAGAATCAGGATTAACCTATAATGGTAGTGCTTTATCTGTATCAGGGACTATCTCTAGTGGTGCTATTACAAGTACAGGAGCTATAACATTAAATGGAACTTTAGGCACATGGTCTGTAGATAATCAAGGTGCGATAATGAACTTTAGCAGAGATAGTGCTAACTATATAAAAGCAGGAAGTTCTAATGGTTATTTAATTTTTCAAACTGGAGGGGCAAATACAGCTTTAACTCTTAATACTTCTCAAAACGCTACCTTTGCAGGAACTATATCTTCAGGTGCAATAACAGTAGACAAGGCAAATGGTACTGGTGCGGTTGTTGGTATGCAATTATTGTCAGGATCAAATCAAGGTGACTCTATTGCCATCAATTTTGGCTCAACTACATCTAATGAGTATTCTCTCTTATATGACCATTACACAAACAGATTAAATTTAACAGATGGTGGGTCTAATGTTTTTTATGTAGCAGGTGGGGTTGTTAATTTTTCTTCAGCTCCAGTCTTTGGCGGTGGTCTTACAGTACCATCCTTATCAGTTACAGGTAATGGCACAATACAAACTGGTGCAGCAGGTTTAATAAAAGGTGGCTATTATCAAGTGGGGTCAACAACTGTTATTGATACCTCAAGAAACTTAACCAATATAGGAACTATCTCTAGTGGTGATGTTACTTCTACTGGTTATGTCACTGCCTCACGATTAAGAACAGGTGATGGTAATGATGGCTATTTCTATAGTGATACAAATGGTAGAACAGCTTTTGAGGGTGGA
>Ga0315320_10002460_pt1 | contig 15225 bp, 13 predicted proteins | sample M140m21515metaG_FD_203458 | JGI IMG/M metagenome (GOLD analysis project Ga0315320, IMG submission 203458) | Ammonia-oxidizing marine archaeal communities from Monterey Bay, California, United States - M1 40m 21515 | ecosystem: Environmental > Aquatic > Marine > Coastal | place: USA: California... | reverse complement strand
CAGTGCGATCCGATCGTCTCCTCTCTCGAGGCGGACGACAGAATTGTCACGGTCGATTTCTACATACTTCTGGATCACAGCGGTGATTTCTTCCTGCATCGCATCAAGCTGCGCAGGAGTCAGATCGACCTGGTCGTGAATGAGAAGAACCTTCAGCCGGCTCTTCGCATCTTCTTTCGAAGCTGCATTGTTTCGATTCAAAATCTTGTTGAGTAGGGCAGTCATTATGCAACCCCCTGGGCCGTACCGAAGCCCATCCAGCGTTTCATGACTCCCCAGACACCATTGCCTTCGTGGAAGTCCATTTCAGGAACATTGGGCTCACCACCGAGACGGCGACCAATGCGGCGGAATGCCTCACCGACGACACTCGACTCATCAAATACGGCCGGCACACCCCGGTTGGCACTGATGATGATGTCCTCGTGGTCTGGCACGATGCCCAAGAGTGGGATGGCCAGAATCTCAAGGATGTCTTCCTTGTTCATCATGTCACCCCGGTTCACCATCTTCGCGCGGTAGCGGTTGATGATGAGGTTGGGCTCTGGAAGCTCCGCGGCTTCTACCATGCCAATAATGCGGTCGGCGTCGCGAATCGCGCTCACCTCGGGGGTCGTCACAATGACGGCCCGGTCCGCACCAGCTACGGCATTTTTAAAGCCTTGCTCGATGCCTGCAGGGCAGTCAACAAGCACGTAGTCAAACTCCGCCTTGAGCTTTTCAACCAGTTCCCGCATCTGCTGCGGCGTGACCGCATTTTTGTCGCGGGTCTGCGCAGCCGGCAAGAGGAAGAGACCTTCAACACGTTTGTCGCGGATGAGTGCTTGCTTCAAGCGGCACTCCCCCTCGATGACGTGAACCAGGTCATAGACGATTCGATTTTCGAGGCCCAGGATGACATCGAGATTGCGGAGGCCGATATCGGCATCCACGACCGCGACGGTCGCCCCTTGCATGGCCAGGGCCACACCCAGGTTGGCAGAGGTCGTGGTCTTACCCACGCCGCCCTTACCGGATGTGACGACAATGCATTCGCTCATGAGTTGACTCCGTGATGGGGAGGTCGGTGGCCTAAAAGACCACCGATAGGGTTCAGGCCGGCAATCGGCCCTGGTAGTTTCCGATTCGAATGTCGCCGTCTTCCACCCAAGCAATCTCGGGCGAAAAATGGCGAGGAACAACGCGACTGCGCCGTAAAAGACTGGAGAGACCATCAACGACATCGCCCCGCACCTTCGCGAGCCCTTGTGGCTCTGGTGGCTCTGGGGCGACCGGCTCTTCGCCGGTAAATCCAATATGGTCTGCAATTCGGATCTGTGGAGAGCCGAGGTCAAAGCTGATGATCACAGCACGGTCGTCCCCTCGGGCACCCGCATGAGCAAGTCCACGTAGCGAACCAAATACGATGATGTTTCCATCGGCTTCAATGTGTGCACCCGCGTTTACATCGCCGTACACCATGACATCACCCGCAAAGCGGATGGTCTTTCCGGACCGAAGTGTTTTCTCCAGAATCATGACACGACGACCAGCTTCAGCGGGAACCGTGGGGTCAAGTTCCAAAATGTCCGTATTTTCGACGTCAGCCAAGGCGCCCGGGTCACCCAGGCCACGAATCAAGTCGGCCGTCACCTCATCGATGATGCCGGTTTCTTCTTCCAACTCCATCTCATGGGAAACATCGGCTTCCTCATCGAGGTTCGGTAAGTCCGTCGGAACGGCGTCATCTTCTTCTTCCGCAAATGGTGCGCCGGTGAACACCAGAGGCATCCGTGGACGCGTATCGAGAGCGGGAGCGACCAAGGGAAGCTTAAATGTCTGCTCGGCGTATCGATGAACACTATCTGGCGTGCACTCGATGCCGATAAGGGCCGCCTTGAAACCATCGCGCATCAACGTTCCAATCCGTCGGACTTCCATCAAGTCCAACGCCCTCGTACCCAAATTCAGCCGAAGACTGCGTCCATGAAGGACCTCAGAGAACTCTTCTAAATCCTCGGCGATGTGAGCCCGCACCTCATCCCAAGAGATGTTCGGTGACACAACGAGGCTCCACACCGTACCGGTGCGGTCCAAGATGACAGGACTACTGTCCTCGTCAAACAACGCGATCTGTTCTTTGGGCTGCATGTGCTTCTGCGCGGCGGGGATGCCGTTCTGCGGGGAGGTGCTGCGGGGGGTGCGGCGGAGGGGGGAGAGCTGAAGAAGTGAAAGAAAGCGGAAGGGGATACGGGGGTTCCCCTTCCGCTGGGGGGGGTCTATGTATGCGCATCCGAAGATGCGCGGTGCGGGTTTCTTGCGTTGTCCCGCAGTCCCAGTGGAACCCAGTACTGTTGCTACGTCAAGAGAAATTTGAGAGATTTTTTAAATAAAAATCGCTATTCGCTGTCCCTCTCGGCTGTCATTCACTCACTTGACTTAGCAACAGATCTAACTTTCCAGATGAATCCAATGCGCGCAACTCGTCATATCCGCCAACAAAGGTCTCCCCGATAAAGATCTGAGGGACCGTTCTATGGCGGGTCCGCTCGATCAACTGCTTTCGAGCTTCCCAATCGCCCGTCAGGTCCACAACCTCAACCTCCTGGCTCTTCACAGACTGAAGAAATTGAATGGCTGCACGGCAATACCCGCAGTTTGCACTGGAGTAGACGACTATTTTATTCGGTCCAATCATGGTTCTCCCTGAATGGTGATTTTGCACACGATTTCTTTTCAAAGAATGCCCACAGAGAGCCAAAAGATCGGTACAATTCAATCATGAAACGTCTATCTCTTCTCTGTTTGTGTGTCGCTTGTACTCCGGCCACCGTGAAGGTCGGCCCCATGGCAGGAGGGGAGTTTAGCGATGAATCTTTCGTTTCAAACACAGATGAATCCGGCCCGCCACCCGACGGAGACGACGGAGACGACGGAGACGACGGAATAGGAGACGCTGAAGTGCCGGGGGACACCCCGCCACCTGCAGACGGTAACGATGACGATGACGATGACGATGACGATGACGATGACCCACCCGTAGATGGAAGCCTGCCAAAGTGGACGGTCATGGTATATCTGGCCGGGGACAATAATCTCGAAGAATGGGCCTTAAAGGACCTCAATGAAATGGAAATTGCAGGCTCGACGGGTGAGGTCAACATTCTGGTCGAACTTGATCGGGCCAATGGGTACTCCACTGACGATGGAGACTGGACGGGTGCCCGGCGCTATCGGGTAGAACAAGATGATGACCGCAACTCCATCGCTTCACCGGTGGCGGCCGACCTGGGAGAAGTGGATTCAGGCTCCACGGAAGCGTACATCGACTTCGTCAACTGGGGCGTTGATCAATACCCAGCCCAGCAGTATGCACTGATCATCTGGAATCACGGGTGGGGGTGGACACTCGCACCCACCAGCGGCAGGAAGGGCATCTCATCGGACGACCAATCGGGGAATAGCATCTCGATTGCCAACGGAGAGTACGAGGAAATCATGGCTGCCGCAGCGGAAGCCACGGGGAATCGGCTCACTTTTGTGGGCATGGATGCTTGCCTGATGGCCAACTGGGAAATCGCCCGACTCACGGCAGAGTATGCCGACGTGTACGTTGCATCCCAGGCCACTGAGAGCATTGAGGGGTGGGCATTTGATACTGCACTAAGCGACCTCATCGCCGATCCAGAAATGGAGGCGAATGAGCTTGGTACCGTATTCGCTCAGCGCTTCCATGAGACGGGAGATTCAACCCTATCGGTCATCGACTTGGATGAACTTGCAGAATTGGATGACGCGATTGATATGCTGGCCGGCTCGATCCTCTCCAAGGACAACCCGCGCTCTGCGGTTCGACGTCCAGCACGGCGTAGCCAGAACTTTGATGGGGACCCCAACGACCGCGACTTTCGAGACTTCCTGAAAGAAATGGTTGGAGACGATTCCGCAGATGACCTGGTGGAAGCATCCGAGGATCTGGATGACCAACTGAATGAAGCCATACTTGCAAACTTCATCAATGGTGGATGGGTCAGCGAGGCGACTGGCCTTTCGATATATATTCCCACCAACGGCTTCGACGGCTCGTATTTCGATGGCCGGTGGAACGAGATGACACAATGGGATGACGTCGTAGACGCAATCCGTTGATCACGGCTTTTGGGCCCAACGTTTTGCTAACTTTGGGTCCTGCCTCAATATCTCACGCGCGCGCTCTTGCTGACCGCTTCGCTGCAACATTTTGATCGCCTTGATCCCCGTAGAGGTCCGTTCACCCGGCACAGCGTAGGCCCGAAGCATCAACTCCGCACCCGCACCCGGGTCCCCCTGACGCACCTGTAAATGAGCGGCTGTACGTAGGGTCGGAAAACTATCCGGAAAGCCATCGAGCACCACCTGTAGATGGGTGATGGCCTGTGTGACCTCTCCACGCTTGGCCAAGGTCTGCGCAAGCCATACACGAGCAGACCAGTCGTCCGGATCGAGCCGGACAGCTTCGCCATACAGGCGCTCGGCACGCTCCAGTTCGTCATCCATAAATGCGAGGTTCCCCTCCACATGCGCACACCAGGCCGGATCCATCTCCGTCCGCTCATCGAGCGGTAGCCATGGCAACAAACAGGCAACCAGCCACACCCACAATAGTCGCCCCCTGTTCGCCAACACGTCCCGTACTGCCCCCACACCCACGGGAGCCAACAGACACATCATTGGCCAGGTTGCCAGTCGATAACGGTCTGCCACAATAAATAGAATGACCGGGAGATGCAGGGCCATCCAAGCGAGAACCGCAAACCGCCCGTCCGATCGGCGGCGCCACAAACAGATGGCCCCCAACATCGCAAATGGAAACACCACCCCGTATCGAACCAATCGCCAGTCAAGCCACGACATCGGCCCTGCACGCGTTCGGCACCGGTAATCTTCATTGCGCGGTATCTCGGTGTCATTGAACGACCACAGAGCCTTGGTCCCCACTGTGCCCAACCATGTGTGCGGTGCAGCAGCAATGTCGGAGAGCGTGCGCGCCATCCAATAGTCATTCCGCTCAAACCCATCTCTATGGTGGGGTTCAGCCTCGAGCGCCATCTGCCGAAAACGGAGCCCAGGTCTTAAAAAGGCGGTCCGCTTCCAGTCTGGGTTGTTTCCCATATAGAAATTGATGCCGGAATTGTTCGACGTAAATTGCGCATGTTCAAAACGATCAATGTTGGCCTGCGTGATGGGCATCAGACCCAACACAAGCCCCACAGAAGCCGCCCACATGGGACCACGGCGTTCGGTGGCGTGCAGATACCCGGCAGCCCAAATGGCCACACCCACGATCAAAAATGAAGGATGTACAGCCGAAACCAACCCGGCCAGGCCCCCAGCCACTCCAAAGCGCCAAACAGAAGCGTGGGGTGTCACCAACGCCAGCAACAGCACCATGACAAAACTCGTCACCGAAGGGGTCAACATGTCGAGCTCAAACAACAGTACAGATGGGTACAATGTATACAGGGCTCCCGCTGCCGCACCGACCCAACGGCGTCCCTCTCCACCAATCCGGCGCCCCACAGCGATCAAGCACAGCGTGGTCAAGACACCCAAACCCATCTGAAACAGCCGAGGGCCCCACAGATCCGTCGCACCCAATTGTTGAAGCCAAGATAGAAACAAGGGGTAGCCAGGAGGCTGATAGAACCCCTCTTTAAAAGGGTTGCCGCCCGCAGCCAACGATGACGCTTGGGCCCAATAGGTATGGGCATCCACCAGTGGATGGCGCGCATGCCCGGTCTGGGCAATCGAAGATGCCGCCGCACCACGAAGTCCCAGCGCCAACATGACGACCGCGGCTTCCAGGGTTCGTAAACGAGTCCAGACCATGGCTTGAACAAAGCACGGGCGACCCCTGGCCGCAAATTGTGCGCCATCAGGCTACATGCGTTGTATGCCTTGCATCGCCATCGTCGACCTTCACGGCGGACACCCCACCACTGCGCTCGCATCGATCGACAACATCGTGCTGGCCAACCAGGGAACGGTGGAAGTCTTCGACTGTTTGGCGGGTCGATTTCCGCGACCACGAAAGTTTGATGGCTATGTCCTCACAGGAGGAAGTGGTTCCCCCACCGAGTCGGCACCTTGGCGCGTCCGCTTACAAGCGGCCATTCCCGAATGGTCAAAGTCTCGACCCGTATTTGCGATTGGACTTGGATTTCAAGTCATGGCAGCCGCCTATGGGTGGCCCGTCCGGCCACTCGAACGGCCACGCGACGGCATCTTCCCGGTGACGCCCACACCCGCGGGATGGGAAGATCCGCTCATGGTGGATCTCGAACACGCTACACCGGTCACTGAACAGCGTACATGGTCGGTCCTCCCCCCACCTGCTGCCATCCGTTCTAAGTCCGTGGTACTGGCCTACACCTCGAATGGAGATGTCGCAGCCGCACGGTTTGGCCCCCACGCATCTGGAACGATATTTCACCCCGAAGCCCGCGGTGAGGGCACGGCTGGAACCATTCTCGCTCGCTTCGTGATGGGGCTACCTACACAATGATGGACCGCCTCACACTGACCCCCGATACGATTGTCCCCCTGAGACGAGGGCACCCTTGGGTGTACACCTCGGGCCTGGTTGACCCCTCCGAACTCCCCCCACCCGGCACCCCCGTCCAGCTCATGGACTCCAAAGGAAAGCCGGTTGCATTTGGTCTGGCCGACGACGGTCCGATTGCTGTGCGCGTATTGGACCGTCACTCGGACAACATTGGAACATTGATTCGGCGACGCATCGCAGACGCCCACGCCATTCGGCCAGCACTCTTGCCAGACAACACCAACGCATACCGTGTCGTCCATGGTGAAGGCGATGGACTCGGAGGACTGGTAATCGACCGGTACGACCACACCGCAGTCTTGCGCCTGTACGGTGCATGCTGGGAATCTCATCTCGACGACGTGCTCACCGCCGTGACGGCCATTGATGGCATCCATTCTGTGATGCGGCGTTTTGGGGTCCGCCGTGTGGATGGCCGTGAAGGCGCTGAAACCCTGTATGGGCCGGATCCCGGCGAACCCATCGTCGTACGCGAAGCGGGACTTCAGTTTCTGGCCCGACCGGTGACCGGCCAAAAAACGGGGCTGTTCTTGGACCAGCGAGAGCACCGGATTCGCATGGCGGCGCACTGTGAAGGCCAACATGTCGTGAACCTTTTTGCCTACAACGGCGGCTTCTCGGTACATGCAGCAGCCGCTGGAGCCCAGCGGGTCACATCGGTTGACATCGCAGAAGCCGCACTCGAGGACGCCAAGGAAAACTTTAGACTCAACGGACTCAACCCCGACGCACACCACTTTATCAGCGCAGACGTCTTCCAGTGGAAACCAGAATCACCTGCAGACATCGTCATCTCCGATCCACCCAGCTTGACCCACGGAAAGAGCGCGGACACAGCGGCCCGAAAAGCCTACCGAGATCTTGCTCAACGTACCGGCACAATGGTCCGACCTGGTGGACTGCTGGCTACCGCGAGCTGCACCGCGCGATTGAACTGGGAACGCTGGGAACAAGCTGTACGAGAAGGGCTGGATAAGTCTGGCCGTTGGTCTTGGCTGTGGCGCGGTGCCGAACCGCCCGATCATCCCGTGGCCATGGGGCACCCGGAAGGACGATATCTAAAATTTGCTGTGCTCCGACGATGGGCATCCAGGTTTGGATAGCGCCCTAAAAAGAGCCGCGATTCTGCCTACTTCCTGGCCTTCCGTACCAGCTTAAACATTGACGACCAGGCAATTTCGTGCGATAAATGGTGGAAGAGCGCGATATTCAGCGCACACACAATTTTTTTATTCGATATTTTATGCGTTTTGCATTTCCACATGGGGAAGTAACACACTCCCCCTTCGTACAACCGGCCGCGCTTCACGTTGACGCCGCCGCAGCCCGTAATGATGGTTCCACCGGTATTTATGCCCGTGTTGAGCCAACGGACTGCGTGCAGGAGAAACGAGCAGGCGGCCTTTGGAGACTACCTTGGGTACAGAAATCATTGTCAACACGACCGGGAGGGAAACTCGAGTCGCACTAATGGACGACGGCCGACTGGCCGAAATCCATATCGATCGCGGCAGTTCCGAATCCTATGTCGGAAACGTCTACATCGGTCGAGTCGTTCGAGTCCTACCTGGCATGCAAGCCGCTTTTGTCGATATCGGTCTGGACCGCGCTGCGTTCCTGTACGCCGGTGACATCTACCCAGCATTCGCTGAAAAGGATGACGACGTCGACGTCGACGACGACGACGCAACCATTGCAGAGTCGGCCCCCCGGTCCAAGCCTCGCAATGGGCATCCGCCCATTCAAGACTTGGTGAAAGAGGGACAAGAGATCCTGGTTCAAGTGGCCAAGGATCCAATCTCCACCAAGGGCGCACGGGTCACCACCCACATCACGCTGCCTGGTCGCTACATGGTGTTCATGCCGACCGTCAATCATCTCGGTATTAGTCGCCGCATCGCAAAGGACCGCGAGCGACGCAAGCTGCGGGATTTCGTCAAGAAGCATCGCCCCAAGGGCGCGGGATTCATTGTTCGGACCGTATGTGCAGGCAAGCCCATGGAAGCCCTAAAGCAGGACATGGACTACTTGATCGAGACCTGGGAAACGATCAAGGAAACCAAGCAAAACAAAAAAGCACCGGCGTGCATCCATCAAGAACACGACCTGGTCGTCCGGTTGGTCCGCGATGGTTTCACGGAAGAAGTGGACCGTCTGGTGATCGACAGCAAGAAGAAATTCGACCACGTGCAAAGCTTTGTTGGCCGCTTGATGCCCGACTTAAAAGACCGTGTTCAGATGTATCGGGGCCAAGATCCCGTATTTGATACCTTTGGCGTCGAAGTAGAGATCAATAAATGTTTGGCCCAGAAAGTCTGGCTGAAAAGTGGTGGGTATCTGGTCATCGATCAAGCGGAAGCCCTCACCGCCATTGACGTCAACTCGGGCAAGTTTGTCGGCTCATCCTCTTTGGAGGACACGACCACACAGTGCAACCTTGAAGCCGTCGACGAAATCGCACACCAGCTTCGCCTGCGCAACATTGGTGGCCTCATCGTGCTCGACCTCATCGACATGGAGAAAGCATCGAATCGGGATCGCGTCAATAAGCGACTCGAGGCCGTGATCAAGAAAGACCGCGCCCGCACAAATGTTCTCAAAATCTCAGAGTTGGGCTTGGTCGAGATGACCCGTAAGCGGGTTCAAGAAGACCTGGTCCGCTCCATCTCTGAAGCATGTCACTACTGCTCAGGCACAGGACACACCAAGTCACCCCATACAGTGGTGTACGACATCCTTCGCGAAATCAAGCGGGAAACGACGCGCGCCAAGACCAAGGAGACCATCTTCGTAAACGTGAACCCCAGTGTGGCCGACCTGATGTACGGAGAAGAACTCGAGAGCGTTGAATCTCTCGAAGCCGAAATCAAGAAAAGCGTCGTCGTGCGCGCACTCGGCCACTACCACCTGGAACGATACGAGGTCTACAGCCGATAGATGGCCGAAGAACGAGTCGAAGGAGAGCTTCTCGGCTTCACGTTTAAGACGGAAGACGGTGGATTCTCAGTCGCTCGGGTTCGCACGGACGGCAATCAACGAATCATAGCCGTGGGGCCCATCGGTCACGTCACCGAGGGCCAACACCTCGTGTTGACGGGGAAGTGGGTCGACCACTCCGCGCACGGACGACAATTCCGTGTACAGGGTGTGCTCGTAGAAGACCCGCGTACCACCCGTGGGCTGCAACGGTATCTGGGCTCGGGAGCGGTCACAGGACTCGGCAAGGAGTTCGCCAAGCGGGTCGTCGAAACGTTTGGACTCGATACGCTCGCTGTGATTGAAGAGGAGCCCGAACGACTTCTTGAAGTACCTGGAATCGGAAAAAAGAGAATGGAGCGTATCCGCGACCATTGGGTCTCGGATCAAAAGAATCGCGAGGTGTATGCCACCCTGCACGGATACGGAATTGGACGGGCACTCGCCGGGCGTATCGTTGAAAAATACGGGGAGAAAGCCCCCATTATTATCACCCAGAACCCCTACCAATTGGCAGCCGATATCAGCGGGGTCGGGTTTCGCACTGCAGACAATATTGCCCGGGATGTCGGCATAGATCCCGACCACCCTGATCGTGCAGATGCCGCCGTACTCCATTTAATTCGGGAGGGTGAGTCCCAAGGTCATTGCTTCTTGCCTCGTCGTGAATTGGTCGAACGCGCCCTAAACCTCGAGGTCAAGGCCGAAGACGCAGCCCAAGCCATCGACAGGCTCACCCTGGCAGGGAGACTGGTTGTACACGCTGCTGTCGACCCGGAATCTGCACCCCTGTATTCACCCCTTCTCGAACAAGCCGAACAGATGGTCAGCCAGCGTTTGCAGACCCTGCATCACGCCCACGAGAACGCCCAACCCGCCAACCCACCGATGCTTCAAAAAGTGGAAGAGTCCGCGGATATCGCGCTCAATGAAGACCAAAGACGGGCTGTATTGATGGGCCTTTCTAAAGGCGTCACCATCATCACGGGTGGACCTGGAACGGGAAAAACCACCATCGTTAAACTCTTGATGTTGATGGCTGCTGTACGAAAAGAACACTGGCTCCTCGCTGCCCCCACGGGTCGTGCATCGAGGCGTTTGGCTGAGGCGACCAATAGCGAAGCCAAAACCATCCATCGTCTGCTCGAGTTCAACGGTAGAACAAGCCGATTCCAGCGCACAGTGAGCAACCCCATCGAGGCGCATGGCGTGCTGATCGATGAAGCCTCGATGGTCGATGTTCGACTGATGAGCGCGCTCCTCAGCGCCATTCCAGATGGATGCCGTTTGGTACTGGTCGGCGATGCCGACCAGCTGCCCAGTGTCGGTCCAGGACGAATCCTTGGAGACATTATTTCGTCAGGCCAAATCCCCGTCTGCACCCTCGGAGAAGTGTACCGACAAGCGGCAGACTCCGGAATTGTATTGAACGCACACCGAATCAATGTGGGTGAATCACCCATCTCTGGCAATCAAGACGATGGGCGCCCGGATTTCTTTGAAATCCATCGAAGTGAGCCCATTCAAGCCCAACGAACAGTGCTGGAAATTGTCACCTCTCGACTACCCAAGCGCGGCTTTGATCCCATGACGGACATTCAGGTGCTCACCCCCATGCACAGCGGTGTTCTCGGAACAGAAGCCCTCAACACCGCCCTACAAGAAGCCCTCAACCCCGATGGGCCGACAGTACTCCGCGGTCACCGTAAGTTTCGGGTCCGCGATCGCGTGATTCAACTCAAAAATGACTACGACAACGAGGTCTTTAATGGCGATGTTGGAACCGTAGTATTTGCGGCAAAAGGCGCCCTAACCGTCGAATTCGATGGTCGACCCGTCGAGTTTCGGGGGGAAGCGCTATCGAACATCGAGTTGGCCTATGCGATCAGTATTCACAAGAGCCAAGGCAGCGAATACCCCGCCGTCATCGTGGCCATGCATCGCGCACACTTCGTGATGCTGCGCCGCAACCTGCTGTATACCGCCATTACCCGCGCAAAGCGATTCTGCTGTATCGTTGGAGACAGATGGGCCATCCGCCAAGCCGTCGCTACCCCGGGCGGAGGAGAGAGATGGACGCGGTTAACGGACCGACTAAACGCGCAGTAAATGGCGTACACACCAACACGTGTAGCCACATGTCAATCCGAATAAATCCACATGGTACGGGCCTCGTCACCCACATTTCACGACCACGACGGCCCCATTTCAGTTAGAGCGCGGAGCCTCTGGGAGCCCCTGTGTCTACCGAACCCACCTACATCCCCCGTCGAAAGCTTTACGAGCAAGACGGAAAAGTCGATCTCAAAGCCTTTGATCGGGAAGGTTTGCAAGAGTGGTTTATCGAACAAGGGGAAAAGAAGTTCCGTGGCCACCAAGTGTTCAAATGGATCTGGCAACAAGGGGCCACAGACTTCGATGAGATGACCAACATCCCGAAGACGACCCGCGCTTGGCTCAAAGAGAATGCCACCATTTCCTGGCTGCGTTCAGCCGGCGCTCAACATTCTGAAGATGGCACCCGAAAGTATCTCTGGGAATGTGAGGATGGCTCCCAAATCGAGAGTGTCTTTATTCCCGATGAAGACCATCCGGGCAAACCCCGCAGAACCCTGTGCGTCTCCAGCCAAGTGGGCTGTGCCATGGCCTGTACTTTTTGTTTGACGGGCGATCTTGGCCTCAAACGAAACCTCAGCCCATCGGAAATCGCCAACCAAGTTCTGCAGGTCGCGAACGATCTGGGAGCCGACCGTCCCATCACGAACATCGTGATGATGGGCATGGGGGAACCTCTCCACAATCTCGACAACCTGATCTACTCCATTCGCACCATGCTGGATGATGACGGGCTCAACCTGAGCCACCGAAAGGTGACCGTTTCTACCGTGGGCCTGGTCCCCGCCATGAAGAAACTCCAGAGCGCTTTGCCCGTCAATATCGCCGTCAGCTTGAATGCTTCGAGCGAAGAACAACGGATAGAGGTGATGCCGATCACCAAGCGCTACAGCATGGAGATGCTGCTGGAAACCTGCCGGGACCTCCCGCTGCACAAATCAAAGCGCATCACATTTGAATACGTGATGATGGCTGGATTCAACGACTCCATGGAAGATGCCGCTCGACTGATTCACTTGATGCGGGGGATCAAATCAAAAATCAACTTGATTCCCTACAACGAGAATCCTGCCCGAGAGATCCGTCGCCCATCCGCTCGCCGCGTCAAAGACTTCCAGCACTACTTGGTTTCACGGGGCGTACACTGCTCCGTCCGCTCGACCCGAGGCAAGGACATCTCTGCCGCATGCGGACAGCTGGGCAAGGCGAAGAAGGAAGAGGCACAAAGCATCGGTGGATAGCAAGATGGTCCTCGGAATCCACGCAGAAGGGGTTAAAGGCCGCTCACTTGGAGGTTCCATGAGTCAAGTTCTGCGCATCGGAGTAATCGGAGGAAGTGGCCTATACGAGATGGATGGGCTTACCGACATCCGTGAAGAGACGCTTGAGACACCATTTGGTGCCCCATCCGCCCCGTTTTTGATTGGCCGCCTTAAAGACCATGACGGCGTTGAGTTGGTCTTCCTGCCTCGACACGGAAAAAACCATCAATTCAACCCGTCCGAGGTGAACTATCGGGCAAACATTTTTGGAATGAAGTCCCTCGGAGTCAGCTGGATTATCTCCGTTTCTGCCGTGGGATCTCTGGAAGAAGCTGTCGTTCCTGGACACGTGGTGGTCATCGATCAGTTTATCGATCGCACCAAGAACCGTGCAGCAACCTTCTTTGAAAATGGCATGGTGGCCCACATCTCATTCGGTGACCCCGTCTGCCTAAGCTTGCGACAATACCTCCTTCAAGCCGCCACGACAGCCGGCGCCACCGTTCACGATGGGGGAACCTATGTATGCATGGAAGGGCCCGCATTCTCCACACGGGCCGAATCCAACCTGTACCGCTCATGGGGTGCACGGGTGATCGGAATGACCAATCTTCCAGAAGCCAAACTTGCGCGCGAAGCCTCCATCTCCTACGCCACGCTTGCCATGGCTACCGATTACGACTGCTGGCACACCGGCCATGACGATGTCACCGTGGAGCAGGTCGTATCCGTACTCCGGGCCAACGTGAGTCTCGCCAAAAGAATTGTGGCCGAGGCCGTTCCGCTCATCGCCGCTCATGAAGGACCCGCACCGCACCATGATGCACTCAAGGGAGCCCTGTTGACTCCGGCCGATGCCATCGACCCTGATCGACAGAAAGCACTCGCACCACTCATCGGACACGTACTGTGATCTCACCCCTTCTTCTGCTGCTCGGTATGTTTTCGTGCGTCACGGCGGAGAACGCACGAAAGTCCGATACACGAACGGACCTGGGCACCGCCTACCTGAAAGAAGGCAACACCCCGGGCGCCGTGGAAGCCCTGCGACAAGCCTCTGCGCTGAACCCCCAAAATGCCACAGCATGGGAGCGACTCGGGCTGGCCTACATGGCGAGCGATGCACCCAAACAAGCGGAAGATGCGTTTGAACGGGCGATCCGAGTCGGAACAGCCCTGGAGCCCGCTCGGGTTCATTACAATTACGGACTTCTGCTGGTCAGACTCGAGCGACATGAAGATGCACTCGCACAATTTGAGATCACCCTCTCTGACTTGACCTACCGAACCCCAGCGAAAGCGCTGAACTCGAAGGGCTATACGCTGTACACCATGGGCCGCTACGACGAGGCCATCGAGGTCCTCGGAAAAGCGATTCATCGGGCACCGAAACTGTGCCAAGCACGCTTCCATCGGGGCCTCTCCTACCAAGCGCAGGGCCATCACAGTACGGCCTTGGATGATTTTGAATCCGTGATTCAAAGCTGTGGGGACGAAGCAACGGGCGCGTATTACCACGCTGCTATGTCGTTGTTTCCCCTTGGCGAAACCGATGCGGGGTGCATCTACCTCCGCACGGCACGACGGGCTTCCGCGAGCGATGACTTCACCAAGAAGATCCTACAAACCCTTCAATCGGAGTGCGGCGCGTGACCGAACTCCGCTACGAGCGGGAACGCCGGGGGTGGTCGCTCGATGACGTGGCGAGCCGCACCCGGATCCCTCGTCAGTACCTTGAAGCCCTCGAAGATGGAAACCACGAGGTCCTTCCTCCAGGTCCTTTTTTCCGAGGCTATTTGCGCCAGTACTTAGAGTTTCTTGGCGAAAAAGAGGACAAAGAAGCCCTCGAAGAACGTACCGACGCCCAACAAGACGTCGTCGACCAAGTGATCGAAGGACAAGTAGCGCGGGCAACGTCTGCAGCCATGGAATCGAGTCAGGGCGTACCCCTGACGCGCTTGGTGATCGCCGGTTTTGTTCTCACCTTGGCCATCACTCTCGCGCTTCAAGTCAACCACCGCCTCAACGCACCAACCATCGTGCCCACAGCCAACGGCCCAATGATCGCCCTGGGACCGCCACACAAGGTGAAGGTGTACGCCATTGAAGATGTCAAAGTAGAGGTGACCATCGATGGTCAGACCTCGTATAGCGACACTTTGCGTGGCACGAATGGGATGGAGTTTCAGGCCACCAATCGCTTGGAACTCGACATCGCCGACCTGACGCGCGTTCGTCTTCAATATAACGGCAAGCGCATCGAGCCGTTGGGAAGTCTGTCCCATGGAC
>Ga0315320_10002458_pt1 | contig 15232 bp, 17 predicted proteins | sample M140m21515metaG_FD_203458 | JGI IMG/M metagenome (GOLD analysis project Ga0315320, IMG submission 203458) | Ammonia-oxidizing marine archaeal communities from Monterey Bay, California, United States - M1 40m 21515 | ecosystem: Environmental > Aquatic > Marine > Coastal | place: USA: California... | reverse complement strand
CGCATGAAGCCACGATAAGCAGAGCGACACATGTCCATGCTCGTAGGGCTGATCTGGTTGACGCAGACTTGGTGTGGTGCTTCAGGATTGACGCACACATAGATCAACGAAGCTGGTTTCTCGTACTCCTGCATCAGACCAGACTCGTAGTGACAGGCCTGTAGGTATCCACGCATCGAACCCTTGCGGTTGCCTCCGAGGTAGTTCGAGAAGTCCTCGGGGGTGAAATTGATCGTCACCTTCAAGTCGAAGTACCGAACGCAGTCATCCATTTCGATCATAAAGTCTGGCTTGGCTCGACAGCCAAGTCCAGTGTCCTCGTCGGTCCAATAGAGTGTCTGCTCTCGGATTGCTTTCGGATGAGTAATCCACTTATGCACCTCACATTCCTTGAGTGCGGCGACAATCGCACAGACTCGATCTATGTCCTTGTCCTTCAAGAAATACTCATAGTCGCTGTTGTCTTCGCGGAACTTCGCGGCACGAGCCGACACGATTGCTCCAGACTTGCTGTAGACCTCCGCTGGATACCGGATGACCACATCGTTCATCGCTCGTCCTTCGAGGCAGATCTCGTGGACTACAGACCCCACATCCATTGCGCGAGAAGTTTTCTTTTGCTCAATGTCGCAAGTCACAAACTCACCATCATAACGGCGGCGACTGCCTGCAAAACACTTCAGCATACTAGCGCTGATATTTGAAAAATCCTGAAAATAGTCGTAGCCGACATCATCAGGACCGAGGTCGAGTTGAGGCGCGTGCAGATCTGATAATCGCTCAGGTTTTGCAATCATATGATTCTCTCTAAGTGTGCTTTTGGAATTGTGTAAATGTCAGTCAGTCAGTAAGAAAGGCTGGATCTGCGCAATGTCAGGGCGCGGAAAATTTCAGAAATTAACCGCGCCGTTTGCATCAGTCGCAACTAACTCACGCATAGGGTCTGCATAGCTGAGGCTTGGGCTGCGATCTTGAGAAGAAATGCGACTTTCGTCAGGGACAAATTTTGTGGAATTTCCGTCAAACAAGACAGGGATGTCCACGATTTCAGCGTTGCGCTTTTTCAAAACGCAAAGCCAGCTATCCTTTGGTATCCCCTCAGACTTGTCTTTTTCGGTATGGATCGCTATCACGACATTGGCATCTTGCTCGATGGAACCTGAGTCTCTTAAATCACTGAGACGTGGCTTCCGAGGCGTATCCGACATTTCCGACTGACGATTTAATTGTGCGGCTGAGACAACGGGACAATTCAGTTCTCTCGCAAGACCCTTCATCGCCTTCGACGCAGCCGTGACAATTTCATAGTCACTCTGGCGAGGATGGTCTTTGCCAATCAACTGAAGGTAATCGACGATGATCATGTCGAGACCACCTTCTGTTGTGTTGTGCGTGAGACGGGCTTTTGCAAGTATTCTTTGGAGCGAAACACTGTCGCCGACAGGTGCGCTAATTAGAAAATTATCTCCCTTCATGTCCTCGATGTTCATGCTCAAGATTGCAGTTTCGTTTCTGTCGAGATCGTCTTTAGTCATCTTGCGAGAATCTAATCCGGCTCGCTCACACCAGACGCGATCCCCAACCTCGATAGGCTCCATTTCGAGAGAGACGAAAAGGATGGTTCCTCCTCGCAGAGACACGGCGCTTGCAATCTGCTTTGCAAGCGCTGACTTTCCCATGCCAGGTCTTGCTGCTATTACAACCGACTCACCTCTCGAAAATCCGCCATAGCGTTTGTCGTATCCTTCGATCCCTGTCTTTACTAATGTGCTGCTTTCAGGTTCCTCGCCATCTTCCAGAGCGTTGAGCTTCTCTGTGATTGACTTGACTCGCTGCATTCCAACATCAGTCAATGTTACCAATTCAGTATCGCTCGCCAGTCGATTCACGATTTCATCCAGCGAAGACTTGATGCTTTCGATGTCGGCCAAGCAATCAACGCCATGCTTGATCTTGTTTTCTATATCTGGAAGCTGCCTCATGAGATTGCTGCGAACTGCACCTTCGCGAACTACCTTTGAATAAGCCTCAATGTTTGCTTCTGCCGATGGGTTGACATACTTCTTTGCAAAAACTGCCGGTCCTCCAATCGCAGACATAACACCGGACTGCCGCATCCGGTTGATCAACATCGCTGTGTCCCTGAAGCTCTCGCGATGCTCGTGCATTTGCTTGAGCAAACAAAACAGGCGTTGATGTGCGGAAGTAGTGAAATCTGTTTCGCTTACATATACTTCCGCTTCTGATAGGGACGCAAAACCACCAAAAATAATGCCAGACAGAAGGCCGGTTTCGTTTTCAATCTGCAAATCTTTTTTTAAGTCCATTCTCATTCCCATACTTGAAATTTGTTATTTGGCTTTTGGTCAGACGTTCCTGACAGTGATTCCCAAGACTCGCGAGAATCGAGATAGTTGTGGTTGTTAAGCCACGCTGCTGCGCCTTTAGCGAACTTGCCTTTACCATTCAGTGACGATGCGTAGACCTTTGCACGCTCGACCAAAAAGGCTGCGGCCCTTGTGGTGTTCTCAAATGCGTATCTTTTTCCATCGCATTCAACAAATGATTCTCGAACCAAGAAGCTGCAATTTTCGTTGAATCGGCGGACGGCTTCAGGCTTACTGCCTCTTCGGTGATTTGGAAAACTAAGCCAGAAATCAGTGAACTCATCAGAGTACGCGGGCTTTCCATCTTTAAGTTGTTTGCTGACTTCGCTGCGTGTCTTCTTGCTTCTCTCCTTGCTTGGCTTTTCCGACTGTTGCTTCTCTTTTCGCAGTTTCGCGATAGCCTGTTGCAACCTCGAAATAGCCTCGGCGCATGAACACTTTTTGAGTATGTAGATTAGCTGCTTTTCTGCGTCTGGCTTGGACATAGGCGTGCCTTGCTCGTCATTGACATCGCACCATTCAACCCATACGCCGCCTAGTTTTGCACTTGCAAGTCTCGCAGGAAAGTAAACGTCGCGAGGATCAAATTCGGTGTTAGGCATTTCGTCTTGATACCACGCATGAACTTCTGGATCGTCACAAAAGTTTTCAAGCCGCACTGTCTGGTACTCTCGGTAATTCACAACTACGCACTTTGTATATCTGCCTTCTTTGGTGCAGCGAACAATGTCAAGTTGTTCGAGTTGCTTAATGCAGCGAGATACAACAAATCGACTGGCAGCAAGATCTTCTGTGACGTGCTTCAAAAGAAAAACGCAGTCGCCAACGTCTGCTTCTATTTCGATGAAATGCCGATTAGCTTCGAGCATCATCTTGCAAGGCTCGTCTTGACAATTAACAAGTATCCATGTGAATACCCGATAAACATCTGAGTCGCGGAATACATCGCTCTTAATCACTTGCTTGTGGATGCAGATGTAATCCTTTTTGTCCACGAGTTATCTCTCCATTGCACTTCAAGTCCAAGCGTATAGTCAGCAACAATAAAAATCGGGGGCGCGGCCTTTGTGCAAAAATGCAATTTTACATATTGCCGCGATCACTCTTCTGCCTGCTCTTGGGTAGAAGAAAAGACGATGCAGTTTTTTTCAAAACTCCAACTTGCCGCTATTTCGCCAGAAAGAACGCCGTTGACCATCACTAAGTTTAGCCAAGCATCCTTTATCATCTGAAGGAACTCAACAAGTTCTTCTTCGCTTGCTTTGCCGCCATTCTTGTTTTTTATGTATCCAAGGATTGCAGCTTCTTGTACTCCAAAATCTTCACTTTCTGCTGACTCAAGCAATGCCCGTAGCTTCTTGCTCAGTTCGTCAGCTACCATTGAGATCGCTAATGGCGACTCATCGAATTCATAAGGAATAGCCATCATTGCTTCCGTTTTTGTTCTTGTGTAGATGCCGGTTACGACTTCGGCGCACCCCTATCGTGGATGCCGCTGGTAGATCACGCTCGATACTTATTGCGTCCGAGATACGTTTATTACGAAGGCTTTGATTTGATAGCTTGCTGGATCTCTTGCATTAGGAGTGGATTTTCGTTCAGCTTTGCTCTTGCCTTTTCGCGACCTTGTCCCAATTTAGTATCACCAAAAGAGATCCAAGATCCACTTTGCTTGACGACCTTTGCGTCCTTTCCCATGTCGATAAGCTCACCCGCTACAGAGATCCCAGCAGGGCTGTCATTGACTCCGTGCATAAGCTCAAAGTTTCCCTCGCGAAAAGGAGGGGCAACCTTGTTTTTTACAACCTTTGCTCGGACGTTGTGTCCGATTCGCTCTTCGCCATCCTTGACGCCACCAATGTTGACGATCTCAATTCGCTGCGAGCAGTAAAACTTCAACGCTGTTCCCCCAGGAGTCGTATTAGGACTTCCAAAAGTAACACCGATCTTCGTGCGGATCTGATTGATAAAGATCACAACAGCACGAGAACCGTTAATACTTCCGGTCATCTTGCGAAGAGCTTGGCTCATCATCCTTGCCTGCAATGCTACATGAGTGTCTCCGATCTCACCTTCAAGTTCCTTCTGCGGAACCAGAGCAGCCACGGAGTCAACGATAATCACATCATCGTGTTTACCTTTTACAAGTGCTTCGCAAACAGTAAGCCCTTCTTCTCCAGAGCTTGGCTGGCAGACCGCCATAGTATCTGGGTTCACGCCGAGACGCCTTGCCCAGTTTGGATCAAAAGCATGTTCAGCGTCGATCATGCTTACGTTGCCGCCTTGCATTTGTGCGGCAGCAGCAACCTGCAACGCCAAGGTGGTCTTGCCGCTAGACTCTTTACCGAACACCTCGACGATTCGACCACGAGGCATACCACCACCAAGCGCCTTGTCCAAGCTAATAGATCCGGTGCTGATAGTCTCAACATCCATAGCCGTCTGGTCGCCCAGAACCATGATGCTCCCATCACCGTACTTGCTGTTCACCCAGTCAAAGATGCTTTTGCGAGTCGAGTAGTCTCCGTGACCACCGTTTGTCTTTTTAGTTGCTTTTGCCATTGTTTTTTGCCTGCTTTCGTTTGAGTAATTTCTTTCGGTCTTTTAGTGGACTGATGCTTACTGGGCTTGCAGGCTGAGAAGGCATCTTTTGTCGTGGCGTTACCACAACAGTGGGATATGCCAAACCAGCAGAGTCCGAATTTCGCACCCAATCGTTGTCTGGATTTGACTCTTTTTCTTCGCGAATGCGAAAGTCTGAAGCGTTGAACTCGATAGGATCAGATACGTCCGAGTAATGGATTTCGTTGTTTATCGTTACCCCAACCCACTCGCCCTGCGAATCACTAAAGCGAGGCTTCTGCTCGATCTTGCCTTCCTTTATTAACTGCTTGCTTGCTTTGTGAACAGCAGAGTTAAGGTTCTTTGCTTCAACTGTCACACGATGACTACTTACCGTTAGGTTGTATTTCATTTTTCTCTCCCGAGTACGTCTAAGTCTCTTCTTAAAGTGATGAGCCTTCGTGTTGTCGCATACTCGCTTTGAAATTCAAGCAAGCGAGTTCGCAATGCTGGCTTCAAGACGGGGTAGCTTGGAGCCTTGTAAAATTCAGAAAGAGTTTCGCACTGCGAAAGAACCTCGACCGCACCCTTTGGGCCAACGCCAGTGCATCCAGCAATAGCATCAGATGAATCGCCTGTTAAACATCGGTAATCAACCCACTGGTCTGGCGTGACCTCGTATTTTTCGTAAAGCATGTCGTGATTGACATAGTCGGGACTCAGCGTTCCTTGGTGGCTTTTTGCAGAAGTAACTTGCAGGACACGCCCTTCTTCTATGAGTTGATGCAAGTCTTTATCACCGCTGAATACCATTACCTTGCCATCGTACTGCGAAGCGTAGCTCGCAATCACATCGTCAGCTTCGTAGCATTCAATCGAAAGAGACTTCACCCCAGAACACCAATAGGCCAACCTTGCCACTTCCAGATCAAACTGTATGCCTTCAATTTCTCGACGACCTGACTTGTACTGACTATAAAGATCGTGCCGAAAGCTCCTGCCTTGGTCGAAACAAGCGATGACCTGCTTTGGCTTCCACTTGCGATAAATCGCCTGAACTCGTCTCTTTGTTAAGTCAGCTATAGCGGACCTGCCTGCACCAAAGCGGTCGCGGCAGCAGGCATGGTTTCCATCAATTAAAAAAATCATTAGTTCCTCCACCTATTAGTCAGCAACGGATCATTAAGGGGGCGAGATATTAGCAAGCGTTTTCCGATTTACGGAAAAAACGTGCGCCACAGAAATGCAACGCTGTGCGCCACCTTGTGAAATAGATGCTTAAGTCGTTTGTTGTCAATGACTTGCGCTGTCCAGATTCAGGGCCATGCCACGTTGTGCGCCACAAACTTGCAACGCTGTGAAGGTTTTTTTTGAAACAGGGGCCATTGCGGTTATGAGACCTGTTTTTGTCCACCAAGGGACTTACGGTTCAATTTTATTTTCACTCGTTAATTGCCTTATGAAAGGCCTGTCGAGTCTTAGCTAAGGGATGGTCTTTTGAGGACTTGATGCTAGAATTAAAGTAGACTAACACGCATCTTCGATGCTTAGGATTTCTTTTCCTTGAGAGAGCAAGTGGGTCGTTCTCGCAAACCATGTGAGACAGGCCAGAACCTCAAAAGAGCTATCCAGCAAGTAAAGGCATCAAGACCATCTTGCGAACTGACCCTATCGTTCTGAAAGGGCAAAAGTCAATCAACGCCAAAAATAGATGCCCCTTGTAACGGGGTTCTGCGCTAATTTAAGCAAATAATAAAAACGAGCGCCCCTAGAATCTTTGTTTTCTGACTAGATGGTAGCGACAGTCAAAATACGCTACCCGTCAGGTCAAAAATGTGAATCCTAAACATGAAGAGTCATTGCTTGAGTTTTTGCTTGTTGAACATCATCTTGGAATTTCAGAAGCAATCAAACTTGAACAATCCGGTTCTTCGCGAGGCTTAAAGCTGATCAGGTGTCTGGCAGATGTAGACCAGCTATGTATTCATCCACCTGTTTTAGAAAGCGACATGGAAGAGAAGTCGTGTTTGCGAACGCATGACCTTAATTGCTTGAACCATTTTAAGTTCGACATTGCCGTCGATTCGATTCAAAGAGATCAGCAAGAATCCAGTAGCGCTGCTGTCGAGCGTGAAGAAGGAAACTTGGATTGGGAAGCCAGACTGAAGCAAGAGATTGATCGCATTTGCGCTGAGAGCGATCAAGTTTTTAATTAGCAATTACCTTTTCAGGAGTGAAGCATGTCAGACATGAACAGTGTTACTTTGACCGGACGAATTACTCGCGACATCGAAATGCGACACACGCCTTCGGGTGTCGCGGTAGCGGACATAGGACTCGCGGTCAACGACAAGAAGAAGCAGGGCGATCAATGGATTGACGTAACGCACTGGGTGGACGTGACAGTGTGGGGGAGGACTGCTGAAATTGCAGCAGAATATGCTGGCAAAGGAAGCCAAGTCGGAATTACAGGTCGCCTGCAATACGAAAGCTGGGAGGATTCAGAGACTAGGCAGAAACGAAATAAACTGAAAGTGGTGTGTGACAAACTTACTCTGCTGGGAAGCAAGTCAAATAACGATTCGACTTCAACAAACAACACGCCAGCGATGGCGAAGACATCAAGCCAAAACCCTGTGGAATCAGAAGTTCCTTTCTAAAACAAAACGATGAATCAGAAAGTCATGTGAGCCTGCCTAAAACGGTAGGCTTTTTTTGTGGAATTTGCGCCCCAAAGTAGCTGGAACTGAGCCTTTGTAAGTAGAGGATGAAAGCGAGGTAAAGCACCCGACCGTAACTGGGCCGCTCGCATTATCCTTTTTTAGAAAAAAAACGCTTTTTCGCGCCCTGAAGCCGCTCAAAACCAGCCTGTACTAATAGAGGGGGGACTTCCCTCCCTCGCCCAACCACGAGGAAACGAACTATGACCACCAGCACCAAAAACAACGAGTTTCGCACGGCCATCAAAAACTTCGGGCGAGGCGCTCGCCTCAAGCACCGACTAGAGGCAAACGGCATAATCGCCAAGCACCGCCGCAACCTCGACAAGATCACCAACACTCGGTGGATCTGGGGCGGTCACCTCGCTGACGGAACGTGCCACTACACGATGCGATGGGAGATCAGCGGCAACACTTACGAGTTCAAGAATCTGTTCGCGAAGTGGGGCATGAAGTGGGACGCGGCTCACAAATGCTGGTGGATTCCCAGCGACCGAGTCGAGTGGCACGCTCTCTGCGAGCGGATCGTTCGGGTCGGCATCAAGCGAGGCTTGATCAGCTAATCCTCTCGGCTTTTCGCGCCCTGAACCGGCTGGAATCCAGCCTAGATAAGTAGAGGGAGGACTTTCCTCCCTCGGCCAACCAATCAACCACGAGGACACGAAACATGGCAGCAATGAACAGCAACGAACTCAAGGCTTTCCGAAACGAAAAATTCATCTATCTCTTCGGGGACTGCTCCTCTTTTCTTGAGGAAGAGGCGAGCCTAGAGGATCGCGGTGAGTCGCTTTGCGACCTCCAAGTAAGCCAGTCAGCAAGAGGGTATCGGCAGGCAGCGCTTGTTTGGTCTATCCGAGGATGGACAGTCCGATACGCGAGTGGCCTTCAGGGTCGAGCAATCATGCGACACGCAACTGGGTTTACTCCAGAAGATGCTCTTGAATTTGCGAAGGAGTGGGCAGAGCAAGACCCTGAGCGACGAGAGGTCATAGTTCGCCGACATTCGGTCAAGTGGGCAGAAAAAGATGGTCACGATCAGTCAGCAATCCACGCACTGGATTGTTAATACCCAACCACACGAAAGGAACTGAGATGATAGACAAGAAATTGGAACTAGAGGCTTACGCTTGGGCCATGATCATGAAGCACGGCCTGAAAGAAGAGTGGTCGTTTCGATGGAACAATAGAAAAACAGCATTCGGACTTTGTAACTACACTCGGAAAACAATCGAGCTTTCCAACTACATGGTGGATTGCGGCGAATCTGTGGAGTCCATGAAGAGGACCGTGCTGCACGAGATTGCACACGCATTGACGGAAGGTGCAGGGCATGGGGCTGAGTGGAAGTCAAAGATGCGATCCTTCGGCCTTGATCCTAAACGTGAGCGAGAAGGGAACGGCGTGTCTATCAGCTACAAGTGGTTCCGTGTCTGCCCAACGTGTGGCAAAAAGAATGGCTACCACCGCAAGCCATCCAGCAAAGTACGCAGAAGCTGCTCCAAGTGCAGCCCAGTGTTCAGCTTGAAGCACCTTCTCGAAGTCAAGAAAGCTGAGGAAATCAGCGCCCCGAAGAGTCGGCAACTGAGCCTAGATAATTAGAGAGGGGGTTTCCCTCTCACGGCCCCGATCCAAAACCAACCACAAGGAACTAAAACATGGACAAGCTAGTAAAGACGCTCTTAGAACTTGACCCAACACTTAACGAATCCACTCTTCATTTCGTTGGAGCTACCGAAGGCGAAGAGAAGCTGCGTGAGCTTGTGCGAGCCTTAGTGCTTCTGAAGCAACTGCGGAACTAGGCACATAAAAACCTGCAAAACCGCAGAACTCGCGACCGGAAATCCTTGAGGGTTCCATTGTTATCAATGATCATGTCGCAATCTTCTTTCAAGATGTCCAAGCTAAGATCTTTCTTCGGAACTCTCTTCTCTGCGTCGATCCAGATGCTCAGGTCGCTAAATTCCTTGGCGGCTAAAAACTCTCGCCTGCTTCTAATGCCAGCGTAGATGTCATGCTCTTTGAATATCTCTCGTGCAAGAGTCGCTGAGTCCAATTCGTTGTATTCGCTGATAGCGTTTAACCACAATTCTCTATAATTCCTTCGGTCTTGGTAGCACTCTTCGATGGTCTGATACTTGATCTTGTATTTGTTTTCCAAATACGGTCGGACGACTTTTTCCGCCATGAACCAACTGCTGTCGGCTGCTCTGAGTCCAGTCATCGAGACGATGATTTCTTTAGCCTCAGTCTTTCCACATTCGCCGCTGCCAATAATAAAGATTTTCATTCAGCGGTTTCTTGCACGAGAGTTATTCCGTAGTGGCGAATTGCCATTGATGCGCTTCTATCTTGCGTTGCTATGTCGATAACTTCAATTCCGTATTCCTCAAGTTTCCAGCTTAGGCTGTCAATCAATGAATCGTTTCCCATTGCAAGAACATGAGAAAAGTTGTGTTCTCGATAAAGCGTTTCAACTTCTCCGCGAACCATCATTGTCAATCGAGACAAATAATCTTCTTCGCCCGCCATCTCTCTCAGTAACATTGGATCTGAGATCTTGTATGTAAATTCGCTTTCAACAGAGATGGTTAATCCGTCAGCCGTGGTTATTGTTTGCACCTCGGTTGCAAGCGTTTGCTCATGCTTGGGGATGTAGCACACTGTGTCCAAAATTGGCAGGTAGATGAAAGGCCTGCTTACCTTGTGTACGCCAAAAAAATAAGCGTCAACAACACAATGAATGTTGCTCCATGGACGCGCTGCTGGCACTGGTATCAGGTCAACAAAAAACTGGAGAAAATGCGCGATCAGATCCGCAAGGCCCACGGCAGCACCTTTGTGTGTAATGTTTTATTTTAAGAGACGAATGCCATAGCCGTTCCAACTGGACCTTCCTCGTGATGCCAAGCTATTGCTTCGGCGGCTCGCTTATTTCCAACGTATCCATTGTCGTAGTGCCATTCATCTGTTTCTGATAACGCTGCCATGTAGCGAACCATGGTTCCAGCATGTTCACTTGCAGACAAGAACTTGAAGTCTCGCCGCGTGTGGACGTGTCCGCAATGTATTTCTCGGAATCGTTTATGTCCCCAATCTGAAAACTCTGTTGGGGCTATCATTACCATCTTCTCTGGCTTCATTTGATGCCCATGCTGCAACCCAATCACGCTATCTCCCCACTCGATGTACTTTCGCTTTCGGCTGCTCAAGTCGAAGGATACTTGTTTGTCTTGACGAAATCGCTGACTTAGCAAATAGAACAAATGCCATGAGGTGTTCAAGTCATGATTGCCAGGAACCCACACCGGCTCCACGCAAGCAATGTCACGCAGCTTTTCAATCACCTCAACAACTGCCTCATAACCACACTGAAAGACTTTTGAGATGCGGTCATCGAAAGCTACAGCAGTCCCTGCTGTAGTAGTGCCTTCCCAGTTATCTGTTTGGAAAAAGTCGTTACCAATAGGAAGAAGGAATTTCGCTGCATCGTAACAGGCGATGCGATCAAGCAATGTATCTACAGCAGTGACAAAATCTTCCTTAGCGATATTCAAATCGTAGCTCTTGCCGGTTGTCCCCTCGTCCCAGCACAGCTTGCCAAAGTGAACGTCAAACAAGTCGATCTCAATCATGTGATCTCCTTTGCTGTGACTTTTCTTATTGACCTTGCGAAGCGGTGGTGGATTCCAGTCGCTTACGATTGCTTCAACAGAATCCTGAATTCTCTTCGGCGCTAATCGCTCGAATACATAATGGTAGTTCCAAATACTTGTTGGCGTCTCAGAGTAAAGACCTTTCTTTTCGTCTACCAACTCTCGCAGCTTCATTGTCACGGTCCACTTGCGGTGACTTTTGATTCGCCACTTGAGGTCACTTAGCCCTGCTTGTGACAACACTTCCTCTTCAGTCAGCTTCTTGTGGCTGACAATTTTCAGGCTTGCAGTGTCTCCGCTTTCTTCAAGATCAAACTCTTCGCCAACATGCCCTTCACTGGCCCTAGTAGTCTCGTCCTTGAATCCTGCCTGCGCTGCTCTTCTTCTTACTCTGGTGCAAACACTGCTTACAGTACCAACAGCGACACTCAGGTTTTTTGCAGCCTTACGAAGCGTACCCGTTTCAATTACTTCTTTGATTATTTCCTTTTCTCGGTCTGACGTTGCAAATTGCAGCAGGCTTGGGTCGTAAGTGTTTTTCTTAGCCATGCTTACTCCTTTTGGCTTCTGCATCCAGCCAAGTGCTGACTAAACAACGGTCGGGTGAAACCTTTGTCTTGCAGATAAATTCATCCTGCCAACGCGACACATCACGTTCAAGCTGATAAACTTCAAAAAGGGCTTGCGCTTAGTTCATGAGAATCAAGAGGATTCTGACTTTTCGCGTCTTAAGATTGAATTGATTCGTTCTTGTCTGGCAAGGTTATCAATTTCTGAAAGAGGCAGGCACAGCTTGGGGTTAAGGATCTCGCCTCTTGAATAAACATCGCCGTCGATATTTACCATGCACTCCATGTGGGCCATTTTTCGCTTGTGTGCATCAGTATGAAAGATTTCTACTGAGAGGGTAACTTCCAACACGTTGTCAGAAAAAACAGAGGCTCGCTTTAGATAGTCGCAGTCAAAATGCGACTTGATTTTGCCTCGCTGGTGCGGAGAAGATCCGTCAGGGAAAAGAGCTTTGTTTTGAAAAGAAACAATGTCAAACTCTTCTATGCTGTAAATGATCAAATTGTCGCTTGTCGTAAGCTCCCAGAGCCTATCGCTATTGGTTTCCATACCTGTTCCTTGCATGTGTGGCACATACAGGTAGGGCAGATTCTCTGCGACAAGGGGGCGGTCAATTTACGCAAACTCTTTGATTGCTTTCATGTTCCGACTCTTTCGAGTTCGGAGCCGCTTCGGACGGCTGTCCATGTTCGTGTTTTTGCGACCGCCGCGAAGCCGTGGCTTCGTGGAAACCTCGATGGTAAAGTTTCGTTTTTTGCCTTTTTTCATGGCTTATTCCTGTGGTTGGTTTGCTTCTCTGGTCGGGCAACTTGCCCTCTATAAGTACAGGCTTGTTTTGAAGGCAACGAGGGCGCAAAAAACGACAATATCTAGGGTTTATTTCTGGCTCCTCAGAGGCTGTTTAACGAGCGCAAGTCGGTGTCCGACACATCACACGCGGAGGGTCGTTACACGCCCAGAGGGGCTACGCTGGGTGGCTAATTTTCGAGATGCAAGGGTCTAGTGGAAACCTCTGGGGCATCTCTTTCCCTGCTTCACAAAAAGAGGAAGCTGGCACGGCCTGCTCATCGAATGGCATCGGTCGCCTTCCTCGTACATTCCGCATCGGTTATCGCGGCAGATTGCCATCTTGCGGTGGTAATCCTTGCTCGCCTTGCTGCAATCGCAGTCTGTTTCCAAGCACACCGGACATTTCATTTTTCATTTTCTCGGCACGCGCCGTGTTGATTGAGATAGCGCAGCGTGCTTCGGCAATCGCCTCTTCAAGTTTTGCTTTTATGTTTGGTCGTGAAATCGCCTTGGGGATCATGTAGCCTTTGGCTCTGTTCGCAATTAGCTCTATCAGTGCGGACATGTTCGCTTCACACTCGTCCGGTCCCATTAAGTTCATCTGCTCTCGGGTCTCTTCGCAACCGCACTTTGCAGTAACCTTGAATACCTTCGGAATCTTGCTTGCAAAGTTATTGCCAACAAGTGTTCCGCATTTGCAATAAGACATGCGATGGCATTTCGGGCATACGTCTTCTGGGACCATCAGGATTTTGGCCTGTTGGGAAACACCAATGTCTGGATCGTGACGACTAACTGATCAGGGGTAAGGTCAAAATACTCATATGCGTAAGTTCCTTTGATCGACGGATTGTAGGCGAGGTCAATCATGCCTGTGGCCTCAACGCTTCCTGACGAACAAGCGAAGAATGGTTGATACCCAGAAGTTATGCTTGGGCCTGTAGATCGCATTGTGGATGCTGCATCGGAAATCACATCTTGAGTCGGAGTGAGAACTACTCCAGAATTTGATGTTACATCATCCCAGCAATCGCTCCACTTCACAGGAAACTTCAAGGTGTGTGAAGCTATCTCAATATCTAATACGTCAGAGATTCTTATGGTGTCATAACTTCTACACAGCGTTGCGGTTCGATAGTCTTGGTTTGCCTCGAAAGTATCTTCTGGGCCTACCTTTTCCGTAGTTTCTGACATGGCAATATAAACACCATCATACGCGCCTGCATTGACTTCACTTGTATCACCGTCATTCCCACAGCAATCGTAGAAATGAATTGATCCGGCTTGAGAACTCTTTCCGTCTGGAGTTAGTCGATGGCTTGGACTTGCAGCAGCAAGAGTTGTAATTGCAAATGCGTTTTGTTCTGACGGTGACACAAACAACTGAAGCGTGGGATGGTCTGGGAAAGCGAAGGTGTAAGTATTTGGAAGCTCCGGCACAGATACATTGCAATCGAGTAGAGGGCCAGAAGTGTCGTAGCTCGGGTAATCCGTGCAATTCGCGAATGATTGATTTAAGTATCGCGTCCCTGAATTTATATCTTTGAAAGCACTGTTCTTGAAATCAGGGCAGTAGTCAAAATTAGGTCGGTTTACGTCCACAGCAAATAACCCGCTACCCAAGGTTGGTGGTGGATGTCCTGTATTGCCCGTTGGGTCGGACTGGATTGGGTCGTCTGCTGTCAACCCTTCAAAAAAGATAGCATCCGGCCAAAACATCTGTGCTTGGCTGACAGGGAACTTGACTTCTAAGTCGCACTCATAGCCAACTTCGGGAACATGTTTGTGCGAGCGGTTTTCCCAAGCATACAAAAACTCTTCTTCTTGATCTTCTTCCCATTCTTCGGTCATTCCTTTGTGGCCGCCGATGGTGAAAAACATGTTTTCTGGATGCACACCACGCATAGAACCTAGAGCGGCGTATCCAGAATCATTGTCACCACTTTTCTCGCCGTAAGTCTTAAAAATGACTACTATTAGGTCGTTTTTCTCCACTCGGTCCAAAGACCAACTTTGGCCGCGTGGTACATCGGAAACTAAGAAAGATTGCAAAAAGTCGGGGTCATAGGAGTGACCGTTTGGGTCTGCGGTTGCGTTCCAAACACTTACATAAGCATTGCTTGTTGCATATACCGTAAAGGCAAGTCTTGCAAAGTTTGCCGGAGACCGAAAAGTGAAAGAAGATTGTCCATCTCCATCTACTGGAAACCTTCCTACTCCTTCTTCAGCCGTAGTTTGAGGAGGGTTATAGTTGTAGTTCGTGGACGTAAACTCTCCGCTGCTTGCGGTTGCAAATCTCGGAACGTCATAATCACCGCGAGGAAAACTAAATCTCTCATCGAGAGAAAAATCGTAGTCCTCCCAAGACGTGTCTTCAGTTTCTTCATGTGTATGCCAATATGTCCACTCAGCGTCAAAGGTTTTACGCAAACCCATCTGAAGTTGCCGAACGTAGTAAAAAAGTTCGTTTTCTGGGTCTGCGTAATAAGTGTTCTTAAGAATATCTTCAACAATATCAATCTGATGTGACCACTCATCATATTGATCGCCC
>Ga0315320_10002455_pt1 | contig 15244 bp, 18 predicted proteins | sample M140m21515metaG_FD_203458 | JGI IMG/M metagenome (GOLD analysis project Ga0315320, IMG submission 203458) | Ammonia-oxidizing marine archaeal communities from Monterey Bay, California, United States - M1 40m 21515 | ecosystem: Environmental > Aquatic > Marine > Coastal | place: USA: California... | reverse complement strand
TAGTAATAATATTGTTGGTAGATTTTCATTAATTGGCGCTGGTTTTGAGAATGTTTGCGAAGATAATTTCTCTGCAATTATAGCGGGCTACGGAAACCAAATGCCAGAAGGAACTGATGATAATCAGGGAGCTAATTTTATAGGCGCCGGACAATATAATACAATTCAGGGAGGCACGAATCAAACAATTTTAAATGGCCAAAGAAATGTAATTAGCAATGTATGATGATTATGATAAAACCAATGCCTTGATACATCCTACTCCTACTGGAGGGGAGTTAATTAACGGTGAATTTGAACAATCTAAGTTTAAATTAAATTCAAATGCATTTTATCATAAAATAAGAAGTGGTCGAATAGTTGATGGTGGGTATAATTATCCTTTATTGTATAGTTATAATTGGATATTTAGAACATGGTTTTTTTCTCACGATGAATATGTAAATAAAGAATTAGATCATTGGGCTAATTATTTAATCTTAAATAGTAATTTTCCAATGAATACAATTAATTCATCTTTTGATTTGCGTGGCAGGTGGAGCTATCACACTCAATTAGGTTGGATTTATATCGCTAGTATTAGTACTACCGGTATTTGGGTATTTGTTTTAAGAAATGTTTCGGGGGTTAACCAATCTTTAAATTACTGTTGGTTTGGTAGAAAATTTATTTTTTCACAAGCAGGAACTTATTCGTGGCAAGGTTTAATCGAGAACATGACCTCTTCTTCCGTATCCTTAATGAGGCAAAACAAAGCTTCTTTTGCTGAAGGTCAATGCGTTTTATTCTATTCTTCACTTTACAGTAGTTGGTCTTCAATGATAGTTAATAGTCTTGGTAAGATTTTTGTGGCTCCAATTTCTGGAGGAGTTCTCGATTACAAACTTTTAGTTTAACATGCCCGATCCATTAAATACTCCTACAGAGACTTATCCGTTTGAATTTCAACCGAATTCATTACTAGAAGGGTCGACCAGTGATTTTAATTTAGCGGCTGGAAGTGTAGATGTCAATTTAATGAACTGCAAGGGGTGTTCTTCTATTAATGCGAAAAGTTTTACCATGTTTCAGAAAAACGATTCTCATGTAATAGGTAATTCAGTTAATCATGATAATGATCGACAACAATTTGGAGAAACGATTTGGCAATTCAATGATTACAATGAGCTAAGTTCCGCTCCAACGTCTTTAATGGAATTTGGGTCATATTTTTATATTTACGGGAAAACTTTTTTAGAAATAGACGTAGATATAGGTAATTATAAATATTTAAATTTTACTTTTATGTATGTAAATGAAAGCATAATAAATAGTGATGCATCCGTAACTTTTTATGGAATGAGTGATCCTGGGTCAGGTGTTAGTGATATAATTGAAGAAATAGTAAAATTTAAAATACCTAGTAGGCTTGAATCTTCTGATTCATCCTTTAAATTATTTAGCAAGTGTTTTGGTTCTAAATATCAATTTATTAGAATAAAAATTCAGAGCTCTTCATTTTCTATTTCTGAAGACGGCCTTTATATATATAAAGCGTCAGAGCAACCTATTGAGCTTACTTATTTAAATAAGAACGTTAATCCAGTTTATTCTAAATTTGACTCTCAGGGGGAAGAGGGTTTTTATTACATCTCTGACGAATCCTGTTTTTTTGTAGCTGATTCTGGGCTTTTTGTTAAAGGGGGAGATGTCAACGCATTTAGTTCTTCAGATATTAGATTAAAAAACAATATTAAACCTTTAAGTTTGAGTATGGACGACATTAAAAAAATAAAACCCGTTAACTTTGAATGGAATAAAAAACAAAAAACTTATAAAGGTTTAGATATTGGTTTTATAGCTCAAGATATACAAGACGTATTAAGCGAATTAGTTGTGTGTAGAAATGACGGTTTTAAGGCTATAGACTATAAAAAATCAGTCGTTATTGGCGTTCAGGGTGTAAAGGCTGTTAATAGAACAATACAGAGAATTAGGAGCAAAATTAAAAATGGCAAATAATAATTCTATTTTAAATGGATACAACAACCAGATATCTAGAAGTGATGATTGTATGATCATTAATGGTAATAATAATATTATTCGTGATAGAAAATCTGTTACTATCGTAGGGGATGGTGTTGAGCCGAATTTAGATAATGCATTTTATATTGGATGCTCTAACGGGCTATATTGCAGCGGCGATGTGGTAGCTTATTCCGCCTCAGACTTAAGACTTAAGGATAATGTTAAGAGAATAGATAATTGCCTTAGTAAAGTTTTATCTCTTCAAGCTATAGAATTTGATTGGAATACTGAATTATCTGGTAAAGAAGGTAGAGATATTGGTTTGATAGCTCAGGAAGTTGAGAAAATTGCTCCGGAAGTAGTTGAAACTAGAGACAATGGATATAAGGCAATTAAATACGAAAAAATAACAGCATTACTAGTTGGCGCGATTCAAGAACAGCAAGAAATTATTGAGGATTTAGAAAAAGAAGTTGATGAATTTATTAAGAGTTGATTAGCTTCATTAATATTCTTGAGTCTGTCGGGTCTATATCTTCAAAGCTATTCCAGTTTTTTGCTTTTTCATTTTGATACTTTTCTGTTTTCCACCAGTCTCTCAGGATTACCTTAAATTCTTCGAAATTAGAGCAATTAAGTTTATCTTTAGCTAAGGATTCAACCATCGAATATGGAGTGAGAGTTGGGGATAAATTTACGTTACTTTGGGGTAAGTTGTTAGACTTATCTATTTCGTCATCTCCTACGATATGAACGTTAAGGAAGTTTCTTACGCACCTGACAAAAGCTCTATTGCACGCAATTGTTTCTAAAAATTTAGTAGCAAAACTGCTTGTGTTATTTAAGGTTGCATTAGCCATGTCTTGAAAAGTCACCTCCTTATTACCTGTTTCATAGTTAGGTAAAAAGGTAACCTTGCCAATTACAGCTACATGGTCTGGTTGGCATTTGACAACTTCGTAAGATACGTCTAGAAAGCCCCTTAGTTTTGCTAATTCTTTTATTCCTGATAATTTTATTAACAATTGATGGTCTTTTAATTTATCTATGGTTCTTGGGACATCCTTTTTGCGAAGGTCAAACCATGACTTATTTGGGAATAAATGTTCATCTTTTATCATAGATCTCCAGTTAACAGATCCGTCTTTATCGAAATCGTAATCGACTTCATTTAATAGTCCGAATTCATTTCTGCAGAATTTACCCGGTCCTTCTGCATATTTTTTTGGTATAGATTTTTCGATTGATTTATTAAATGCGTTGGATTCGTAGCTAATAGAATTTTCTGTTGTTGTTGATGTTTTTGGCGACATTTTATTTTTCGTTATAAAGTTTAAGGTTGATTATTTCTTCCCAAAAATCTGAGGTATCAATGATCTCTTCGTGTCTTCCTGGTATATTATTTTTCCATGCAGCTTTACTTGCGTATAATTGGTTATTGGAAGATATGATTTGAGAGCTTTTATAACGAGTATTATTGCATATTTTTTTATAGTTGTCAATATCTTTTTTTGTTTTTTCTTCTATAAAATTGATATCCCAATCGAAGAATTTTAATTTAATATCGTCTATTGTGTTCTTATCTTTGCATATAAGTTTTAATTTTACCCCTAGTCTCTTTAAGTTTTTGAAAAAAGTTTCATTATCGTCAGGCTTTACGAAATAATTTATTTGATGAATATTGGATTTTACTGTTTTAATGTATTCTGTATTCATTGGTTGATCCAAGAAGATATTCACCTTCCTGCTGTACGCCCATTTAGTTATGTTTTGTTCGTCGAAATGTTCGTGCCCTAAAATATTTGCAGGCTGGTTTGGTGCGAAATTGTTTGGCATTACGTGATTAGGTATAACAGCTAGCGAACCTGCATGATAAGCTTGTCCGATATGTATTGTTTCTATATTGCTTAAGTTATGATCTATCCCTAACGAGTCTAATACTGCGCAGGCAATTTTTTCAGGCATTATCGAATTTATTGTTTTAGGATTTTCTTGGTCAGAAAAGGATGATTTATATTTTTTTCTGTCAGGTTCAAATAATACACAATCGTTTGCATTACTCCAGTATGGCCCACAACATTCTTTGTATAGTACGGAATATAAGCTTACTATTTTTTTGTTAAATCCGGACGCTACGTGAGTACTGAATGAATCTGTCCCTAAGTGAAGCATGGAATTTTTTATTACATATGCTGCTTGTTTTATTGTTGTTCTGCCTTGGTAGTGTAGACAATTACTAATTTTAGGCTCTTGTTTGTCTCCTATCTGTACAACCTCGATACCATTTTTTCTTAGAAATGGATATATAAAATCAATCACGTCGTTATAATAATCATAAGTTTTTGACTGTATTCTATGACTTGCGTGAAGAGTGATGTACTTTTCTGTCTCAATCGGGAAATACGATGTCTCGATAAATGGTTTGTCTATTTTTACTCCGCAGGATAATGCGTATTGTTCTACTAGGTGCATAGGTCGAATTGTATTTTGTCTTTTCCGTTGTGTGTGAAATTTATTATTCTTTGCGTCCCTAAGAAAGGAATGAAAACAATATCGAAATAACCTTTCTTTTCTCCCTGCCCTTCCATTGCTGGTAAGTTGGCCAACGAATCATGATAAGGTATGCATTTATGAATGTGTGAATTGCCATCTAAAACTTCGAAATATTGCGGTTTTGTTGCATAATAAATATTATGGTCTGGGTATTGTTTTTTTATATTTGGAAATAAAGATGTTGAGAGATATACATCACCTATTCTTTCAGGCATGACAATAAGTAATCTGTTCTCTTCCCCTTCATCATCGAGAAAGTCTGATAGTTCTACTTTTTTATTTTCCTGGTTTTCTTTCTCGGCAATACTCTTGAAGTATTTTAATACGTCTTCTCTTGATAGGTCTGTATTTAATCTTTGCATCCAATGCTTGAATCCATCTTCAAGCTCATTAGTTTCTACCTTTAATATATTTTTATACAAATCAATTATCCAATCAGAATCATTATCTATATCTGGGGGTTCATAGTTTGGATCTCTCTCTTCTATTTCAAAATTAAAATCCCAGTCTACTTCTGGCATATTATCGATAATCTCTTCTAGCTTTTTACCTATCACTTCTGTACTATAATTATCTATAACGAACTTTCTTGCATTTTTGCCCATTAGTTCCCTGTCTTTTTTTGACATGTTTAATACTTTAGATAGCTGAGTTTCTATGCTTTTAGGGTCTGTGCTAGCTTTAATAAAATGGGTTCCAGGCTCTCTGTACTCTGTCCAATCCAAGGGTAAGCTATTGGCTTCTTTAGTGCAGCAGTCTTCTCCGCAACTATAGTTAGTGATTAATGTTATAAGCTCTGTTAGTTTAGCTTCTTGAATGGGAATTTCTTGCCCTCCACTAGTGAACGGGTGGCAGTATACATCCATTAAGTTGTATATCTCATTTAATTGCTCTTCATCAACTCCGATTTTTGTGTTTGTTGTAGTTTGAGATTTTTCGCTACCACAAAAAGAACAGTTTTGATTTTCTCCTTCGAACGGCTTGATTTCATATTCCCCGCAGTTTTTGCAGGAATAAGTTGTTAAAACTTTGTTAGGGTCTATTTTTTTTTCTTTTATTAACCTCATTATATCCCAACCTTCGCCCCAGTGGGTGTGCAATAGTAGTTTGGTATTGATCTTAGGGTTTTTCTCGCAAAAAATTTTAAACCCCTCTAATAGGTTGGGTACGCTTTTTCTTAGTTGATTCCTGAAGACAAAACCTATGATAAAATCAGAATCTTCTATGAAAAATCTTTCCCTTAAGGCTTTTCTTTTTTTGGTTTTTAATTTAAAAAAATTAGAAGTGTTTATAGCTCCTCTTAATGTTTTTACGTGATCCTGTCCGATTTCGTTTAAAGATTTTTGCGCAAAACTTGCCCATGTGTAATAATTTCTTATTTTTGGCGCAGCTTGAACGGCGTCAGGTAGTATTGGTAAGCTATCTAATGTTGTCCATACCATGCAGTTTATTTTATTCCACCACTTTTTCTCGGTGTATCCGGTAAATGCCCATACATCCTCAATACCTATGTATACATCGGGCCTTTCAGTTTCAATTATTTTATCTATAGTTTCTGCTCCGTACCCCGCGCTTCTTGCTAATTGGGGATCTTTATTTAGCTTAGACAGTAATGCAGAATTATTAGGTAACGAACCTTCAGCTTTCCAAGGTAAAGACTTTAACGAAGGGTCTCCCCATCTTATGCCGTTTGAGAACTCGATTATTTCATATTTTTCTGTTTTTTGTAAATATATTAATATATTTTTTACATGCTTGCCAAATCCCGTGAAAGCTTTACAGTGATTGCTGTGTATGAGGACTTTTTTCATTAAAACGGGGCATCATCTATGTCTGTATTGCTACTTTGTTTGTTGGTTTTTTTTGACTTATATTCCTCAAGCTTAATAGCTTCTTTCTTCTTTCTGTGGTCATAAAGGCAGTTTAAATAATACTTGAAGTACTCTAGTATATTCTCTACTTCTCCAGGCTCTAGTGGAATCCTAAATGTTTGAGAACCGTTTCTAGTAAAAGTGATTCCGAATGCTGGTAAAGTGACCCATTCTTCTTTGTCTCCATTTTTTATCTTAGTCTTTTTATCCCAAGGAACGCACTTAATTGATGTTTTATTGTCCTCGAAGCTGTGGTACGCTGAGAACTCGTTTCTGTTTTTAAATGCGCTTATCATTCCCCCAATTTCGAATTCTGTAAATTTTAAATTTATTTTCTTATCCGGATCCCCCGAGTTTCCCGAGAAATTCGCCGTTTTGGATGAATCGTTCCAACTGAACTGTTGTATCGCGTTAACGTATATTACGGGCTCCTTATTTTTATTGCTCCCTATGGAGAAGTTAAATGCGCACCCTGCGTTTTTACTATTTGGTTTATATAGAGATATTGACATACTGAGAGATTATAATAAAATACTTACAGTATTCAAAACAAATTAGATCTTACCTCTTATCATTAACTCTCCTTTAGCTAAAACTAAGGTTTTAAGTATAGTAGCTGTGTTATTCGAAGTTTTTGTTCTTTCTATATGCCCGGCCCTATTGAGGCGGGATAAACTAGCAGATATCTTGCCGTAGGACATGCCTCCCAAATCTCCCCCCATCTTTTTATTAGAGAGGTATATAGCTTTCCCGTGAGCCCCTTTAGATACGAGGTAGTTGTAAACAACAAGATCGTTACTAATTAACTTTCCTTTTATTATATCAAGGTGTACCTCGAATGGAATTTGCGTAAATTTATTCAATATTTCTAAGCTTACCACACGTAAGATCGCAAGTCAAGCTCGTTCGAAAAATTGAATTACGCTAATTCAAAAAATTGAACGTTGTTAATATATAAGATATTCATATATACTTTAATTAATAATATATAAATATAAGAATTGACATTTATTTGAAAAGGTGGTATAGTTTGAGTTATGAAATTCTTAGATTTAAGTACAGGCAAGTTCTATTTAGTGAGATGCTCTGATTGGGCCAACATAATACAAGCAGAAAGCGAGACGGAAGCCTGTGTCGAGTCTCTAGTGGAAATGCTAGAGAGAAGAGGTAGGGATTTAAAACTATCTTCAGTAATGGTTACTCAAAGATTGGAGCACGATATAATGAATGAGGAATATGACGAGGAGGTATGCTACCACTCCGTCTCGACAATGTTAGCGGACGCAGGACAGCATGAATTATCTTCTAACCTCAAATCTATATTCGGAGCATGAATGGCAAACTTATAGGGCTCTGTGGGTTAGCTCGGTGCGGAAAAGATAGTTTCTTCGAAGTGTCTAGCAGGATCTTAAGAGATAAAGGGGTTTGTACCGAAAGGTATGCTTTCGCCGACTGCCTCAAGCAAGAGTGTGACGAGTTACTTAATAAATATGTAGGCATTTCTGCGTTCACAGAAAAATCTTCTGAAAAAAGGATAATAAGACCGCTCCTGGTTACGTACGGCACTCATGTAAGACGCAAATTAGATCAAAGATGCTGGATAGACAAGATAAATACTGAAGTAGCTAAAAGCGTTCTTGAGAATAAGGTTGTTTTCGTGACAGATGTTAGATTCGAGAACGAAATAGACTGGATTCACGAACTAAATGGTGAAAGTATACATATAACAAGAAAAGGTAACGCAGCGCCAAATGAGGAGGAATTAAGGAATGACCCAATTTTAAAAAAGAAGTCTTCACAGAATATATCTTGGGACAATTTTAATTCAATAAAATCAGAAGACGTATCGAATATAGTGAAAAATATCTTATCATCTATTTTATGAATACAGAACACACAGATTTAAATTTAATAAATAACCTAAAAAACAACAGGTTTGAAGAGAGCAGTCTCAAAACCTTAGTTAGTAGGCATAGCGGAATATACCTAGATATGGTAAACTCATATTCAAGCCCAGATAACCCCTATATAGATTACCACGAATTAATAAACGACAAAGAGTATAAAATATATGACGCGGCCTTAAAGTTCGATGAGTCCAGGGGAGCTAAATTTAGCACTTATTTAGGAAACGAAACTAAATGGATGTGTCTAAACACTTATAACAGAAATAAAAAAAGACCTGTATTTAATAGTGAATATATAGAAAATATGCAAAAAGACTGTAACCACCAAATGGAATGTGATACCATATCGGAAAGCATTTATAACGATTTATTTACTAAAGTTTTAAATGTAATACAAAAACACCCAGATGAAAGAGTAGAAAAAATTTTCAAAATGAGGTATATCATTGGAAGAAAAAATAAAGTAATGCCATGGAAACAAGTCGGCGATAAAATGAATTTAAGCATACAGGGATGTATAAATATACATAACTCAGCGATAGAAACCTTCAAAAACCAACTAAAACAAGACATATGAATAAATTTATAGGGCTAGGAAACCTAACAAAAGACCCCAATTTTAAAAAACTAAATAACGGAAATAATGTTTGCGAATTCTCTGTAGCCATAAATAATAAAGCGAACAACTCTGTTTTCTTTATAGATGTAGAGTCATGGGGGAATGTAGCAGAAAACTGTAAGCGCTTTTTATCTAAAGGTAGAAAGGTTTTAATAGAAGGTAGGCTAGTATCCAGCAACTGGACATCTAAATCGGGGGAAAATAGGCAGAAAACTTTCTGCAGGGCAGACCTTGTTACGTTCCTAGATAATTCTCAGCAGGAAACTCAACAAGAAAATGCGGAAGAAAAAGCTAAGAAAATAATAGAAGACGACCAATTCGCGGAGATCCCATTTTAATATATGAGAAAGATAATCTACAAAGCCCCATTAAACTCGTTATCCTTCGGCAACGTCTCCTTTAATTTGTTAAAAGAAATGTATAAACGAAATATGGAGGTGGCTATGTTTCCTATAGGAAATGTAGATGTAAGCGCCTATGGTGAGCAAGAAGAATCCTTTAAAGCTTGGTTGCAGGAATGCATATCAAGTAGGCTCGACAGAATGGATAAAGAAACTACAACCTTACAGCTTTGGCATCTAAACGGATCAGAGCAAAGAGTATCTTCAAAACAAATCCTTTACACATTTTATGAACTGGATAATCCAACCCCTTCTGAAATAAGCTTATCAGAATTTCAAGATAAAACAGTTTTTAGTAGTAGTTATGCTTCAAAACAATTCAACGGTTCTCATTTCTCACCTCTAGGTTTTGATAATTCTTTTTACAAAACCAACAAAGAATATATGCCTGATAAAATACACTTTGGCTTAATGGGTAAATTTGAGAAAAGAAAGCATACAGAGAAAATTATTAGAGCTTGGATAAAAAAATATGGCAATAATTACAACTATCAATTATCGTGCTGCATAACCAATCCATTTTTCAAAAAAGGTCAAATGGAAGCAGTTATATCAAATATACTTGAAGGAGAAAGGTACGGAAATATAAATTTCTTACCATTCCTTCCTAAAAATTCTCAAGTAAATGATTTCTTGAACTCGATAGACATAGATCTCGGGGGAATGAGCGGAGCAGAGGGGTGGAACCTCCCATCGTTTAACGCAACTTGTTTGGGCAAATGGAGTATAGTCTTAAATTCTACAAGCCATACAGACTGGGCTAATGATAGAAATAGTCTCATAGTTCAGCCATCTGACAAGGAAAGTGCGGAAGATGGAATATTCTTCACTAAAGATTCTCAATTCAATACGGGTAATATTTTTACATTCAACGAAGAAGAATTTATATCTGCAATGGAAATTGCGGAATCAAAATGTAAAATAAATAATACAGAAGGAGAAAAACTAAAAGAACAATTCACTTATTCTAAAACCTTAGATAATATTTTAAAATAATGCCTACCTATACATACGAACATCCTAAAACTAAAGAGGTTATAGATATTATTCAAGGAATGAATGATGAGCACGCCCATATAGACGAAAAAGGCGTTAAATGGAAAAGGGTTTGGAGCGCGCCTCAAGCAAGCGTAGACTCTTCCTCGGATCCTTTCGACAATCGGGCGTTTAAGAATAAGATAGCGGACCAACAGGGATCTTACGGTGACTTGGTTGACCAGAGCAAAGAATTAAGTGAAAAAAGAAAAAATAAACTAGGGTATGACCCTATTCAAAAAAAATACTTTAAAGAATACAGTAAGAAAAGACGAGGAATAAAGCATCCTTTAGATAAAAGTTAAAAAAAGGTGTAATACTTTCCGCAATGTCCAGTTCGGAAAAGTATAAAAACAATCCTCTATATGGAGATATAAGTAAATTAGATCACTTATCTCCTCAGCCAACATTTACATACTCGTGGAACATAGAGACATCTACATGGGAACCGAATACTTCTGAAGCTCAAGTATTAAAAGTTTCTCCGTCTTACAAGACCTTAACTAGGACGGTCGAACAAAAAATAGAAGAAGATTTTTTCTTACTTGAAAATATCACAGATGAATTAAGGTATGGAGTTCATTCGGGAAAATGCTTCGGAGAAGATAGGTTCATCATGGATGACATATTTAATGTTCATTTTGATAACGCAAGAACAAACCCTAGTACGCCTGAAACAGGTCATCCAGACTATTTTATTCATGCGGAACATACAGACACAGGTAGGTGCGTTGAATCAAATGGAGTTTTCCATAGCGACACTTCATATGGTATTAGGGCTGAAAATAAAAACACATCAACAATCAACTCTTATGAATTAAAAGACTTCTCTAATTTATATGAATCTGGAGTCGCAGAAAGTGTTATATTATTTAATGAATCCCCTTATCCTATTCAATTTCATACAGCAAATAAAACAAGCAGCGGAGACTTGAACTATGGAAGCATATTATATTTATATCCTGACGGAGCGGTACAAATAAATACTAATGAAGCCAGTAATGTTTTCATTAAAAGGCCCCACACTATATCAGGATATACAGTTAAATATGCAATAAATTACAGAGAAACTGAATCCTTATAATGCAATTTTTTGAAACACAAAAAGCTATAAAGAGGGTTGGCCCTCAAAAATACGTCATAGGCCAAAACCCATTACAGCCCCAGTTGTCTCTAGATGGGGACACTCTGCAAGTTAAAAACATAGAAGCTGCCACAGGGCTATTCATTAGCGGAATTAATTTCATAGAATATATTACTGGTGATATATCCATAGGAGGAAATTTTGAAAATCAATTTTATTCATACAGGCATAATTTAACAGAAGCTTTCGAGGAAGACGAAAATGGAGACTTAATGCCCTCTGAGGCGCAAGGGGTCTCTGATCCAATCTGGATACTTAAAAACGAAAGCGACCTAGAACTAAGAGCTAATCACTGGAGAAATAATAAAGGTAACGAATCTTTTACTGAAGACGTATCTATAGGAATATACGAAGAAGATCATTTAGAAGAGGGAAATTTTAATTCTTTAAAGTTTGGCTCGCACCCAAGACCTACCGGAATTAACGCTTCAGGGGAAATCGGACAAGTATCTTATTCAAAAGATAGTCTATACCTTTGTGTAGGCGAAAATGAATGGAAAAGAATGCTTTTGGTAGATTTTCAATAAAGAGTGTAATATATTAGATGGCCACAAAAAATTTAGTTCCAAGAAACAGCGGAGAAGGTAGCGTAGGCAAAATATCTAAAGCTTGGGAATCAGGAGTTTTCGACAACCTATATATCAAAGGTGTAGAATTTACTGTAGATCAATCGCTTGAAACTGGAGATAATGTTGAATTTAACAGCGGTAATTTTATAAACGGACTAACAGTAGGCGGAATTGATGTAGCAACATCTGTTGACTCAATACAGCAAACATTAGAAGAAAGCTCTCCATTTATATTTTTCTCAGACGTATCAGATAATATAGGAGTTACTGATAAAACTTTTTACCAAAACACCCCAAACTCCGAAACTCATCTATCGGGAGTTGTAATCGCAAAAGCGGAGAATATAAAAGCATGTATTCAGTGGGACGGACCCAATGATGAATATATTGGGCAAGCCTCAATTAATGGGCAACAAATTCCCTTGAGCAATATATCTCAATTAGGTACAGATACAAGAAGATTTGAAGGTTATTTAGATAATTTAGATTTAATAGGGGAAACAGGTATAACTGGAGAGGCTAATGGGAGATCAGTAGTTTTACCCATGTCAGAGCTAGGAGGAGGTCCGACACCAAATAATATACTTATTGATTCAATAGCTAATTCCACAGCTAAACCAGGAGAAGAGAAAGGTTCAACCCATTTAAAAGAAGGGGATTCAATCAACATATATATTGATTTCCCAAACAATGATGTAGATCTTATAAAAATTCATGATTACGGAATAGCGAAAGAAATAGATTTCACCAACCACTCCCTTCAAAATGTAAATGGTTTTTACAGAGCTATTATCCCTATAGAGGTCTCAAGTCGAGAGGGGTCTCTTTCTGTAGCTGTACAAGCAATAAATTCTTTTGGTACTACAGGAGAATTAAAAGAATCCTCAGACTTTGACCATGCCAGCGGAACAAGAGATGTAAACCAAACGTATCCAACAATCAACGCATTAAATCCCACGTCATACAATGGAAGATCTGATGGCTTAAGAGAAGGAGAATCAACGACATTTTCAAATACAATTTCTAATTGGATAAATAATATAGACACAGTCTCATACACGCCGTTATCAAATGATATTTCAATCAATAATACAAGCGATTTTTCTTCCCTCAAGACAGTAAATTACGTATCAGGAATATATAATAATTCAGATAATGTAGCGATACATGCGGTTAAAGTAAGCAACGGGGCAACAGATACAAAAACAGCAAGGATTAAAATAGCCAATGGACCAATTATAGTTTCAACCCAAATGGACTCCCTAGCTTCCTCTGCGTCAAGCCCACATATAACAGGAGACGCACAAGTTAAAGCCGGAGACGTTGTCAACTCTAAAATAGAAATTGACGGAAACGGGGTTTCCATAAATGATATATCTATATCTTTATCTAGCTCAGGAATAAGTAACGGGTCTCAAAACTCTTATAGTTCGAGTTATTCGAAAAGCACTCTGGCGAACGGAAACTTTGAATTTTCTATTCCTATAAATGTATACGGAACGTTAGGAAGCTCCACAAGAGATGGTAATCAACCTGCAACATTTACAGCTAGAAATAACTTCGGAACTTTAAGTGATGCGGTAACAAGTATAGATACGGCTGAAATATTAAATGGAATAATACCATCGATTACCATAAATTCAATAAGTTATCCACCAAACCAGAACGCGATTAAGTCTTCGGAAAACTTATCTGTAGAAAACAATATATCAAACTATGACAATGCAACCTACAGTTCACCGAATTCCCAACTATCAATTACAGATGGCAACGCTAATTTCTATGCAGAATTTAAAGGTTTTTCCTATTCCTCAGGCACATATAATATAGACGGAGACGGAGGGAGTAATAATATTAAAATTGTTGCGCAAAAAAATTCAAACGGAGTAATCATAGAAGAGTATGCTATAGGCAATATAGCCAATTCGGCATTACAATTAAGCGTATTAAATTTAAACTCATCTTTAAAAAGCTCCCTTTCCGGAGAAGACTATTCCTTTAATTTACAATCTAATCAATTAATACTTTCACCACCTGTATTGAGCGTTAACGCCTCACAATCGTCCCCCTCGAGTTTATCCATAAGCTCTTCTGGGACAGGTAAAACAAGTAACTCTTTCGTCTTAACAGTGTCAGATGCAGACACCAAGGGTTCGTTTGATTGGGAGGTTTCCGCAACAAATTTAGCTGGAATTGTAACAACTACAATTTCAACAAACCCAACTTACACATTAGAAGGATTTAATTCAAGAACTATTATAGCTTCGCCAAATAGCTTAGGCGCAGGACTCGCCCCGATAGGTACTTCAGTCTCAAACCCCAACAATTTATCTTTTGAAAATATATCTGAAGGAGGAGCCGCTCCAAATGGCGGCACAACTTATAGTTATCAAAATTATTCCAATGGAATACAACTGGATAATTCTTACGACATAAATAATAAATTTACTATATGTGATTCAAGCGGAGTTACAGATACTGGAGGAGATTATGTTTTTAACTTAGACAAATTAAACAGATCAGCAAATAGCTCCACCATAAACCCAGCAACTTTTATTGTTTCGGAATAATTAAACTGAATCAAAATCAGCTTTAGTACAGAACTTTGTTAATTTAGTTCCATCCTCATCTACAGCTTTTAAAGAATATCTTATAGATAATTTTCCTGCTTTAGTAGTCTTTTCATATGTTTTTTTAGAAACTCTTTCTTCAGGTATTAATACCTTTTGTTTTTTCTTCACATTATAAAACTCTATCATAGTTTATGATTATAAAGGTTTTTGATTTTTTGTCAATAATTCAAATATAGATTTCTTAATATCAGGATTTCCCTTGTGCCACTTATACATTATATCATTCCTAATATGATGTATTTGTTTTTGCATTTTTTGTATCTCTTTCTTTAATTGACCTATAAATTCTGGGGATATATTTTTTATACTTATATTTAGCTCTAAGGCTACCTTTAGTATTTTGCGAAAATCTCCGTCTTGTTTTCCCTCTACAACCTCATTATACATATCTAGCCTTTCATTCAATTCGTCTTTTGGTAAGTTTTTATTTAAATCTGGATGAGTTTTTTTAACAACCTCTCGAAATAAATCATTCATCTCATCGTTAGATAACTCAGTAGATGTA
>Ga0315320_10002454_pt1 | contig 15252 bp, 17 predicted proteins | sample M140m21515metaG_FD_203458 | JGI IMG/M metagenome (GOLD analysis project Ga0315320, IMG submission 203458) | Ammonia-oxidizing marine archaeal communities from Monterey Bay, California, United States - M1 40m 21515 | ecosystem: Environmental > Aquatic > Marine > Coastal | place: USA: California... | reverse complement strand
CAAGTAGAGATGTGTTTAACATTACCTTTACAAGTGAAGATGTACAAGATTTAAAGGTTAGAGTATTGAATGTTGTAGGAGAGGAGTTGATAGTTGAAGATTTGCAACAATTTATTGGTGAATACACCAAAAAGATTGATCTTACCAATAATGCAAAAGGAATCTATTTCTTAGAGATAGAGACTAATGATGGAGTGATTAATAAAAAACTAATACTACAATAGTAAAGACTACTACTCATATTACTTTGCTTTAATGACTTTGTTGAAAAGCTGTCAATAAATCTATCTGAATTTCTAAACACTGAGATTCTTAGAACACTCTTAATTTATATTTTAGCAATGTTTAGTATACTATAATTAATGTAGTGTAAAAGGGAATGGGGTGAAAATCCTCAACTTTACCAGAAGCTGTAAAAGTTCGTTTTTTTTTGGAAACTACAATCGCCACTGTTTTAATTAATGGGAAGGCTATTCCAAAAGAACTAAGTCAGAAGACCTGCTAGATAAAATTATACCAAATCGTTTCTGGATAAGACGTTAGGCAGATGAAAAAGTATTTATCTTATATATATCTTATATGTTTGCTTGTAGAGACCTCTCAAGCGCAGATGGCTATGGATACTATTAAGCTTCCAGAAGTAAAGTTGACTGAAAGTAGGCTTACTACTCACGATATAGGCACACATATTAATGTTATTAAGACAGATGAATTGTCTGAAGGAAAAAGTATTAATCTAGCTAATCTAATTAGCAGCTCATCTTCAGTATATATAAAACAATATGGCGCATTAGCTACTCCTACCTTTAGAGGAACTTCTAGTTCTCATACTTTGGTTCTTTGGAATGAAATACCGATAAATTCTATTGCAAATGGCCTTTCAGATTTCTCAGGAATTTATTGTCATAATTTCTCACAGATTGATATTGTTCAAGGAGGAAATGCTTCGGTTTTTGGCTCTGGTGCAATTGGAGGTACCGTTCACTTAAATTCAAATACAATATTAACTCAAAAAGATGAATTATCATTTAGTTCGACATTTGGAAGCTATGGATTATCTAGCCATTCTATAGGATTTAAAATTAATAATGGAAAATTAACTTCTAAAGGAAGTATAGGTTTTTTAAATCATGATAATAATTTTGAGTTTATTAATACTACTCAGTTAGGAGCTCCTACTGCTATAAATGAGTATGGTAAGATAAAATCTCACAGTCAAAATATTGATATAGTTTATAGATTAAATACTAATACTAATTATAAGTTTAGTTTTTGGGCTAGTGATTTGGAGAGAGAAGTGTCACAAAATATGACTGTTTCTTCATCCGATGCAATGCAGTATGATATATCTAAGCGCTTATTATTTTCCTTACAACGTAAGTTTGATGATTTTGGTGTAGTCTTTAAACAAGCATATATTAAAGAAGATTTTAGGTATACTGAAATATTGAAAATGATAGATAGTTATTATATTGCAGAGAGCCATATTTCAGATTTAGATATAAAGCTATTAAAAGAGAATTACTTGGTAAATATTGGTGCTGCTTATACCAATAATCAGATACAGAATAACAACTTTATTTCTTTGAGTATACATGAGAGTAATCTTGCTACATTTTCTGCACTAAAATATGAGTCAAAATATTTCTCTATAAATTCTGTACTGCGTAAAGAATGGCAATCTTCTTTTCAAGTCCCTCTAATTCCTATGCTAACATTTGAAGCTCAAATATTTAATTCACTTAAGTTAAAATCAAAATATAATAGAAACTTTCGGTCTCCTACCTATAATGATAGGTTTTGGGTAGGGAATGGGGCTAACGGAAACCTTGATTTAGTTCCAGAAGATGCTTGGAATAAAGAAATAGGTTTTGATTACAATATCAAGAATTTAAATATTAGTGTTACAGGCTATCATTTACATATCTCAGATATGATCTTTTGGCAACAAATGGAAAATGGCAATTGGATGCCTAATAATATAAAAAAGGTTTTTAGTAGAGGTATTGAATCTGCGGTAAATCTTAGCTTTAGTAATTTGAGCTTTGATGGTAATTATGCATTTACAAAATCTACTAGCGAGCTTGCAACATCTAGTCTTGATAATACTGTTGGTGAGCAACTTAGATATGTTCCACTACATAAAGGTTTTTTAAGTATAACATTAGTAGATAAAAATCTTAAATTATGTTTAAGTAAATTATTTACAGGGCAGGTAGTTGCAACATATGGCTCAATAGAAAACATGACTTTAGATAGTTTTTTGTTAACAGATTTTACTTTTCGCTATATGCTAAACTCACAGCCTCTATCAATTCAAGCAAAGATTAAAAACCTTATGAATAAAAGTTATGTTACTTATCAAAATTATCCAAATCCTGGAAGAGAATATCTATTTTCGATTGAATATATTTTTAATTAAATTTTAACAAAAACAACAAAAACAACAAAAACAACAAAAACAACAAAAACAACAAAAACAATGAAAACAATGAAAACAATGAAAAAAATGAGGTTACTAATATTGTCATCCATTATTATTTTAAGTGGATGTAGTAAGGACAATCCAGATCCTGTTATTTTAGGCAATTATGAAAACGGCTATTTTATTACTAATGAGGGGAATTTTGGAAGTGGAAATGGGTCAATTTCTTATGTTGATGAGTATGGAGTTGTTGCAAATGATGTATTTGCATCTAATAACTCATTCCTATTAGGAGATATAGTTCAGTCAATGAATATCATAAATGATAATGCTTATATCATGGTAAATAACTCATCAAAGATTGAAGTTGCATCTATAGATTCTATGGTGCATATTGCTACAATAGATGTCGTTCAACCTAGATATATGGCTAAAGTTTCTGATGACAAGGCTTATGTTACTGATTGGGGAACTAATGGTGTTCATGTTATTGATTTAAATACTAATACTATCACTTCATCTATAACTTGTGGAACCGGACCTGAAGCCATTACTGTTAGTGATGGATATGCTTATGTTTGTAATGTTGGTGGGTGGGGTCTTGACAATACAGTTACTGTTATAAACACTGATAATGATGCTGTAGAAACTACTTTAAGTGTTGGTGATAAACCAAACTCTGTTGTAGTGGATGTTAATGGAGCTGTTTGGGTGCTTTCAGGAGGATTTACTGAATATGGTCCTGCTCCTGATTATGCAACATTATCTCAGACATCAGGAAGTTTAGTTAAAGTAGTAAATAATATTATTGAGCTAAGCATGGATTTTCCAGTTGGTAATAGTCCAAAAAGTTTAGTAATTAATGACGCTGGCACTAATTTATTTTTTTCAGATGGTTCTTGGTCTAAATCAGTTTACTCTATGAGTATTTTAGATGGTGTTTTACCAAGTATGTCATTAATTAATAGAAGTTTTTATTCATTAGGATATAATGACGGATATATTTATGGAACTGATGCTGTTGATTACGTACAGCAAGGATGGTCTTACAGATATAGTTATGATGGAAATATAATAGATTCTGTTCAAGTTGGAATAATACCTGGAGGATACTCTTTTCAATAATCTGTAAAAAAAAGATAAACTAAACAAGGGGGAGGAATTTGCCTCCCTTTTTTTATATTTACCGAAATTTTAATCATGAAATTATTTAATTATCTTCTAATAGTTATGATTCTTATTTCATCATGTAAGGATGATGAAGTTGAGGCTGTTTTTGATGAGAATTATGGGGAAGGAATGTATATTGTTACAGATGTAGGGATTAGTTTTTATAATTTTAAAGATTCGTTAGCACAAGTAGAAAATCAGATTTTTAAAACAGTTAATAATATCACAATCAATAATCCAAAGAGAATAAAATTTAAAGGAACTAAAGCTTATATCGTAGCAGATAATTACATTTCAACAGCAAATGTTAAAACTTTTGAAAATAAAGGTGAAATAAGTGGGTTTTATAATCCAGTTGATATTAACTTTATAAGTCATGATAGATTACTTGTAGCAGATAAGAATGATTCAAAAATAAAAGTGGTTGATATTCAAAGAATGGAAATTACCGCTGATATTGAGACTGGAGATAGTACACGGCCAGTGTTTTTAGTTAATAATTCCTATAAAGCCTTTGCTTTAAATGGTGGTGGTGAAACCTTTAGTGAGAGAGATTCTACTGTGGTAAGTATTGATTATCGAGATCAATTAATTCCATTATCAGCTTTTAGTGGTAGTATAAATTTAGGCTACAATCCTATCTCAGCAATCCATTATTATAATCCTACGATTTTATGTAAGGGAGTCTATAATATTAATGATCATTCAGAGGATATAGAGTCGTCAATCTATAAAATTAATGGATCGGATAATAGTATTCTTACTAGCATTGTTCTAAACGGAGTCTATAATGCTAATAATTTAGTTGCAAATAATGAGGCTACATTTTTATATTTTACAGCACATGATGGGATATATAAGATTAATAGTAGTTCTCTTTCTTTTAGCTCTATACTGACAAATAAAGCTAATGTAATGCGAATGAATTATGAGTCATACCCTATTACTGATTCAACATTCTACAATGTAGGGATGTTATATATGAATGATATTGAAAATCCAAATACAATTTTTAAGTATAATTTATATACCTCTAATTTTCAAGATACTATTATTGTTGATGGTAATGTAAGAGATATTAATTTCTATTAATGCAATATCTTAGGATAAAACTATTAAGAAGAGTTTATCTTATTTTTTGTATTTCTCTTGGAATTTTAGCCCCTATTTATTGTTGGTATTTGCGCCCTAGTTTTAATCCAATGGAGAGGCCACTTTCTGATTTTGGAATACAAGAACCAACTTGGCTATTATGGAATTCAACTTTGGTATTTTTAGCTATTGGTATCTTCCTAAATGCCTTTACCGCATTACGATATTACTTTAAACAAAGAAGATTTAGATATCCTTTAAAAGTGCTTTTACTTATATCTTCATTCTCATTATTTTTTACAGCAACTATTCCTATGGATTATGAAGTTTTTCATAAAATTCCAGCATTTCTTTTCTTTTTCTCTTATAATTTATTTATCTTTTTATTTGGTTTGTTTAGGTCTTTTAAATATTTAAGAACAGGTATTTTTTCAATGCTTGTAGGGCTTTCAATGTTGTGTTCCTTATTGTTATTATTGCCATTTAAATCATATGGAGTGTTCGAAATAGTGTATTTCGCTTTAATACTAATTTGGAATATTTATTTCTTATATTACAGGATGAAAGAGGAGGGAAGTAAAAGTGAAACGAAAGGATTTCTAAAGTTTTTCCAATAGTTCTCTATACAGATTAACCATAGAATTTATATCCTTTTTATGCACTTTCTCATTTGGTGAATGTACATTTCCTTCAGGGGCACCAATAAAGCACCAATCCCAAGGATAATGACTTTTCTGTAACTCATTTCCATCACTCCCTCCTGCATTTTCTACTTCTAATTGAAAAGGTATTTCTGAGTTTCTAGCAATATCTACAATTCTCTTTACAAATGATTTTCTTGGAATTCCACTATCTCGTAAGGAAATAGCACAACCCTCTCCGTGCTTTACTCCTTTAGTAACCCAGGTGATGTCAGAAATAAGCGCTTGTTTTACAGCATAGGTATCATAAATAAACTTCCCTAGATAGCCTGCAGAACCACCTCCATGTTCTTCCCATGATGAGAATACAATAATTCCATTCTTAAGTGTTTTTGCTACTTCTAATGCATTCCAAACGCCTAATCTATTATCCATATAGCAAGATTGAATAAATCCATTAGATTCTCTAAAATTAACTTTAAAGGTAAGTGAAGTTCCTCTATCAATCTCTCTATCAAAATCAATAAAAAGGTTTTTTTCTTTTTTTATAATTTTTCCTTCAATCTTTCCTTTGCTATCTTCACCAACTAATATTATTCCTTCTGTAGTAACAGGTCCTCCAATTTTCACTATTTCATTATTGTATTTTACTGTAAAACCTATAGAATCTAAATGTGCAAAAATTGCTATTGTAGGTTTTCCAAATACCATAATTATATTATCCTGAAATCCATCCCCAAAATGAAGTATTGGTTTTACTTTCCAACTATTCTGATTTTTCTTTATATGATCCAAAAGAAATTCTTTCATCGCTGATTCTTCTCCTGAAGGAGCATGAATCTCACACATTTTTTTTAGTAATTCCATTATATAGTATTAATATATTTTATTGTTATTTCATGGTTCTTCTTAAAAGCATGAACAGTGTTATTTGTTTTGCTTTTTGCAACTGCAAATATAAGTTTACATTCTATATGGAAGTCAGTGCTTATCACTTCTAAATCAAATTCTTTTACTAATCGCATTACATTATTCATCTGAGGGTATTGAAAGCCAACCACATATTGTTCTTTTATAGTTTTGGTGATGATTATTGTCTTTGATATTACTTCACCTGCAGCTGTTTTATATGATCTTATTAAACCAGGAACTCCTAGTTTTACTCCTCCAAAGTATCTTGCAACAATTATTAGTATATTGGTTAGGTTATTTGATATGATTTGTCCTAATATTGGTTTTCCTGCTGTAGAGGATGGCTCTCCATCATCATTTGCCCTTTGTGTTGATTTATCAGGGTTTAAAATATATGCATAACAATGATGTCTAGCTGCATGTTCTGATTTTTTTACTTCTTCCAATTTCTCTTTTACTTCCTGTTCAGAATAAACAGGATAGGAGTACGCTACAAATTTACTTCCTTTCTCTTTGTAGATTCCTTTAGCAGATGATTTAATTTCTTGGTACTTATCGTCACGCATTAGTATGAAAAAATATAGATTGCACAAATAGAGAGAAAAATCCCAATCCAGTTAGTTCTGCTGAGTTTCTCTTTAAAAAGGAATATTCCTATTAAGCTTGAACTAACCACAACACCCATGCTTACTAGTGTAAATACTATTGAGCTATTCAGATTAGGATCTGCTAATGCTCTTAAAAAGAATAGTAGAGAAAAGAAGTTTGGAACACCAAATATAACTCCCCAGAATACGCTTTTTAATTGAAAAGGATTTTTTTTCTTTATTGATTTTACAGTATGAATGATTATTCCACTCATAGATGCTATAAAAAAGAGAACTATAAAAAATAAATACCCTCCCTCATTAGGGAACTTTTGTGCAAAATCATTAAAAATAGAATCAGATATTCCTTGCCCTAAAAAGACTACAATAATAAGCCATAAATATTTTTTATCGAAACTTAACTTTCCTCCTTTGGTAGAGGAAAAATAGATTCCAGAAAGAGCCAAGAAGAACGCTACTACTTTAAGATAAGTGAATGAGTCATCATACAAAATGATTGCAGCAGCAACTGGAATAATCAAACTTATTTTATTTGCAACTGTTGTTATTGATATTCCAACTCTTTGTGTTCCGAATGCATAAAAATTAAACACAACTATAAAAAGTGCACCAATAATAATTGCATGAAACAGCCAGTCTGAATTTATTACGTATTCTATAGAGAAATCAGACTCTAAGAAGAGATAGGAGCAAATTCCTGCGGTTATATAGTTAAATATTAACCCTTGTAGATTATCAACCTTGTATTTTTCGAACATCTTAAATACAATAATTAGAATATTGAATAAGAGGATGGTGTAAATTATGTTAATCATTAACAATAATTTTTAAGAAATCTGTATCTATTTTTATTGTAGATAATATTTTTCCTTCAATAATTGGAGCCTTCACTCCTTCTTTTAATTCTTTAGTTACTAAGAAAACCCTTGCTTCATCCCACATATTTGCGTCAATAAAGGATTGTAAGGTTTTAGTTCCTCCTTCAATAATAACAGATTGAATTTTTTGTTTATGTAATTCTTCTAATATATTTTTTGTCAAATAGTTAAAGTTAATTTTTATAAACTGATTAGTGCGAGTTTCTTCAGATTTGATGGCATTAAAGATTATCGTTTTTACCTCAGAATTAAATAGATTTAAATTACCGGATAGTTTTAAATTTTTGTCAATTACAAGTCTTTTAGGGTTATGTCCAGTAATTCCTCTTACAGTTAACTCTGGATTATCCTTTTCAGCTGTAATTCTACCCACCAAAATAGCATCCTCTTCTGCTCTCCATTTATGTGATAATTTCTTGGATTCGCTAGAAGTCATCCAAAAAGGTTCTTGTTGATTTTTAGGAGCAATAAGTTCATCTTTACTCTCTGCCCATTTTAGTATGATATATGGCCTTTTTTTCTCATGGAAAGTAAAAAATCTTCTATTTATTTCTCTACTTTCTTTTTCTAGAACCCCAACTACAACTTCAATTCCTTTATTTTTCATCTTTAATATTCCTTTACCAGCAACCTCAGAAAAAGAATCTACGCAACCAACAATAACTTTTGGTATCTTATGTTCAATAATTAGGTTAGCGCAAGAAGGAGTTTTTCCGAAATGTGAACATGGCTCTAGATTAACATAAAGGGTTGATTTTTGAAGCAAAGACTTATCTTCTACACTGTTTATAGCATTTACTTCTGCATGATGTGAGCCGTAATTTTTATGATACCCCTTTCCAATAACTATTCCCTTATAAACTATTACAGAACCTACCATTGGATTAGGAGCAACATAACCTATTCCTTTTAGAGCTAAATCTAAACATTTTTGCATGTAAAACTCTTGTGTTTCCATGTCTCAAAAGTACTAAATTGAATACATTTGTAGCATGGAAACTGTTAGCAATATTATACCTTATTTTAAACAACAATTGAGTAGAATTGCTGATGAGCGTGAAATTATTTCATGGGCTTATCTGAGTATAGAGAATTTATTTGGTTATAATCGCTCTGATTGTATTATTAATTCTGAAAAAGAATTAAAGCTGTCATTAGCTAAAAAAATTAAAAGTATTGTTTCAGATTTAAGAGCCAATAAGCCATTGCAATACATCTTAGGAGAAACAGAATTTTATGGGCTAAAATTCAAAGTAAATCAACATACCTTAATTCCAAGGCCAGAGACTGAGGAATTAGTAGATTGGATATTAAAAGAAGAATTTTCTTCTGCTTTGGATATTGGAACTGGTAGTGGTTGTATTCCTATTGTTTTGGCAAAAAATACGATAGCACAAATATCAGCAATTGATATATCTGAGAATGCTTTAAAAGTTGCTAAGCAGAATGCAAAATTAAATGGTGTGGAGGTTAATTTTATCCAACAAGATATTTTAGTGGCTAGCTCTTTAAAAAAAGTTGATTTGATTGTAAGTAATCCTCCTTATGTTTTAGAATTTGAAAAAGAAAAGATGAAAGCAAATGTATTGCAATATGAGCCGCACTTAGCGCTATTTGTTGCTGATAAAGATTCTTTATTGTTTTATAATAAAATTGGCAATTTGGCAGCAGAATCCTTAAATTGTGGAGGTAAATTGTTTTTTGAGATTAATGAGCAATATGGGGCTGAAATTTCAAAGATGCTAAGGAAGATTGGTTTTGTTGATATTGAGTTGAAAAAAGACATAAACGATAAGGATAGGATGGTAAAAGCAATTTGGAAATAGTTACTTTTGAATAAGCAAAATGGATAAATTATGATAACAAAAGAGGCTGTATTAGTATTTCAGGAAAAATGGGGAAGATGCATTGTTGATATTGGTAGAACTTATCAGAATAATGGAGATTTTAGTTTTGCAGCCACTAATTTTATTTCTAATTTATATGCTTACGATTCAGAACAGGTCTTATTTAAACCTACCTTAGCTTCTAAAAATCAATTTAGGTTAACCAAGACATCTGCACTTTCTTATTTTATTGGAGGTAATTCTAGTTTTACTGAAGATAAAGGGTTTGCAATTAAAGGATGGACAAATGTAAGGTGGGAGAATGCAGGTATTTCTATCATTGATAAAACTGCAATTTGTATGGGTAATTATTATTTTACTAATATTGATGGAGAGTTAAAAGTTGAATTCTCCATTGTATTACATGAGTTGGATAATGGGGACTTGAAAATTATTTTACATGATTCTCATTTACCTTATCAAAAGTAAATGAATAATAAGAAAAGAATACAATTTTTACGAAAAGAGTTAGCTGAGCATAATCATTCGTATTATGTTTTGGACACCCCTTTAATTTCTGATTTTGAGTTTGATAAATTATTGCTTGAATTACAACAATTAGAAGATAAAAATCCTGAATTTTTTGATGATAATTCTCCAACTCAAAGAGTTGGAGGGGCTGTGTTGGATGGTTTTAAAACTATCAAACATAAATACAGAATGCTTTCATTAGGTAATACTTATTCTTCTGCTGATTTATATGATTTTGAAAAAAGGTTACAGAAACTTACAGATGATACTTTTGAGTATGTATGTGAACTTAAATATGATGGAGTTTCTATTAGTTTGACTTATGAGGATGGAAAATTGAGAAAAGCTTTAACAAGAGGAGATGGAACCCAAGGTGATGATGTAACAGAGAATGTAAGAACTATAAGAAGTATACCGTTAGAATTAAGTGGTGATTATCCTGCTAATTTTGAAATTAGAGGTGAAATATTTTTGCCAATTGCTGGTTTTGAACAAATGAATAAGCAAAGAGAGAAAGACGGATTGGACCAATATGCAAATCCAAGAAATACTGCTTCAGGAAGTTTAAAATTATTAGATACAAAGGAAGTTGCTAAGCGTCCTTTGGATTGTTATTTGTATTATTTATTAGCAGATAACCTACCATTCAATAATCATTATGAAAATCTACAAAAAGCAAAAGAATGGGGGTTTAAAATCCCATTAGAGATTGAAAAATTCTCATCTGTTGTTGAGGTGATTGATTATATTAATAAATGGGATATAAAGCGTAATAGTTTGCCTTATGAGATTGATGGGATTGTAGTTAAAGTAAATGATATTAGCCTACAAGAGGAAATGGGTTTTACAGCCAAATCACCTAGATGGGCAATATCTTATAAATTTCAGGCTGAACAGGTTTCTACTATTCTAGAGAAAATTACTTATCAGGTGGGTCGTACTGGAGCAATTACTCCTGTTGCTAACTTAGAACCTATACAATTGGCAGGAACAACCGTAAAACGTGCCTCATTACATAATGCAGATCAGATTGCAAAATTGGATATAAGAGAAGGAGATAAGGTATATATTGAGAAGGGAGGGGAGATTATACCAAAAGTAGTTGGAGTTGAGCTTAAAGATAGAGATTTGTTTTCAAAGTCAACTGTTTATATATCTAACTGTCCAGCATGTAGTTCTGTGTTAGTACGAAAAGAAGGAGATACTAAACATTATTGTCCTAATACTGAAAGTTGCCCTCCGCAGATAAAAGGAAAGTTTGAGCATTTTATTAGTCGTAAGGCCATGAATATTGATGGCCTTGGCGGAGAAACTATTGAACTATTTATAAAAGAAGGATTGATTAAGAAAATTTCTGATTTATACCATCTGAGAAAGCAAGATGTATTACCATTGGAAAGAATGGCTGAAAAATCAACTACTAATCTTTTACTATCATTGGAAGAATCAAAACAAGTGCCATTTGAAAGAGTCTTGTTTGGGATAGGAATTAGATTTGTAGGTGAAACAGTTGCAAAAGTTCTAGTAAAGAATTTTAAAACCATTGATGCAATAGTTGCGGCAAATTTTGAAACCTTAGTGGCTGTGGATGAAATAGGGGCTAAAATTGCAGAAAGCGTTGTTTCATATTTTTCAGAAGCAGATAATATTGATTTAATAAATACATTAAGAAATTCAGGATTAAAATTTGTGTCTTCAATTGAAGATACCATAAAATCAAACCATTTGGAAGGGATGAGGATTATAGTTTCAGGAGTATTTTCACAATATAGTAGAGTAGAATTAAAGCAAATGATTGAGGATCATGGGGGTAAAAATATAAATAGCATTTCAAAAAATACTACTTTTGTTTTGGCTGGAGATAATATGGGGCCAAGTAAAAAGAAAAAAGCAGAAGACTTAGGTGTTGAATTAGTTAGTGAAAAAGAATTTTTAGAAAAATTGAATTAATGCAATTTATAGAAGACACAAAGCGTAAAATAGGACAATGGGTATTTCAGAGGGATCTAAAAACCAATAAACGCTTAAAGGAAGTTTGTAATTTAGATGATGCAAGATCTGTAGGTATTTTATATGATGCTACTTCAGAAAGTCAAATAAAACAAGTAAAACCTTTTGTGGATTACTTTTTTAATTTGAAAAAGGAAGTAAAAGCCTTAGGTTATGTGAATTCAAAACAATTATCATTTCATCATACACCTAAATTACAGTATGATTTTTTTTATCAAAAGGACCTTAACTGGTACTACAAGCCACAGAATTATATCATTGATAATTTTGTAAAGAAAGAATATGATATTTTGATTAACTTATGTGATAGTAATTGTATTCCTGTCAAATATTTGGTAGCCAATTCTATTGCACATTTTAAAATTGGGCAACATGAAGAAGGTTATGAAATTTATGATCTTATGATATCCTTAAAAGAAGATAAAGGTATGGAAAAACTTATGCGTGAAATAAAGCATTACATAAACTTAATAAATAAGTAAAATGGAAAAGATTAAAGGAACAGGAGTGGCGCTTGTCACTCCTTTTAATAAAGATTTAAGTGTAGATTATCTAGCGTTAGAGCGCTTAGTTAATCATCAAATTAATGGAGGAATTGATTATTTGGTATTAATGGGTACAACTGGTGAAAGTGCTGTGTTGTCAAAATCAGAAAAGCAAGAAATAATTGCTTTTTGCAAAAGGCTTAATAATAAAAGATTACCTATCGTATTAGGAATTGGAGGGAATAACACTTTATCCTTAGTAGAAGAAATTAAGAATACTGATTTTACAGGTATTGATGCTGTTCTCTCTGTTTCTCCAGCTTACAATAAACCTACTCAAGAAGGAATTTATCAGCATTATAAGATGATTGCAGAAGCTTGCCATTTACCTATTATATTGTACAATGTTCCTGGGCGTACTTCTAGTAATATGGAAGCAGAAACTACTTTGCGTTTGGCAAATAATTTTGAAAATATTGTGGCAATAAAAGAGGCTTCCGGAGATATGGATCAAATTATGAAAATTATTAAAAATAAGCCTGATAATTTTGTAATACTTTCAGGAGATGATGGTCTTGCTTTACCAATGATTTATATGGGTGCTGAAGGTGTTATTTCTGTTATAGGACAATCTCACCCAAAAGAGTACAGCTCTATGATTGCTGAAGGAAGAGATGGAAACATTACTAAAGCAAATAAATTACATTATGGTTTATATGATTATTACGAACCTCTTTATTCTGAGGGAAATCCTACAGGCGTAAAAGCCTGTTTGGAATTATTATGTATTTGTAAAGCGATTGTTCGTCCACCGCTTGTTGGTGCGAGTGATGCAATAAAAAACAAACTGAGAGGTTTGTTAAATTAATGAGAAATTTAATTCTATTAATTATGGTTACTTTCTCTTTTAGTACTGGTAATGCACAAGTATCAATTTATGATATAGAAATCAATGATATTGGCGGAAGCTCTATTGATTTAACTGCCTTTAAAGGCAAACATATTCTATTTGTTAATGTGCCCTAAGTGCGGTTTTACACCACAATATGAAGGCTTAGAAGAGTTACATGAGCAATTTAAAGATGATTTAATTGTGATTGGTTTGCCTTGTAATCAATTTGGAGGGCAAGAGCCAGGATCTGAAAAAGATATTCAGCAGTTTTGTACTAAGAACTTTGGAGTTAGCTTCTTACTTGCCGAAAATTAAGGTAAACGGAGAAGAGAAACCTCCATTTTACGCTTGTTTAACCAATAAAGAATTGAATGTAAGCTCAAGCTGTATTGTAAGATGTAATTTTCAGAAACATATTATTGATAAAGATGGAGAATTTGTAAACTACTTTTATTCCACAACAGAACAATTAAGTAGAAAAATCACTTCCATATTAAAGCAATAAATTCAAGTTATCGAGGTTTACTAGATATAAAAATAATTTAGGAATATCCATATATACCATTTATCTTTGTCGGATTAAAATTATGATGAGAAAAATAACAACTATAATAGTACTAGCCTTAATGCTTAGTTCTTGTGGAGAATATCAAAAGGTACTGAAGAGTGATGACTACAACTATAAGTACACTAAAGCAGTTGCTTATTATGAAGCTGAGGATTTCAATAGAGCTATGCCTTTATTTAATGAGCTTTCTACGGTACTAAAAGGAACTGCAAGGATGCAAGAGGTTAGTTATTATTTTGCTTATTGTCATTATTCTAATGGAGATTATTTAATGGCGGCTTATCTGTTTAAGAGTTATACACAAAATTACCCAAGCAATAAACATACTGAAGAATGTGCTTATATGTATGCTTATTGCTATTATCTTGAAGCGCCTGTTTATTCTTTAGATGCAACTAATACTAAGAAAGCAATAAAGGAATTACAAGTTTTTGTTGATAGATATCAATCTAGTAGTAGGGTAGAAGAATGTAACGTCCTAATTGATGAGTTAAGAGGTAAATTATCAGCTAAAGCATTTGAAAATGCAAAGCAATATTTTATTACAGCAAATTATAAATCAGCAATTATTGCACTGGATAATGTTCTGATTGATTTCCCATCTTATATGAATAGGGAGGAGGTACATTTTTTAATTGTAAAATCAACCTATTTATTAGCCATAAATAGTATTAGTACTAAGGTTGAGGAAAGATTAAAAGCAACTTTAGATGCTTATGCCCAGTTTGAAGATAACTATCCAGAGAGTGATCTCTTAAAAAATCTAGAATCAACTTATAATAAGACGCAAAGTACTTTAACTGAATTAAAAGAGAATAAAGATGAAATTTAAAAACACAGGTGCCCAAAAATCAACAATTACTAGAAATGTAAATGATTTTGTCGATAAAACAGATAATATTTTTAAGGCTGTTTCGGTAATGGCAAAAAGATCTGCTCAAGTAAATGAAAAAATGAAAGAGGAATTAATGTCAAAATTAGAAGAGTTTGCTTTAACACAAGAACAGTTGGATGAGGTGTTTGAAAACCAAGAGCAAATTGCAGTGTCTAAATTCTACGAAAGTTTGCCAAAACCTTGGGCAATTGCTATCAAAGAACTATTAGCTGATGAAATCTATATGCGTGAAGCAGATGTAGATGATTCACAAAAAGATGCTTAAAGGGAAAAATGTATTATTAGGTGTAACAGCCAGTATTGCTGCTTACAAAACTGC
>Ga0315320_10002453_pt1 | contig 15264 bp, 13 predicted proteins | sample M140m21515metaG_FD_203458 | JGI IMG/M metagenome (GOLD analysis project Ga0315320, IMG submission 203458) | Ammonia-oxidizing marine archaeal communities from Monterey Bay, California, United States - M1 40m 21515 | ecosystem: Environmental > Aquatic > Marine > Coastal | place: USA: California... | reverse complement strand
AGGAGCTGTCGTCGCCGTCGGGTACGCCGCATGCGTCGAGGCATGAGGTGTCGTCGCCGCAGGGTCCGCAGACTCCGTCACAAGTGGTTCCGTCGCCGTCGGGCACTCCGCAGCAGTCTGCGCAGGAGGAACCATCGCCGTCGGGTACTCCGCAGGCGTCGAGGCATGTGGTGTCGTCACCGCAGGGTCCGCAGACGCCGTCGCATGTTGAGCCGTCACCGTCAGGCACGCCGCAGCAGTCTGCGCATGAGCTGTCGTCGCCACCGCACACGCCGCATGCGTCTTCTACACTTCCGTCTTCGCACGCCGCTTCACAGCCGTTGCTCGCGTCGCCGTCGACGTCGAAGGCGTCGACGTCACAGGTCACGGCGGTACACACGCCACCGTCACACACATCGCATATGCCTCCATCGACGGTGACGTCGGTGCAGGTGTCACCACAGGCTCCGATTGACGCATCACAGTTGTCGTCGCCGCACGCTGTAGGGTAGGCGAGGCCGGCAATACAGGTGATGACCTCCGCGCAGGTGAGCGCAGGGTCGCAGACCGAAGCCGCGGCGGCCTCCGATATATTGGGTGGGCTCGCCTGAAGGGCTTGGGTGTATGCGGCGTAGCCTTCGGAGATGAAGGTGCTGATCCGTTCGGTGTTGGGAACCGCAACGTTGAGCGTCGCCACACCCTCGTCATTTGCGGTGGCTTTTCCAAGGTAGCGCCCTTGTGAGAAGTTGATGTCCATACACAGCCCGCCCAAGGCAGCGGGGCAGGTGTGGTCTTCGGAGAAGGGCCCGACAATAAAGAAGACCTTGGCCCCGGGGGTAGCGCCGGACACCGTGAGGGTCTCGGTCGCACCGGGGATGAACTCGGGTGCCGCGTCGAACACAAGTGTCGCTTCGGGGAGCGCCGAGATGGCCTCGCGTTCCGACGTTGTGTCCGTGGGTGCGCTCTCCGCCATCCAAGCGGGTAGCTCTTGCCATGTCGCATCCAGCGTCGCAGGAGAGGTGTCTTCCCAAGATTCGATCGACGAGCAACCCCAAAGCATGAGTGCGAGCGTCCAATAGAAGCGCATGGTCCCTCCAAAATGTGTCGTGGAGTACCGCAACGCGCTGCGGGACCCGTCATAGCGTCACACAGGACGCAAGATGATGTGCACCAAACGATAGCACCGCTGCCAATAGCGAACGTTATGCCCAGACAATTCGTGTCTAACCGTTGTATGACGCGGTATTTTTGGCGGTGCGCGAGCGCGGCCTCAGCGGCGCGATGGTCGGGCGACGACGCTTCGGGTTAGAACAGCCTATGGGATTTGTCGACGTACACGCGCACCTCACGCACCCAAGGCTGCGTGACCAACAGGACGCTCTTTTGGAGCGTGCCGCTGCGGCTGGCGTCACGTCCATCATTAGCAATGGTCTCAACCCTATGGACAATCAGCGGGTCAAAGAACTCGCCTCACGTTCCTCCTTGGTGCGACCTGCGTTTGGTTTTTACCCGGTCGACACCGTTCTTCCACAGATGCTTGAGGCGGGCGTGGAGTACCCTCGTGACGAAGAGCAGCTCGCGACCGCGCAGGAGGGTATCGACTGGGTCGCAGCCCACGTGGACGAGGCTATCGCTGTCGGCGAGATCGGCCTCGACGGCTACTGGGTCCCCGATGCGTTTTGGGCGGAGCAAGAGCGTGTGTTTCGGGCGTTGGTGCAGATCGCGTTGGACGCGGACAAGCCGATCATCATCCACACGAGGAAGCGCGAACGCCGGACGTTGGAAATCTTAGAAGAGATGGGCGTCACCCGTGTCAACTGGCACTGCTTTGGCAGTAAAGTGAAGCTCGCGCGGCGCATCGCGGCTGCCGGACACCATCTTTCGATCCCCGCCAATGCCCGCAAGTCGGAGTCCTTCACGAGGATGCTTGAGACGCTCCCGCGTGAGCGCGTCCTGCTCGAGACGGACTGCCCCTACCTAGCGCCCGTCCGTGGTGAGACCAATGAGCCGGCGAACGTTGCAGGGACGGCTGCCTACGCAGCCGAGCTGTGGGGCTGCACGCTCGACGAGGTGCAAGAGCAGGTAGCGTCCAACTACTTCGATCTGTTTCGCGAAGAGGCTTAGGTGTTGAGGCAGGCGTAGACGGCGTGGGCGAGGCGCAGCGCGCGCGGAGATCGCAGCCGCCAGTCCAAACGGTTCATCACATAGCCAAAACCGATACCGGTCACGGGGTCCGCGAAACCGATGGATCCTCCGGTCCCGGTGTGGCCAAAGCTCTCGGTGTTTGGCGAGTAAACATCGGGGTCTTCTTTACAAAAACCCAGCGTAAAGCCTATATTTTTGTGCACGACAGGGTCTCGATCTGACCACGATTGACGTCCGCAGAGCTCCGAGATGCTGTCGTCCGAGAGTAGACGCGTACGACCAAGCTGGCCGCCGTTTCCTAAAACCCCGTAGACCGTGGCAAGGTCCGCGGCGGAGGTCACCCCATTCATCCACGGGAGCTCGACCTCTAAATTCCTCCGTTGGTTTAGCATCTCAAGTCCGCGCCTCCCCAAATCGGGGTTGCGAACCGCGCGGTAGCTGAGCGAGCGAGGCACAAAGGCGAGTCGCCGAAACAGTCGCCCCTCGGGGCTGTTCTTGGTCAGCGCTTCCGGTACGATCTCTCGCAACACTCGTTTTGCGCTGGATGGATACAGAGTCGCTGGCTGCGGTGCGTCGCTTGGCAGACCGATCCACAGACTCTTGAGGCCGAGCGGAGCGACGATCTCTCTCGCGAGAAAGCTCCCCAAACTCTCGCCTGTGAGCTCACGAAACAGCGCTTGCGTAAACATACCGAAGGCGGTCGCCGCGTAGGCTTGCTCTTGGCCTGGTGGCGTGACCGGGTGTTGGGCGATGAGTTGCGCGTTTACCGAACCGGTCGGATAAAAATCGTTCAGGGTGATCGGTGTATCGACGCAGGTGAGGCCTGCTCGATGATTGAGCAGCATACGGGTGGTGATGCCTTCTTTTCCGTTCGCTGCGAAGGCTGGCCAGTAGGTCGCGATGGGTGTATCGAGATCGAGGACCTTGCGTTCAACAAGCATGTTGAAGCACAGCGCAACCAAACCCTTGCTGACGCTGAAGGCGGGGACTGCGGTGTGCTCGGTCCACGGCGTGCTCGACCCTTGGTCGGCGAGTCCGCCCCATAGGTGAACTACGCGCTCGCCCTTCAGGTAGACGGTGCACGCGGCTCCGACTTCACCGGCGTGGAGCATATTGTCCTGGAAGGCCTTTCGGACCGGCTCAAAACCGTCCGCGACCCACCCTTGGGTAGCGGTCTGATCCTTACGCACGTCGGTGCGGGTTGTTCTCGACGTAGGCCTTACCCATGTACGGGACGAGCGCCTCGGGGAGACGAACACGCTGGTGTTCCGGCTCCCAGCCGAGCTCGAGGAGCGCGGCCCAGATTCGGGGCGTCGCGAGCCCCGAGCCGTTCATCGCGTGGGGGAACTTCAGCTTCCCGCCGTCTTCGGGTCGGTAGCGGATGAGCCCCCTGCGGGTTTGGTAGTTGCTGAAGCGTCCAACCGAGGAGACCTCAAGCCACTTGGCCACCCCGGGGCTGTAGACCTCAAAGTCGCGCGTATATTCTGCAGAGCTCGACAGGTCACCGGTGCACAAGTTGAGCACGCGGAAGGGCAACTCAAGGGCGCGGAGCATGCCCTCGACGTCGGCCAGCATGGCCTCGTATTCGGCCGTCACCGTCTCTTCCGAGCACATCTTGACGAGCTCCACCTTGTGAAACTCGTGGAGGCGTTGAAGCCCACGGGTGTCCTTGCCTGCGGCACCCGCTTCACGTCGAAAGCATGAGGTGTGGGTCATCATTCGGACCGGGAGCTGCTCTTCTTGGAGGACCTCATTTTGGTACAGGCCCATTAGCGGAACCTCACCGGTGGGGATGGCCCACAGGTCATCCTCGCCCATGTGGTAGGCGTCGTCTGCAAACTTGGGCAGGTGACCTGTGCCGGTGAAGACGTCAGAGCGCACAAAGTGCGGCACCACAAGCTCTTCGTATTGGTCGCGGTAACGGTCGAGAGCGAAGGCGATCAACGCACGCATCAGCCGAGCGCCATCTCCTCGCAGGACGGTAAACATGCTGCCGGACAGTTTCGCACCTCGCTCTCCGTCGAGCAGTCCCAACGTATCTGCGATATCCCAGTGTGGGGGCGTGTCTGGAAAGCTGTCTTCGGCCGGGGCTTCTCGGTACAGCTCGACGTTGTCCTCGTCGCTGTTGCCCTCGGGGCATTCGTCGAGAGGCAGGTTGGGGATGTTGAGCATGCGGTTGTGCAGGTCCGCTTCGAGCGCCTTCAGCGTCTCGTCGTTCTCGTTGATCTTCGTCTTGATCGCAGCGACGCTCGCCTTGGCCTCTTCGGCTTCGTCGCGTCGACCTTCGCGCATCAGACCGCCGATGGCCTTGGATTTGGACTTGAGCTCTCCACGCAGGGTGCTCTCGGTGGTGACACAGCTCTTGCGGTGCTCGATGATCTGGAGGGTCTGTTGCAGAACATCGGGCGAAACTCCACGTCTGCCGAGTCGGCGCGCGGTCTCCTCGAATTGTTGGACCAATAGGTTGCGATCAATCACGTCAAATGCTCCTCGTTCCACTGGACAACATCGGTCAGCCGCCTAACCTGCTGTCATGCTTGTGGCTCCAAACGGGCGGATCTGTTTGGAGGCGCATGAGGGAGGCAGGATGCCGAAGTCTGACCCAGCCAACAGGCCGCCTGCAGTGGCGCTTCATTATGTCGCTGACGTTGAGGCGATGGTGGCACTCTTGGCGGACGCCCTAGAGCAAACGTGCCCTGAGGCGCGAACGGTGGTCTTGCTTCGCGAGGGTGACGCTCTGGTTCCCGTGTATGTCTCGGGGGAGGCCGAGGTCCCTGCAGACACGGTAGTCGCGCTGAGCGGTTCGCTGGGAGAGCGTCTTCGAACCGGTGCGCCACTCTCGGTGGCGGACTACCGCGGTGACGTTGTCCGGCTGCTTGGCGGTCATCGGATCGTCCCGTGTATGGGTCGTCAGGGGGTACAAGCTGCGGTCGTCTCGGACGCGCCTGAAAAAGACAAAGCGTACTGGTCGTTGCTTCGCGAGGTGGCACCTCATGTGGGGTTGATGCATGAGCGGTTGATGTCGCCGGAGGTGTTTCGTCCGAGCCCGCCAGGAGCGGCGCCGCGGGAGCGCCTCTTCGAGCTCTCGCTTGATTTTGGTGGTTTGGCTACGCTTCCTCAGACCGCGAAGGTGGTCGCAGAAGCTCTCCAAGAGGGCCTCGAAGCGGCGTCATGTGTGGTGTACTTACACGACAGCGGCGCGCATTCGCTTCGACTGGTCGGCGCGACGGGGATGCGAGACGAAGAGCTCGGGCGTCGTGTAGCGCTGGGACAAGATGGCTTGCCTGAGCGCAGTCTGCTGGATGGTCGAGGTGGTGTTTTGGCGGAGGTCTTGCGTAGCGGTGAGGCGAGCCTGCGCGCGCTGCATGTAAATCTGGTGTGGCCCGAGCCACCTCGCGAGGGTTTTCACCTGTTCCTTCCGTTGCGATATGGACAACGAACGATGGGCGTTGTTGGTCTTTGCGTTCAACAGGACACGCCAGCGCTGCGTCAAGCGGAGGAGGTCTTGTCCGACCTGCTGAAACGCGGCGCGATCGCGCTGAGTCGAGCCTCGAGGCTCGAGCCTGTCCTGCGCGATTCACACTACGGCCTTCCGGACGGGAGGTTGGTCGAAGGCCGACTGTTGGAGGCGCGTGCGAAAGCTGCGGAGGCGTCTGTCAAGGTCTGCGCGCTGAGCATGCGGTTCGGGCAATCGGCGACGCACCGTTCGGAGTCTGCGCTTGTTGCGCCGCCGCTCGATGAGATCGTGGCGGAGATGATGGAGTTTGCGGACGTGGCACTTGAGTCCGTCGGCTACCTTGGCCACGGCCGCTTTGTGGCCATCATGGAGGGCATGTCGGCGGAGTCGGCTCGAACCGTGCTGGGGGGTCTGTTCGACGCGCTGCAGTCGCTACGGACCGATTTGTCGGTATACTCGGTCGCGATCGTGGAGTGCCGTGAGGTCGAGACGTGGGAGAGCACCTGGCAGCGTGCCCACCTGCACTGCGCCAAACGCTACGACGACGGACCCGGAATCCATGTGACCGTATCTGGACTGGTTCGAGAGCGAGCCGAGACGCTGTAGACGCCCGGCTGCGTCATCTTTACTCTGCGGCGGCTTCCTCGGCAGGTGCCTCAGCGGAGACCTTGCCTTTTAGGCGGCGCTTCGCACGCTTGCCGACATCTTGCTTGAGGATTTCAAACTCGACACGGCGGTTCGTGGCGCGGCCTTCCGAGGTCTCGTTGTCACCGATCGGCTTGGTTTCACCAAAGCCTTTGGCTTCGAGACGCTCAGCGTCGACTCCGGCCTTCACCAAGTAGTCAACCACAGCCTGAACGCGACCTTGTGACAGGGTCATGTTGCCCTCGTCATCCCCGACGTTGTCGGTGTGGCCCTTGACCTGAAGCTTCTTGATGCCCTTGTACTCTGTGAGGACGCGCGCGATCTTGTCTAGAAGACCGTAGCTTGCGCGACGGATGGTCGAGCGACCTGTTGAGAATTGAATCTGCTCGGTGATGACCAACGACTTGTCCGCGACGTAGACAACCGAAGGGCAGCCATCGGAGCGGAGCTTGTTGGCCTTGGGAGGCGCTTGCTCCTCGGGGCAGTCATCACGGTAGTCGGGCACGCCGTCTTCGTCGCCGTCTGGGCAGCCGTAGGCAGCCAACGAGCCGGCCTCATCGGGGCACTCGTCTTCGCTGTCTGCGAGCATATCATCATCTTCGTCTGGACAACCGCCAGCGCGCTCTGTTCCCGCTTCATCGGGGCAGGTGTCGTCGATGTCGAGGATGCCGTCGTCGTCGTTGTCTGCGTCGGGGCAGCCGTCGGTGTCTTCAAAGCCGTCGGCGTCTTCTGCTTCGTTTGGACATTGGTCCTCTGCGTCGAGCAGCTCGTCTTTGTCATTGTCCGCTTCGGGGCAGCCGTCGGCGTCCTCGAAGTTGTCCATGTCTTCGGCCTCTTCAGGACACGCATCCTCTTCATCCATGATGCCGTCGAGGTCGGCGTCTTTCGGTCCGCCGATGGTGTACTGAAGACCGGTCGTGAACTCCCAGGACAAGAAGGCGTCGCCGCGGTTCTCGTAGTTCTCGCCGCCAAGACTCAAGATGAACCGAGTGTCCGCACGCCACGAGAGAGGACTGTTTTTGCCGAAGAGCACGCGGAGACCGGGGCCGCCTTGTGCCAGCAAGTCGATGTCCGTGCCGTCGCCCTCAGGCAGAAGGAGCGCGCCGCCGTCGTCGATGCTCTTGATCCAAAGACCCACACCCATCGCCATCTGCAGCTGAACGACTTCGTCGTCGTAGATGCGCCCGAGGAGTCCCACGCGAGGCGTCATCGCCAAGTACGGGAAGGTGTCGGGCACGCCTTCGCGGGTTTGTCCCATCATCGTCGTGAGATCGATTTCCATCCCGACTTTGGGGTTAAAGAAATAGCCAATGCGTGGCGCGATCAGCGTGGTGGTGGAGTCCATGACTTCGAGTGCGTCCATGGAAATTCCGCCGCCAGAGAGCGACAAGGTCAGTTGACCCGGCGCAGCCATAGCGTGCATTGGAAGTAGGGTCAGGGGGGTAAGAATCTGCCAAACCTTCATGGTTCGCCTCCGACATCTAGATGCAACGCACCCCAATAACAAGGAGGGTGCTCCGACCTTGGATAGCCCGAATGGACGGATCGGCCACCCCAAACCCTACCGAAAACGAATGAGAGCGTGAATCCGGGCAGCGCAATAGTGAGGACTCGGGAGGGACGATGGGCATCTATGCGCAGGTCAACCAAGATCTAAAGACCGCGATGAAAAACAAGGACAAGCCTCGCTTGCTTGCGTTGCGAGGTATCCGAGCGGCCTTCATTGAGAAGCAAAAGCAGGACAACAGCGACGCCGTGAGCGATCCAGACTGCATCAAGATTTTACGCCGTTTGGGGAAACAACGTCGCGACAGCGTCGAGGCCTACCGCGAGGGCGATCGTGACGATCTGGCGGACGCGGAGCAGGCGGAGCTGTCGGTGATCGAGGTGTACTTGCCCTCGCTAGCCGATGAGGCCACCACCCGGGGTTGGGTCGAGGAAGCCATCGCGGCTACTGGAGCCTCTGGACCGTCCGATATGGGCAAGGTCATGGGCGTGTTGATGAAAAACCACCGCGAAGAGATGGATGGGTCGCTCGCGAGTCGTCTGGTTCAGAGCTACCTGAAGTCGTGAGAGGGGTTTCGGTGCGCCGTATGATTCGCTGCTGGAAGACGTTCGGAGGTGTGTTCGCGGTGACGATGCTCACCGCTTGTGGTGTCTCCGAAGACGACTACTCGACACTCAGGGGTCAGGCGGAGTGCAAAAAAATCCGCACCTGTCAGCTTGGGCTTTACGAGTTTGAGTACCGTGATGACCTGCAGGTTTGTACCGATAAGCTCGGGGATCGTTTGGACGCGCGCGCGGAAGATCTACTTGCGGAGTGCGTGTACGATGGGAAAGAGGCCGCAAAGTGTCTCTCGCGGATTCGTGGACTGTCGTGCGAGGCGTTTGTGGAAGGTCGCGCCGCGGACGCGTGTGATCGCGTCTATGATTGCAGAGGCGTCGGCGACGACACGGCCGGCGCCGGGACGATCGGTACGGAGCCGACCGGTCAGGGTCCCACGGACACCACCGGGACGAAGGGGGAAACATGAGGGCGGTATCTGCGACCTTGATGGGTGCTTTCGTTCTCGGGTCATGGGGTTGCGGCGAGCCAGAGGAGCGTTTCGCTTCGGGTATGGCGGACGCGATCTGTGATCGGATGCGTGTGTGTGACAAGGGTCAGTATATGGACGCCTATTTTGGACATGGCGATTGTCGCGCGAGCCAGGAGTCGGACCTGTTAGCCCTGATCGACGAGCGCGCCGCACAGGGTTGCGCGTTTGATGAAGAAGAGGCCTTGGATGCGGAGTCTGACGTTCGAGATATGAACTGCGAATCGTTCTACGAAGCGGTGTATGTTGAGGCGCGTTTGGTCGAGTCGGTTTGGTCCGATTGCGCGAGCGAGGAGGAAGAATGAAGTCTGGTTTGTTCGCAATGGGGCTCTTGTTGAGCGGATGCTCGACCCTCTCGGTGGATGGGACGATCGACGGTCTCCCGGTGCCCTTCGAGGTCTCGATGTTTGTGGAGCAGCAAGATGCGCTGGGCAGCGACGACGCGATGCGGATCGTGTTCAGCTCGCTTCCAAACGCATGTCGCGTCTACGGCTACTACATGGACCGCATGGGCGACGGAGTTCCGTGGCGTAAGCAGGCCATCTCGTGGCAGGAGATCTTCCCGGTCGATTTTTGGGAACTGTCGTTCACGATGCGCGCCACGACGTTGGATGCCACGATCTTGGACGGAGTATTTAACGGGACGAACTGGGACGACGGGCTTCAAGACCCCGGCTGGATGAAGGGGACCTTGCGCCACTACGTCCGCCATCCCGACCCCGACGAGCCGAACGCGACCGACTGGTACGTCGAGTACAGCTCCAACAGCGGCGCGATGGCTCTCGACAAGTATACCCCCGGTGAGTGGGTGGAGGGTGCATTCTCCGGCGGCTTCGTCGATGACGAGGGTGTTTCGAAAGGGGAACTCGGCATTCGCTATGCGGCCATGCTCTGTCCAGACCTTCAGGGATATGACTGAGCGCTGTGAGCATGACGTCACGCTGGATGTTTGGCTTGCTGTGGATGCAGAGTCTTGGTTGCGCGCCGACCGAGATCGCCTCGTCGCGCCCAACTCCGGTTGAGGTCGGGACGGCGGTCTCCCTCACGACGCTTGAGCCGAAGACGCTGACCTTGCCCGAGGGCGAAGAGGCTCGAGAGACGCACATTGCCCTTCGAGGCCCGTTCGTTCATCGCGGTGCAGACACAAAGGGTCGCGCACGCTTCGAAGCGCGACTGCCCTTTCAGCCTCGCGGATTGTTTTTTCATCGTGTCGAGCCCGGTCTCGAGCTGACGCAAGCGGGCGAGCTTGTTCGGTATGGTCGTGGTGGACAGGTATCGGACGTTCGCTGGACGCATGACGCGACCCACCTGATCATCGCGGTGCCGCCGGGCTCTTCGATTCCGGACGCGAGCGCGTTCCGCATGCGGTACCCGAAGGCGATTGAGCGCGCTACACGACGCGACCCTCAGCGCTTCGAGGGCTCTCCGGAGGACTTTGTTCGTGCGACGGTGCGCGATGGCGACATCAGCCGTTCCGGTCTCTTGCTCCCCGCTCCATCGCAGATCGTCTACGAGGTCACCGTCCCCGAGGCCGCGGAATTTCGCGCCGACGTGGGGATCGCCGCGCCAGAGTGGGCAGACGGGCCGCCTTCAGACGGTGCGACGCTCTCGATCGATGTCGACGCCGGTGAGGGGGCGAAGCGGCTGACCACTTGGCCCCTCACGCCGGGACGCTTTGCTCCTCAAACGTTGGACCTATCGCCTTGGTCTGGTCAGACCGTTCGCCTCACGTTGACGGCGGACCCAGCGGGGCATGCCCACGCCGACCACGTGTTTCTTGGTGAGCCCGTGGTGGCGACTCGCAAGCGTGAACCGCGACGCGTGGTGTTGGTCTTTTTGGATACGGTGCGGCCCGATAGGCTGAGTCTATACGGCGCATCTCGCGATACGTCAGGGGCGCTCGACCCGATGCTGACCAACGCGGTCGTTTTTGATGCGGCGCGCAGCATCGCGCCCTGGACGCTCCCGAGCGCTCGGACGGTGATGACCGGACGTCAGCCGGAGGCCTATGGACAGGCGGAGACCTTGAGCGAGCGCCTGTCGGGTCTTGGCTGGGCGACCGCAATGTTCGCGGGCAACGTCTACCTCTCCGCAAACTTTGCGATGGACCGAGGATGGGGACTGCACAAGGTCACGCTCTGGCCGCAGGCCACGCAGGTCGTGGATGACGCGTTGGAATGGCTAGACGAGCATGACGGCCAAGACGCGTTGCTGCAGGTGCAGTTCATGGAAGCGCATCTGCCCTATGATGAGCCGGAGGCGTACCGAGAGATGTATGCGGGTGAGCTTCCGAAGGGTCTGCGCGATGGGTTTCACCTCTCAGACATCCGCGCGCTCGACCCGCTCACGCCAGAACACAAGGCGTACATCGTCGATCGTTATGACAACAACCTTCGCTACCTCACGGACGAGGTGGCGCGCCTGATGGGAGCGCTCGGCCCCGAAGATGTGGTTGTGCTGTTCGGCGACCACGGAGAAGAGTTTTGGGATCACGGAGGCTTTGAGCATGGCCACACGGTGTACGAAGAGTTGCTTCGCGTGCCGCTGGTGATCGGCGGTCCTGGAGTGACCGGAGGGCGCGTTAGCGCGCCGGTCTCGCTGCTCGACATCGCGCCCACCATCTACGAACTCCTCGGTATGGACACGGGAGAGGTCGACGGTCGCTCGCTGGCCCCTTTGATGCGCGGTGAGGCCGCGGATGCGACGTGGGATGCCCGAGCCCTCGGCTTCGGTCGCCCGCTGTACGGTGCGGACCGGTGGGGCGTACTCGAGCAGGGTCAAAAGTGGTCGACAGCAGCTGGGAGCTCGCGGCTCATCGATCTAGCGAAGGATCCGGCTGAGCGAGACGACCTACTGCCTGCCTATGCGACCGGTAGTCGACCTTTTGCAGAGGCGCTAGCCCGTCATTTGGGCTGTGACGTTGCGTGGGGCATCCGCGTGGTCAACCGCGACGGCCGCAAGCCGCCGAAGGCCGATCTCGCGGTGCGGCTGACGCTGCCCACTTCAGTGGAAGCGGTCGTGGAGGGTTCGGACCCGCTCGATCTGGGAGCCGTCGAGGTCATACAGGCCGAACGACATGTAGACGTGGTCTGGCCTGCTGGGCGCCGAGGCGCTCGCGAGGTCTTCGTCATTCCGGAGGGCGGCGCGGAGCAGGCGACCTTCGACCTGAGCGCAACGTTGGGCAAGCTTCGAGTCGACACCTCGTTGACCACAGGGGATTCGGGATGGTCTGAGAAGTTCCCGCTCGCGGCGCGGGCGTTGGTGGTCACTGGGGGCTGGACGCCGCGGTGTGAGGGACCCACCGTTTCAGGGACCGACGTTGAACTTCGCGATGCCCTCGAGGCAATGGGGTATGTAGATCCCTCTTAGATGGGCTTGTGGGGTGTTGCACGTGAGACGCGATGAGGACTTTCAGCATTGCGTGCGTGAAATGCGAGAGGGCTCGAAGAGCTTCTACGCCGCTTCTCGCTTGTTGCCGGTGGCCGTGCGTGAGCCGGCGACGATCTTGTACGCCTTTTGCCGTCTGGCAGATGACTTGGTTGACGATGGCATTGAGGCGGAGCCAGTCCGCGTGCTCACGGAGCGGATGGACTTGATGGCCGCAGGGACACCGATGGATCATCCGGTCGATCGTTCGTTGGCGCAAGTGGTGGCGGAGCACGAGCTTCCGGTAGAGGTGTTTCACCTGCTCTTTGATGGGTTCGAGTGGGACCGCACGGAGCGACGCTACCGGACGGTGTCTGACACCGTCGCCTATTCGGTTCGGGTCGCATCCACGGTGGGCGTCATGATGACTTGGATCATGGGCGTTCGAAACGCACAAACGTTGGAGCGCGCGGCGGATCTAGGCATCGCAATGCAGCTTACCAACATTGCGCGCGACGTCGGCGAGGACGCGAGGCGTGCTCGGGTGTATTTGCCGGATGCGTGGCTCGAGGCAGAGGGGATCGACCGCGCAGAGGTGTTGGGGCTGCAGGCGTCGGATCCTCGTGTGGAGGCCGTCGTACGTCGCTTGCTTGCGCATGCCGATACCTATTACTATCGCGCGAACCTTGGGATTCCCGATCTTCCTCGGAACGCCCGTGTAGCGATTCGGGCCGCTTCGTTGATCTATCAGGACATCGGTCGGGTCATCGCGCGGAACGGGTACGATAGCGTCACACGCAGGGCCTGGACCGGGAAGCTTCGGAAGGCCTGGCTCGCGCTGCGTGCGCTCGGCGCCTGGGCATGGCGACGCCGGGACGCGTCCTGTCCCAGTACGCCGGAGGTGTCCCCGCTGGTGGAGCCGTTTCGAATCGGTCGGGTGTCATCATGATGCGTGTACCTGAGGCGGTCGTTGAGCGTGGTGGCGTAGAGCTGGCGGAGCGTCTACTGGCGCTCGAGCACAGCCGCTCGACAGGCCGGAGCAAGGAGCGCGAGGTCGCCGCACCCGAAGCGGGGACGGCGATGGACGCGGACGTCTTGATCGCTGGTGGTGGGTTGTCCTTGCTGCTCGCGCCGGCGCTCGCAAAGCGAGGGCTCTCGGTCATGGTGGCCGATCGCGGGACGGTTGGGGCGGTACATCGAGAGTGGAACGTTAGCGAGGATGAGCTGCCGGCGTTGGTTCGATCCGGTGTGTTTGACGCGAGCGAGGTCGAGGCCTTGGTCCTCAATCGTTACCGTTACGGCAACTGTCGTTGGCATGAGGGTGGCGTTTACCCAGTGCAAGGCGTGCTCGATCATGCGCTCGACGCCAAGGGCCTGTTGTCGCTGGCTCGCGCCAAAGCTTCACGCCTCGGCGTGGACCTGATGGATCGCACCTCGGTGCTCGGCGCTGCCGGCGGAGCAGAGGGCGTGCGTGTTTTGTTGGGAAGAGAGGACGGGCGAGAGGAGACCGTGAACGTCCGGCTGATGATCGACGCACGCGGTGCCGCCAGTCCGCACGCGACCGCCGACATCGTCTGCCCGACGGTGGGTGGCGTCATGGAGGGGACGAGCTTGCCGCACGACGTGGGCGAGATCCTGGCAACCATCGACCACTGCGACGACGGACGCCAGCATCTGTGGGAAGCCTTCCCGGGTCGAGAGGGTCAGGTCACCGTGTATGTGTTCTATTATGCAAGGTCCGGCGCGGTACCATCCGGTGGGTTGATCGACCTGTACGACCGCTTCTTTCGTCAGGTTGAGTCCTTCACGGGCGGCACGCCATCCCTCGCGACACCCACCTTTGGCTATATCCCCGGCTGGAGCAGGCTCTCCAAGGTGCCCTCGACACCGCATCCGCGGATCTGCCTCTTCGGCGACGCGGCCGCGCGTCATTCACCACTGACCTTCTGTGGCTTTGGCTCGATGATCCGCACCTTTGGTCCAGCAGCCGTGACCATCGCCGACTGGTTGGAAGGGGGAGAGACGGGGCCCCTCGACCTCTTTCCGAATGAGCCTATCCATGGGTTTACCGGACCACTGTCTCGTATTTTGACGCGGCCGAGTCGAAATCCGGCCGGCCTCAATCGTCTCTTGGACGCCGCGTTTGGGACGCTACATGGAATGGGAGAAGATCCGTATCGCTCACTCCTCAAAGACCGCATGGACGCCGAGAGCTTCCGTCGCTTTCTTTGGCGCACGTCGCTGCGTCGTCCTTCGGTGTACCTAGACGTCGCAGGCGGCCTTGAGGGAGACGAGCTGTTGTGGTGGTCTCAGCTCATCTCGCGCACAGCGCTCGCCTCGGTCAGAGATGTCCTCAAGGGCGGCAAGAAGAACCCATAAGGCGCACCGCCCTTGGCGTGGTGGATGTGGTGGTGAGCGCGCACCTTCTTGAAGTAGGTGAACCGGCCGAGAAAGCTCACGGGTAAGCGTCCGTGCACGAAGCCATCGTGAACCACGAGATAGCTGAGGCCAAACAGGGTCATTCCGACGCCGACGCCGAAAGCGAGCGTCGTGCTCAGGGCGGGAGTGGCTTCACAGCCGTAGACGATCAACGCGATGGCGATCGGTGCGTGGCTGGCGGAAAGCACATCGTTCCATTCGAACGGTCCGGTGGGCTCGTGGTGGGACCGGTGCATCAGATACAAGAAACCATGCCACATCTGGCCATGGACAAAACCAGCCCAAAGCTCCATCAAAAACGCCACAAACAGCGCGGTTGCGATCCAGATGAGGTGTTCTTCCATAGCGTTCGTCACATCCTAGAAATTCGTATAACTTACGTTCTGTGGCCTGACCGCATCCGAAAGCCGATCAAGAACCGCGTCCAGTTTTGCGCATAGCGGTTCAGGTCGATCGACTCGTGCATGACCTCGCGCGTGCGGCCGCCTCGTTGGGTGCGCAACCAACTTCGGGTGTAGAAGGGGCTGTCTTCGAGGGAGCGTACTTGCGTCACCTGCTCATCGGCGTAGGTGCGCAGTTGGCGCTTGACGCCCCACAGACCGGACTTGAGCGCGCGCACGTCCTCGGGCGCGCAGACTT
>Ga0315320_10002452_pt1 | contig 15269 bp, 16 predicted proteins | sample M140m21515metaG_FD_203458 | JGI IMG/M metagenome (GOLD analysis project Ga0315320, IMG submission 203458) | Ammonia-oxidizing marine archaeal communities from Monterey Bay, California, United States - M1 40m 21515 | ecosystem: Environmental > Aquatic > Marine > Coastal | place: USA: California... | reverse complement strand
AAACAAAATTAAAGTTGTTGAGGATGCAGCCCAGTCAATTATGTCGAGTTATAATGGTAAGATGGCAGGTTCGTGGGGTAACATTGGTTGTTTTTCAACCCATCCATTAAAAAATTTAAATGCTATTGGCGATGGAGGTTTTCTTACTACAAACAATAAGTCTATTTATGAAAAAGCAAAAAATCTGAGTACACATGGAATGCAAGAAAGCAGAGATAACGTTAGAAGTTTTGGCTATGTATCTAGAATGGACAATTTACAAGCAGGCATTCTTAACTATAGGTTAAAGAATTTAAAAAAAATTATTGAGATTAGAAGAAAAAACGTTTCAATTTATCTTGAAAATTTAAATTGTAAAAAAATATTTTTTCCTAAAGAAAGACAAAATGAAAAAAATACATATCATACTTTTGTTATCCAGGTTGATAAAAGAGATGAATTAAAAAAATTTCTAAAAAAGGGTGGAATTGATACAACTATCCACTATCCAATACCTATTCATCTACAAACTGCCTCAAAATTTTTAGGTTATCAAAAAGGATCTTTTCCAAAAACTGAGAAACAATCGAAAAGAATTTTATCACTTCCTATTAATCAACATATGACAAAAACAGAAATCTTATATATTTGTAAGAAAATTAATAAATTTTATTCTTAAAGAATGAGAAAACTAAAATCAGAATTAAAAATAAAACTTGATAGACGCTCTATTTATTTAAGATCATTAGTAGTTAAATGCTTATTTGGTGGTGGTAGGGGGCATATGGGTTCAGCAATGTCTTTGATTGAAATTTTAAGAGTAATTTATGACAAAGTAATAAAATTTAATCCAAAAAAACCCTACGATATTCAAAGAGATAGAGTAATTTTGAGTAAAGGACATGGTTGTTTAGCGTTGTACGCAATATTAGCTGACAAAGGATTTTTCAGTAAAAAAAAATTATCAACTTCAAGTAAATTTAACTCAATTTTAGGAGGACACCCAGAAAGAGACAAGGTTCCTGGCGTTGAGGCCTCTACAGGTGCTTTAGGTCACGGGCCTGCAATTGGTCTTGGCATGGCAATAGCAGCAAGATTAAATAATTTGAATTATAAAACTTTTGTTATAGTTGGAGACGGTGAAATTAATGAAGGATCATTCTGGGAAACCGCTATGATGGCTTCAAAACATAAATTAAGAAATTATCATATTTTAGTAGATTATAATAAAATTCAATCTTACGGACCAGTTAAAGAAGTTTTAGATTTAGAACCATTAAAAGATAAATTAAATAGTTTTGGATTTGAGGTAAGTCAGGTTAATGGCCATGATGTAAAGCAATTAACGAATGTATTAATGAAAAAAAATAAAAATACAAAACCTAAAGCAACAATTTGTCATACAGTAAAGGGAAAAGGTTTTTATTTTGCAGAAGGTAATCCATTTTGGCATCATAAAAATTTTTTTACAGATAAAGAAAAAAATTTAATTAATAGTTGCATTGGAGAAAGATAATGAGACAAACATGTTTAAATACTGTTTTTGAATTAGCTAAAAAAAATAAAAAAGTAGTATTTATAGGATCTGATCTTGGACCAGGAGTTTTAGATAGTTTTAAAAAAAAATTTCCAAACCGTTTTTTTATGGAAGGTGTAGCTGAGCAGTCTATTATAGGTATGGCTGCAGGTATGGCATTTGATAAATTTAGACCTTACGTAAATACAATAGCAACATTTATAACTAGGAGATGTTATGAGCAGGTAGCTATAGATGTTTGTCTTCACAATTTACCTGTTACTTTAATAGGTAATGGTGGAGGTTTGGTTTATGCTCCACTTGGGCCCACACATCAAGCTACTGAAGATATTTCTATAATTAGAGCATTACCCAACATAAGTATAATTTCACCATGTGATGCCCATGAAATGAAACATTTAATGGAGCAATCTATAAACTTAAAAGGACCTTTATACGTCAGGATTGCAAGAGGTGGCGAAGAAATAGTAACAAAGAAATTTAAACCAAAAATAGGTAAAGGAATATATCTAAAAAATGGGAGTAAATATTGTTTTTTAACAACAGGAATTACATGTCAGATTGCATTAAAAGCTAGTGAGTATCTAAAAACTAAAAAAAAAATTGATTGTGGAGTAGCACATCTATCTACAATAAAACCTTTAGATAATAATTTTTTAAAACAATTGATGAAAAAATATAATAAAATTATAACTATAGAAGAAAACTTTATATCTGGAGGATTTGGATCATCTATTTTAGAATATGCCTCTGATTTGCATATTAAAAACAAACCGATAATTAAAATAACCGGCTTGAAAAATAGTTTTATTAAAAAATATGGAACACAACAAGAATTATTAGATCATAGTAATCTTGGATATATGGACTTAGCAAAAAAAATGGTAAAATTTATAAAAGAATGAGTTCGTATTTAGATAAAAAAGATATTCAATTAAGTAAAAATTTTTTTAAAAAAGGATTCATAATTAGAAAAGTATCTGACTTAAAATCTTTGAAAACATTAAGAGCTGCAATAGTTAATAGTTTGTGTAAGTCACTTAAAATAAAAATGAAAAAAGAAAAAGATTTTGACAAATTTTTAAATGAAGTTCATGAAATTATTAAAATTAAAAATCTAAATGATGTAAGATTAAATATTTTAAATTCAATAAATAGTAGTTCTGAATTTCATAAGAAATATTTTGAAGTTTCTAAAGATTTATTGTTTAGCTTAGTTGGTAATGAATTAGCCATGCAAACAAGAGTAAATTTAAGTATACAATTACCAGATGACTCGAGTTCACTTTTACCCGTACATTCAGACATCTGGTCAGGAGACTCTCCGTTCGAAGTGGTTGTTTGGATACCTTTAGTAAATTGTTATTCATCAAAAACAATGTATATTTTAAAACCTGAAAACTACAAAAAAATTCATACTCAATTTAAAAAATATGCAGGAAAAAATAGTTCTGATTTTTTTAAAAATATAAAAAAAAACGTAGAATGGATAAATATTAAGTTTGGAGAAATATTAATCTTTAATCAGTCTCTTCCTCATGGCAACATAATAAACTCCGAAAAAGAAACTAGATGGTCTTTAAACTGCAGATTTAAAAGCTTGTATAGTCCATACGGTGATAAGAAAATTGGAGAATTTTTTAAACCAATCACTATTAGAGCAGCATCAAAAATAGGAATGAATTATTCATTGCCTAATTTAAAAAAATGAAAGTCAGAGGCTACATATTTAGCAGAGCATTTATGGGAGAAAGAGTTCCTCAACACATACAAAATCAAATTATAAGAAAATTTTGTGAAATTAATAATTTAGAGTATTCATTAAGTGCTTCTGAATATGCAATGAAAGACTCATATTTAATGTTAGAGGAAATTATAAATGAAAAATCAAATTTAGACGGTATTGTTTTTTATAGTTTGTTTCAGTTACCTGAAAATAAGATTTACCGTAACAATATCTACAAAAACATTATTAAACGAAAAAAAAAAATTTTTTTCTCTGTAGAAAATTATAAATTATCAAAAAAAAATGATATTTTAGAATTAGAAGAAATTTGGGATGTGAAATCAATATTACCAAATTGTTACAAAGGATTTTAAATGGGAAAAATTAAAGATTATATCCAAAAACTTCATAAAAGCTCTAAACGGGATTACAAAAAAAGAATGCTCGATAGTAAAGTTTATTGTATGAAAATTGCAAAAAAATATGGAGAACAATACTGGGATGGAAATAGAAAATTTGGATATGGAGGATATAGATATATTCCTGGTAGATGGGAAAGTGTAGCGAAGAAACTTATAAGTGATTATAAATTGAGCGATAAATCTAATATATTAGATTTAGGTTGTGGAAAAGGTTACCTGCTTTATGAAATAAAAAAAATACTTCCAGATATTCAAATAACCGGGCTAGATTACTCTAGATATGCTATTAAAAATTCTCACCCATTTATAAAAAAAAAAATTAAGTTTCATGATTGTAAAAATAAATTAAAATATAAAAATAATTTTTTTGATTTAGTAATTTCAACTGGTGTACTTCATAATTTAAAACTTCACGATTTATTATTTTGTTTAAGTGAGATTTCAAGAGTAGGAAAAAAAAATTATATTATGGTAGAAAGTTATAGAAATGAGCAAGAGCTTTATAATTTACAATGCTGGGCATTAACTTGTGAAACTTTTATGGATAAAAAAGCGTGGGTAAATTTAATTAATAAGTATAAAAATATTGATTATGAGTTTATTTACTTTGAATGAAAAATATAAATAAAAATAAATGGATAAAAATTAGTAAAAAAGAGTATTATCCCAAAAATCCTAATTTCATCACATTGAATAATTTTGATTTGAATTTGATCAAGAATTATAAATTAAAAAAAAACTATCCCGGATCAAGAATTTGTCTTCATGCTAGTACAAAAGATAAAATTCAACAAATGATACTTTTTCATCCAAAAGGTTCTTATATCAGGCCTCATAAAAGCATATCAAATGAGGAGTCCTATATGATACTTAGTGGAGAAATGGATTTAATTTTGTTTGATAATTTTGGAAAGATTAAAAAAAAAATTGAATTAGGAGATTTAAAATCAAAAAAAAATTTTTTTTTCAGAATGAAAAAATCTTTATTCAGAACTATGATAGTTAAAAAAGATACTTTTTTTTTAGAAGTTAAACAAGGACCATTTCTAAAAAATAAAAGTACGATGTATGCTGATTGGTCACCAAAAACACATGATAAAAAAAAATTAGAGATGTTTTTTTTAAAAGTCAGAAAATTTAAATGAGAGTACTTTATTATACAAATTCAGATGTTACAGATGAGAATATAATACCAGACATTATTAAGAAATTAACTGGAGATAATGTAATTATTTGTAAAAAAAAACTTACAATTGAGTTTATTAAAAAAAACAGAATAGAATTTATTGTTAGCGATAGGTCAAGAGCTTTAATTACAAAAGATATTATAAATTTATTTCCAAAAAAAATTATAAATTTACATCCATCTTTTTTACCTTGGAATCGAGGATACCATCCAAATTATTGGAGTGCAAAAGAAAACACACCATATGGAGTGACCATTCATTACATAGATGAAGGAATTGATACTGGAATGATAATAGCGCAAACAGAATTCTCAATTTCTCAAGAGAATGATACATTAAAATTATCATATGATAGACTAAGAAAATTAATGATTTCTTTATTTGAAAATTGCTGGATTGACATAAGAAATTTAAATGTTGGTAAAAAAAATCAAAAAGGAAGGGGCACAATACATTTAAAGAACGATTTTAAAGGCGAATTCAGTAGATTAAAATTAGGTTGGGATACTAAATTGAAAGATATTTAATTGTTTTATTGTTTTATTATTATATAAAGCAATCTCATGAAATACCCATGGTTCAAATCTCTGCATAATACAAAATTATTTTCTAAAAATATTATTCAGTCTGTAACAAATAAGAAAATGACGATGAATCATAAAAGCTATGAACTTGAAAATAAAATTAAAAAAATTCTTAATGTTAAATATGTAGTATTAACAACTAGTGGAACTAGCGCTTTAATGATGGCAACTATAGCTTCAAATATTAAATCAGGAGATATAGTAGCCGCTCCAAACTTGACCTGGGTAGCAACTACTAATCCTGCTAGAATTATGGGTGGTAAGTTTATTTTAGTAGATACAAAAAAAAACTCTCAGCAAATAAATTTTAGTGAGCTAAACAAAAAAATAAAGAAGTACAGGCCAAAATTAGTGTATCTTGTCCATTTAAATGGGCAACCTTGTTACAACAGAGATTTTGATAAATTAAAGAAAAAATATAAATTTTTTGTAATTGAGGATGCAGCTCAAGCTTTTTTATCAAAAAGAAGTAATTCTTCAGCATGTGGAACGAAATATGACGTCGGATGTTTTTCATTAAGCATTACTAAACCAATTCATATGATTTATGGTGGTTTTTGTACAACTAACTCAAAAAAAATTGCAGATAAATTGATTTCAATTAGAAATAATGGAGTTAATTCAAAACCAGAAAATGCACGTCTTGAAATTGCATCAAGCATGGGCTTAAATCTCAAGCCCAGTGATATACACTCATCTGTTGGTCTAGAAAATTTGAGAAACATCAATTTACATAAAAATAATTTAAGAAAATTACACAACTTTTATGCAAAGTATTTAAAAAATAAGAAAATTAAATTTTTAAATTTAAAAAGTAAAGGTATTACCCCTTGTTACAATGAAGCTATAATTGATAATAGAGATAATTTTATAAAATTTTGTAACGAAAATTCGATAGGTCTTCATTTGGGTATAAGATGTTTAAGTGAAACAAATATTAAACATATTAAAGATAATTTTCAAAATTCAATTTATTTATCAAAAAACTTAGTAAGATTACCATCAGGACCCGGATATAAAATTAGTGAAATTAAAAAAGTTATTAAAATATTAAATAAGTATTAAGTGTTAGAGGAAATTTTTTTTAGAATTTTAAGCAGGGTAAAGAGAATTCAGAAAACTTCAAAATTTGATCGAGAACTTTTAAAAGTAACAAAATCTAAAAATATTCAATCAGCAAAAGATTTGACACTAAAATATCCAGACGAACCAAGAGCCTCATTATTGCTTGCTGAAAAATTATTCAATAATCATGAAGAAAAATTTTTAGATGAACTTCAAACATATAATTTAAAAAGAAGAAAATATTTAATAAATTCTGGATTAGATAAAGATGAGTTTGAATTTATAAAACCAAACATATTTTGCGGAGCTTTAGGAATTTATTTCCATTTATTTGTTTTCATTAATTCAATTAAAATTGGTCTTAAAAAAAATAAAAAAATTATCTGCATGATGGAAAGAAATAAATTTACGAATAAATATTTTTCAAAATTTTTTAACAATAAATTAATTAAATTTATTTATAAAAAAAAAGATACGATTAAATTTATAGAAAAAGAAAAAAATTTATTTAATCCAATTGGATTTTGTCAACCTCTTGATGATTTTTGTTATAATACTCCATTTACTTATAATATTTTACTAAACAAACTAATTAAAAATGAAAAAAAATTTTCATATTTTTCAATTCCCGAAAATGATAAAAAGCTAGGAAAAAATATTTTAAATAAACTAGGTATCCCAAATAATGCATGGTATGTTATTTGTCATGTAAGAGAGCCTGGATGGTCTGGTGAAAATTTAAAAAATTCAAATCAAATGTTAAGAAATGCTGATCCGACAACATATTATAAAGCTTTTAATTTTATTAGAGAGGTTGGTGGATATGTAGTTAGAGTTGGTAACAAAAATATGAAAAAATTAGACAAAATGGAAAATGTTATAGATTATGCTCATAGTAATTTAAGGTCTGATTTTATGGATGTTTTTTTAGGAGCAACATCAAAATTTTGTATTGTAACTTCATCTGGATATTCTGCGATACCAGCTAGTTTTGGGGTTCCAATTTTGCATACCAATCAATTACCTATAAGTGCGGTGTTCCAATGTAACATTCAAGATTTATATCTACCTAAAATTATCGCAAAAGATCAAAAAAAATTATCTATCGAACAGACGTACATTTCAAATTATATTACTCTTACTGACGATAATTCTTTCAAAAAATTTGGATTAAATTTCATAAACAACTCAGATGATGAAATCTTGCATGCAACAAAAGAGATGTTTAAAATAGTTTTTGAAAATAGAAGTTATGATGAGGAAAATTATGAAATTAAAAAAAAAATTTCAAATAATTTCAAAAAACTTAATTTATATTGTAAAACTAACTTTTCGCCCTACTTCATTAAAAAGCACTATAAATGAAAACTAATTGTGCAATTATAGGATATTTTGACAACTTAGCATTATTTTTAGAATATAATCTCTCTAAATATTCTAATTTTAAAAATAAGTTATTTATATCTTATGAGAAATTACCAAAAAATGTTTCTCAAAAAGATAAAAAATTTCTTACTTCAAACAAAGTTGAATTTGTAAAAAATAATAAATTAGGAAAGACTAAAATTATTTATGAAAAAAATTTTTTGCCAATATTAAAAAAAAATAAAATAAAAAATGTTTTTATTGCTATAGGTGACGGCAAAATAAGAGAAAAGGTATTCAAGATATTTAATAAAACTAATATTAAAGTTAATAGTTTTATTCATCCCACTGCAATACTTGCAGGAAAAAATGAGATTGGAAAAGGATGCATAATTTATCCAAATACTTATTTAGGATATAAAGTTAGAATTAATGATTGTGTTAAAATTCAATCTTCAGTGACGATAGAGCATCATTCATTCATTGATAGCTTCGTTGATATAAATCCTGGAGTAGTTACAGGGGGAAATGTTAGAATTGGTAAATTTTGTGAATTAGGATTGTCCTCAACAATTTTAAATAAAGTTCATATTTCAGAAAATTGTATTATTGGAGCAAAAAGTCTTGTATTAAAAAGCATACAAAAAAAAAATAAAATTATTTACGGTATTCCTGGAAAAATTCATGAAAAGAAAAAAAATAAAAATTAGTTTTATTGGTGTAGGTTTTATGAGCCAAATAGCGCATGTTAGAAATTTTTTTAATATGAAAGAAGTTGAGCTTGTAGATATTGCTGATGTTGATATAGAAATGGCTAAACATGTTAAGGACTCTTTTGGGTTTAAAGGAAATGTTTATAAAGATTATAAAAAACTTTTAGAAAATAAACCGGACGGAGTTGTAATAGTTGTTCAAAGACCTTTAGTAACTAAGATTATAAAAGAAGCCCTAAAAAAAAATATTAGTGTTCTGTCTGAAAAACCCCCAGTATATTCTGTAAAAGATTATGATAATTGTTTTAAAATTCAAAAAAAAAATGTCTGGATTAAGGGTTTTAATAGAAGATGGGATGGATCTCTAAATGATTTAAAAAATAAATTCTTAAAATATTCTAAAGATTTAGGTAATTTATTATCAACAGAATATTCTATTAAAGCTGGTAATACATATTTAGATCAAAAACATCACTCAAAGCCAGTTTTAAAATCAAAATTTTTTGGAGGAGAAAAGAACAATTATCCAAAATTTTTGCCCACAAAATTTAAACAACTTTATGAAATGCATTGGAATAGTACTTGCCACTATTTAGATTTATATAATTATTTTAATTTTAAAAATTTGAAAAATTACAAAACCTCTTTAGGTAAAAATTTTTTTGTAACAAATTTTGATGCTGAACTTAATAATAACTACGTCAATTGTACTCTCAACATAGTAAATTCAAAAGTAATTGATTGGTATGAAAATTTAGTTTTTAACTTTTCTGATGGACAAATTTATGTAAAGTTTTTTTCACCACTTTATACTGGCTCTGGGCACAAAGTTTCAATAAATTGCACTTCAAAAAATAAAAAAATTATATTAAAAAAATTAAATGATAATAGCTTTAAAAATCAAGCACAGGGTTTTGTAAATTTAATTAAAGGTAAGACTAAGGGAAAACAAAATTCTATTGATGGAATATTTTCAATCCAAACTTATGAAAATCTTTGGAAAAATTATTTAAAAAAATAATTTATGAAAAAAAAAATTTCACTAGTAATAGGAACATTTAATGTATTACACGCTGGTCATATTAGATTATTAAAATATGCAAAAGAAATATCAGATTATTTAATTGTTGCAGTAAATTCAGATAAAAGTGACTCAAATAAAAGTTTAGTAAAACAAAAATTAAGATTAGAAAACTTAAAAAGTTTAGATTGGGTAGATAAATCATTTATCTGGAATAGAAGTGTTTATGAATTAATCAAAAAATATAGACCTACATATGTAGTAAAAGGAAAAGAACATCAAAATAAATTTAATATAGAAAAAGAAATAGTAAAAAAATATAAAGCAAAGTTAATTTTTGGATCGGATCAATTTTCATTCTCATCTTCAGATTTAATAGACCAGGAGCTAAATAGATTTGAAGAAAATAAAATTAACTTACCATTACAATACCTTAAAAGACACAAAATAAAGATTCCTAAGTTAAAACAGTTTACCAAAGAAATTAAAAATTTAAATGTTGCAGTATTAGGAGATTTAATAGTTGATGAATATATAAATTGTGAAGCCTTAGGAATGTCCAGGGAACAACCATCAATTGTTGCAAAACCTTTAGATAGTTTTAAATTTGTTGGTGGAGCAGGCATTGTAGCATCTCACGCATCAAATCTTGGTGCAAAGGCATTTCTATTTTCAATGACAGGAAATGATAATTTAAAAAAATTTGTAACTGAAGAATTAAAAAAGAATAAAGTAACTTTTTATAATTTCAGTAGTAATAATAGACCTACATCGCTTAAAAAAAGGTTTATGAATAATAATAATTCAATATTTAGATTAAATATATTACGCCAATTAGAAATTGATGAACAACAACAAAATTTTATTTTTTTAAAATTAAAAAAAATAATTAAAAAAATAGATTTAATTATTTTCTCAGATTTTAATTATGGATTCTTACCTCAAAAATTAGTTGATAGAGTTATTAAATTAGCAAAAGAAAACAAAACTTATTTAGTTGCTGACAGTCAATCATCTTCTCAAATAGGAGATATAGCAAGATTTAAAAATGTAAATTTAATTACGCCAACTGAGCATGAGGCTAGAGTATCTCTTAAAAACTACGATGATGGATTGGTTGTGCTTGCAGAAAAATTAAGAAAAATAACGAATAGCGACCATTTAATTTTAACTTTAGGAAAAGACGGTGTTGTTATTCAAACAAAAAATAACAAAAAAAATGTGAAACAATCTTTTGAAACTGAAAAAATATCTAATTTAATAAAAGAGGCTAAAGATACGGCTGGGGCAGGAGATGCTTTGCTTGTATCAACATCTTTAGCTTTAGCTTCAAGAAAATTTAATATTTATGAAGCTAGCCTGTTTGGTGCTGTAGCATCTTCTATACAAGTATCTAAAGTAGGTAATATACCTCTGCAAAATAATGAAATTCAAAAGATTTTAAAATATTAATTCATGAGGGCGCTTATCTTAGCTGCTGGTAGAGGTGAGAGATTAAAGCCATTGACCAATAAAATACCCAAGTGTCTTGTAAAAATCAAAGATACACCGTTGCTAGAAATTATTTTAAAAAAAATTGAGAAAACTAAAATTAAGGAAATATTTATCAATACTTATTATTTAGAAGATCAAGTAATTAAATTTTTATCAGGTTATAAGGGAAGTTTAAAAATTAATATTTTAAAAGAAAACAATCTCAAGGGAACAGGAGGTACTCTTGTTGATAATTTAAATTTTTTTCAAGGTCAAGATTTATTAGTTTTACATGCAGATAATTTTTTTTTAGAAAGTTTAAAAACATTTTTAAATGCTCATGAAAAAAGGAAAAAATATATGAATCTTACTCTTATATCCTTTTTGACTGATGATCCAAAAAACTGTGGAATTTGTGAAGTTAACAGTGAAAGTGCTATTACCAATATCATAGAGAAAGACAAAAACCAGACTAATAAAGTTGCTAACGGTGCAATTTATTTTTTTTCTAAAAAATCTCTGGAGCAATTAAAAAAAATGAAAAACTCAAAAATTAAAGATATAGTTTTAGACATACTCCCCAATTTTTATGGAAAAATATTTAACTACACTTCAAAAAAATTCTTTATAGATATAGGTATAAAAAAAAATTATTTTAAAGCTTTAAAAATTGATGAGAAAATTAATTACTAGATTTGTTTATTTTTTACCATCAATTATAATCATATTAATAGCATTAATTATCAAACCTTTTAAAAATATTAAATTTTGTAGGGCAGATATGTCAAGATTGGGAGGCATAACTTTCTTAGATTGGTATTTGTCATTGAATAAACTAAAAAAACAAAAATCAGAAATTATTATTTGTTTTTATGATAGCACCATCAATCATATCAATTGTTATTGGTTTAAAATTTGGAGAAAAAAAATTTTTTTTTTAAAAAACCCAGCATTTTTTGATGTATTAAATTTTCTAGTTTTTCAATTTAAGATAAATCAAATATTATTAATTAATGATAAATTCCTAAATCAAAAAAAATTCATTAAGAATAACTCTTTAGTTGAATTAAAATATTATAAAGATTTATACAATAATTATATAAAAGATTATAAACCTAACATTGATATTCCTAAATCAGATATAGAAAAAGAAAAATTTCTTTTAAGAAGTTTAAATTTGAAAAAATTAAAATATGTATGTTTCCATAATAGGGATGAAAGTTTTTTATATCGTAATTCAAATAATCAAAATTGGTCTCATCATAGTTTCCGAAATTCAAATATTGAAAATTATGTTGATGCTGCAAGTTATATTAATGATCAAAATTTCAAGAGTATAAGAGTAGGCAAGGAGACAGAAATTAAGTTAAGTCAGAAATTTATCTATGATTATGCAAATTCAAAATATCAAAATGACTTTGCAGATATTTGTGTTGTAAAAAATTGCTCCTTTTTTGTTTGTTCTGACACCGGAATATCAAATGTCGCTGAATGTTTTAGAAAACCAATCGTTTATGTTAATTTTGCTGTATTTAATGATTTGTTTAATGTTTCTACTATTTCAAAAGGATTAATAATTTTTAAAAAGATATATGACACAAATTCTAAAAAATATCTTAAATTTGATGACTTAAAAAATTTAAATATAAGAGGGTCTAATATTTTGGAAATTATAAAACAAAATAACCTTAAAATAGAAGAAAATTCCGCAAGTGAAATTTTAGAAGTCACAAAGGAAATGTATTTAAGACAAATTGGTAACTGGCAAACAAATGTGAATGATGATAACAAACAGAAATACTTTTGGAATAAATACTTTCCTGGATTTAATACTTCACTATCACTTAAAGTGGGAAAAAAATATTTAGAGGAGAATTTAAATTGAAAAAAGAGATAAAGCTTTGGAAAAGAGCAAAAAAGAAAATCCTGCATGGAAATATGCTTTTGTCAAAAAGACCCGAGATGCATCTTCCAAATATGTGGCCAACTTACTATCTAAAAGCAAAAGGAGTAAATGTATGGGGCTTGGACAAAAAAAAATATACAGATATGCTTTTTTTAGTTGGGCCAAATACATTGGGATACGCAAATTCAAGAATTGATAACGAGGTTATTAAAACAATTAAAAAAGGAAACATGTCAAGTCTTAACTGCCCTGAAGAAGTATTTCTTGCTGAAAAACTTATCTCAATCCACCCATGGGCCAATAAAGTAAAATTTGCACGAAGTGGCGGTGAGGCAAATGCAATTGCAATTCGAATAGCAAGAGCTGCGAGTGGGAGAGATAAAGTCGCAATCTGTGGTTATCACGGTTGGCACGATTGGTATTTATCTGCAAATCTAAAAGATAAGAGTAAACTAAATAAACATTTACTTGAAGGCTTACATCCAAAAGGGGTACCCTCTAAATTAAAAAATACCGTAATACCTTTCCAATATAATGATTTAAATAATCTAAAAAAAATTGTCGAAAAAAATAAATTAGCTGCAATCAAAATGGAAGTGTCTAGAAATCAAGGACCTGATAATAATTTTCTGCAACAAGTAAGAAAATTATGTAATAAAAATAATATAATTCTTATTTTTGATGAATGTACATCTGGTTTTCGTCAAACCTATGGTGGATTACATAAATTCTACAAAGTTGAGCCAGACATGGCTATGTTTGGAAAAGCTTTAGGAAACGGATATGCAATTACAGCTGTTATAGGTAAAGATGAAATTATGTCAGAAGCTCAAGAGTCTTTTATAAGCAGCACTTTCTGGACTGAAAGAGTCGGACCAACAGCCGCATTAGCTACATTGAAAGAAATGAAAAGGACTAGATCTTGGGCAAAAATTACTAATTTGGGTAATTATTTAATTAAAGGCTGGAAATATCTTGGCGAAAAATACAAAGTAGATTTTAATATTTCTAGTCTTCCTGCTTTAGCAACTATGAATTTTACTAGTGATAAAAAATTAGAATATAAAACTTTTTTGACACAAGAAATGTTAAAGAAAAAATATTTAGCAAGCACACTAACATATTTAAGTACGGCACATAATCATTCTATAATTGACAAATATATTGATGAGCTTGAACCAATTTTTAAAGTTTTAGGTGAATGTGAGGATGGAAACAAAATAGAAAAATTCTTACAAACTAAGGTATGTGAAAAAGGATTTAAAAGATTAAATTAAAACTTTAATGGATAATTTTTATAAAAAGTATGGTTATAAAAAAATAAATTTTTACCATAAAAATAATTTGTTAATTATAAAAAAAAAAATACTTAATATTTTTCAAACCATTTCTTTAAAAAAAAAAAGTAATATAAAAATTAATAATCATAATGATATTATTAAGCTATTTAAAGTTAATAAAAAAATTTGGGTAATGGCATATGATCAAATAAGAAATATGCCTGAATTATATAGTTTAATTTTGAATACTCAATTTTTAAATAAAATATCAAGAGTATCTGGAATTAAGTTACCGATATTGACAACTTCTAAAATAACCATTCGATTAGATATGCCAGATGGCCAAGGATCTACTTTAACTAAAGCACACCAAGATTATGCAGCACATCAAGGTTCATCAAATTCAATAACAGCATGGATACCGTTGCAAAATACTTTTATTAAAAACGGTTCTTTAAATGTTATTCCAGAATCTCATAAGAGAGGTTTCATAAAAGACCATCTAAATTGGAAAAATTTAAAAGTACCTCCGAATATGTTGTCTGAGGAAAAAGCAAAAAGTTTAGGAATTTTTAAAAACATTGATACTGGATTTGGAGAAGTGTTATTATTTTCCACATTTCTAGTTCACAAATCAGGATTAAATTTAACTAAAAATATTCGATATTCAATAAATATAAGATTTAATGACTTAAATAGTCAGGATTATGCTAAGAGAAATTATTATTTAAATGAGATAAGTGGTTTAAAAAAATTAAAGTTAAATTTTAATCCTAAAAATGTTTTTAAAAAATAGAATTATACCAATATCTAAAATTATAATTTCTAATTTTTTAATTTTTTTTTTATTAGTTTTATTAATTGATAACCTTTTATTTTTTTTACCCGATCTATTTCCAAAAAAACTTGTTAGGTATTTATCAAAAGAAACACAAATAAAGTATTATAATAGAAGTTTAAAAAGTTCTCATATTCATATGATATATGAAGATTTTATATACTATTATAGAC
>Ga0315320_10002451_pt1 | contig 15270 bp, 13 predicted proteins | sample M140m21515metaG_FD_203458 | JGI IMG/M metagenome (GOLD analysis project Ga0315320, IMG submission 203458) | Ammonia-oxidizing marine archaeal communities from Monterey Bay, California, United States - M1 40m 21515 | ecosystem: Environmental > Aquatic > Marine > Coastal | place: USA: California... | reverse complement strand
CGGCGTGGCGATTGTGATTATATGATATTTATCATATACTAGGTGTATGGCCACTGAATCTCTCAGCAAACGTCAAGCCGATGCATTACGCATCATCAGGCAGGCGATTCGGCGCGACAGCATGCCGCCGACGCGAGCCGAACTAGGCGAGGCGATGGGTGTCAGTGCGCAAACCGCACATTTCCACCTATTGGCATTACAGCGCAAAGGGTATATTCGCATGGGCGATGGTGCACGTAATATTTTCGAAGTGGCGGATGTAAGGTTAGCCTTAATCGGGCAGGTGGCGGCTGGTGCGCCGACTCTGGCTATCGAAGACTACATAGAGATGTTGCCGGTGCCGTCTACGGTAGAGGCTGACTTTGCGCTGCGAGTGAGCGGCGATTCCATGATAGAAACGGGCGTACTTGATAGAGATATCGTCTATATCCAGCAAGTCGCTACTGCTAATTCAGGCGACATGGTTGTCGCGTTGATTGGCGAAGGCGAGCAATGCGAAGCGACGCTTAAGTATTTCTTGCCAGAGAATGGGCGTATTATTCTGCGTCCGGCCAACTCTAATTATTCTGATATTGTCGTAAATGAGGGCGACAATTTTTCTTTAGTCGGTAAAGTGGTTGGTTTACACCGTGTCTTTTAGGCATAATATTATCTGATGCAACCTAGCTGCCTAACTGAACTAGCCGCCGACGGTTTGCCCGAGCTTTTGACTCCGGCAACGGGGCTGTTGTATTTCAAGTTGTCAGGCGATCAAATCGATAGCGATGGCGAGTTTGTCTGCGGCGATATTCTGTCAGTTGATCCAAGCCTCGATGCCGAACCAGGCGACACTGTCGTATGGTGGACTGGCGTCGAACGCACCATGGCCTTGGCGCGTATCGACGATAACATGAGTTTTCATGGCATCGCTGGTTTTGCTCCGCCGGTTACCGAACAGCCAGCTAAAATTCGCGGTGTACTTTCAGGACGTTTCCACCCTTTAAGTTAACGTCTTTGAAAAAACGTTCGGTTCTGCATGTCGATCTCGATGCTTTTTTTGTGTCGGTCGAGCGCGTGCTTGATCCTAGTTTATGCGGCAAGCCAGTCGTGGTTGGTGGTTCGTCACAGCAACGCGGGGTAGTAGCTGCTGCTTCTTATGAGGCGCGACAACATGGCGTACACTCGGCGATGGCAATGTCGCAGGCGATGCGCTTATGTCCTGACTTGACGCGGGTGAGTGGCACTCACAAGATGTATTCACGGGCGTCGCGCGCGGTGTTTCGTTTGCTTAATGGTTACACACCTATTATTGAAAAGGTTTCGATTGACGAGGCTTATCTCGATTTGACAGGCACGCATCACTTGTTTGGTGATGCGCTCGATGCCGCTAATGAAATGCAGCGACGGGTTAAAGAAGAATTGCGCTTAGATTTAAGCATTGGCGTCTCGGGGAATCGCTTGGTTAGCAAGGTTGCGTCTGCGCATGCCAAGCCTTTTGGCTTGTGCGATGTGGCGCGTGGTGGAGAGGCACGTTTCTTCGCTCCGCTTGCGGTGAAGAAGTTACCAGGCATCGGTCCCGTGACCGCGAATAAACTTCGTTCCCTGAATATTGATTGTTTAGGTACGTTGGCAGATGCGGAAAAACGATTTGTTGAAGATACGTTTGGCAGCCATGGCGCCGCTATGCAACGGCGCGCACGTGGCGAATGCAGCGTCGAAGTGTGTCCACCAGGGGAACGTTCAGCACCAAAGTCTATTGGCCATGAGCAAACCTTCGCTAACGACATCGATGACATGAAACTGTTGCGCGGGCATATACAGTTGTTGCTTGAGCATGCTTGCTCGCGAATGCGTTCCAAAACATTGGCAGCCAAAACGCTTAGTCTAAAAGTACGCTTCGCGGATTTTACTACGCATACTAGCGACGTCAGTTTGTCGCAACATAGTGATAACGAGCAACGATGGTTGCCGCAAGCCGTGGCGTTGCTCGAAAAGAGGTTAAAGCATCGCAGTTCGGTAAGATTGCTAGGGGTGCGTTTTACTAATTTCTCATCGAACTATTACCAATCGAGTTTGTTTAACATAGAGAACGAAGAGCAACGCGCGCGAACTGCGATTGCCGACGAACTGCGCGAGAAATATGCCGGCAGCAGTTTTAAGTCAGGGGCCAGTTTGTGGGTATCCGACTAAAAGGTGCTACGCCTTGTATTCACGGCAAGAATTAAGTGTAATAGTGTCATGCACATCATCATCGCCGAAATGAAAGCTCTGCCAGGTAAAGTCGAGCAAGTTACCGCAGTACTTGAAACTATGCTCGCGCCATCACGCGCCGAGCCGGGGTGTATCAGTTACCGCTTTTTCTGCAGCCACGAAGATAGCGAGCGCATCATGTTTTACGAGCAATGGCAGGATATGGCTGCAATCGAGTTTCACTTTGCCACAGAGCATTTTGAGGCGCTGGGTGGTCAGCTCGATGGGTTGCTTGATGGCGAGCCGAAGATGGATATCTTTGAGGCTAGCGCTGTATCAGTGCCTTAACAATCGACATGCGCGTGGCGCGTATTGCTGGAATCAAACTAAACAGCAATGTGATGCCATAAGTAATTGCGATCAACAACCAAACCTGCGGCCAATCAACAGCTACAGGTATGTGGTCAAATTTGTAAACTTCAGGTAAGAAAATAGGTTTGCCTCCGCCGATCAGCAACTCCACGGCATGTAAGTTAGCATTGAGCAGCATGCCGATAATTAAGCCAAGCACTACGCCGAAAGTAGTTATTACACAGCTAAGCGCCAAAAAGAAACCGCGAATGCTAGCGGGTGAGGCGCCAACAGCACCCATGATTCCAATGTCCTTACGCTTGTCGCTAATGAGCAATAACAAGGTTGCAATAAGTTGATAAGCGGCGACTAATACGATGAAGCTGAACACAATTGCCAAAGTACCTTTCTGGTCTTCAGCGGCACGCAGTAGAGTTCCGCCGACTTCGCGCCAAGTCTTGATGCGCGAGGGACGTTGGATGTCGAAAGGCTCGTCTTGCAAGCGTGTGACGAGTTGTTGCTGCACACTGTCAATGTCGGTGTTGTTCGCGACATTGATCTTAAAATTGGTGAAGTTACTGTTAAGGGCTATTAGTTGCGCGAGTTGGGTGCGGTTAACGAGCACGCGGTCAATGTCCTGATCGAAACGACCCGTTGAGGTAGTGGCGGTTAACTGGAAACTGTGGCGCACCGGCTGGGCATGCTTACCATTTGGGCGCTGACTAATGACTTCGGCGATGTCGCCAATTTTTAACCCCAGTTCATTGGCTAGAGTTTTTCCAATCACCATCGGCGTAAGGTCCTTAGCCGTTGCTGGTGGAATACTCTCGTCGGTGCCGACCAATAACACTCCTGATAAATCAGCGGAACGTGAATTGCTTACCGAGCGACTTCCGCGGCGGCCAATAAGTCCGAACCAGTGGAGTTGTGGCTGAGTACTAACAATTTCCGGGATATCCGCAAACAAAGCGTCAAAGTCTTGCTCAGTCGCCTGGTTCATTAAAGATGTTTCTACAACTAAATCGCCAGAAACGCGCTTAATGTTTGATTCGAGTTCACCGACGAAACCGTTGAACACTGAGATGACCGTGAACAGAACCCCGATGCCTAATGCAATACCCAACGAACCTAATGGCAAAATTAAGTTACTGCGGAAATACGCAAGGGCAAGGCTGAAAAAATGCACTAGTCGGTAATGATTCCGTCGCTGACATGTATGGTGCGGTCACATTTCGCAGCGACCGCAGAATCGTGAGTAGCCAGCAAAACCGATGTGTTGCGTTTGCGTGCCATCTCTAATAGTAAATTCAAAATGCGCTCTCCGGCTGCTGAATCTAAATTACCAGTAGGTTCGTCAGCTAGAATCAATGGCGGTGACGAGATGAGTGCGCGGGCAATCGCAACACGTTGTTGCTCACCGCCCGAAAGCTGATTAGGACGATGGCCGATACGTTCGCCGAGGCCTACTTCTTCAAGTAGCTGACGAGCGGCATGGTACTCGGCTTGGCGTTGCGAAAACCACGACATTCCGCATGCCACACGGCGCGGTAGCAACACATTTTCGAGAGCGGTTAATTCGTGAATGAGATGAAATTGCTGAAACACAAAGCCCAGTTTCTCGGCGCGCATCATCGCGGACTTCTTGGCGCTTAACTGCGAGACTTCTTCGCCGTTAAACTTGATGCTGCCAGAGTCGCAGTTATCCATTAAGCCTAAAATCTGCAGTAAAGTAGATTTGCCAGAACCCGAAGATCCCATGATGGCACATACTTCAGCTTGCTGTAATTTAAAATCTAAACCTTTAAGAACATGAAGTTCGCCACGTCCTACTTTATAGGACTTTGTGATGGAGCTTGCTTGGAGTAAAGTCATGAGATGATTAATTGTGACGTAGGGCGTTGACCGGCGAAAGCAGCGCGGCGCGAATAGCTGGAATGGCAGTTAAGATAATGCACATAGTAAAACTGATCAAAAGTAGAGTGGAGACCTGCCCACTAATCCATTGCGCAGGTATGCCTTCTACTATGTATAACTCAGGTGAAAACAATTGAATGCCAAGCTGGTCGCGTAAGAAATCGACTATCTCTAGTCGATAGACATAAAAAGCGCGTGCGCCGCACCACCCTAGACCGCACCCAAGAACTGAAGCTACGGATCCGGTGATGAGAAGTAAATTAGCGCGACTTGTGGGGCTGTAACCCAGTGCGGATAGAACTCCTAGATCACGAGTTTTTTCACGTACCAAGGCTGAAAGACTGGCGAACAAACCGAAGGTAGAGACGAGCACCACAAACATTAGAATGATAGCTACCATCCGTCGCTCGTTATCAATAGCTGCCAAAATCGTTGCCGAACGCTGTTGCCAAGTTTCTAAGCTAAAGCCATGGTCTTCAGCTACGTTGATATTGGCTTTGCCTAAGCTTGCAATGATTTGTCCTTTGACGGCGGCCATGTCGGCGCCATTTTTTACATCTATAAGCAGCTCGGTAAACTCAGGAGCGTTGCTACCCAACAAGTTGTAACGCAAACCATTAATGCCGGTGCGTTGCATAAACACCACGTCCATGGCACTGCGGAAATTGCGCGCTTTATAAGTCGCGGAAATGTTCGCCGTTGAATTATGCGGAATTAACTCTTCACCAGCAGCAGGTAACACTGCCGGTAAAGCGCCGAGTTCGAGTTGCGCTTGTGGTTTGCCGCCGGCGTCAATAATTGCCGGCGGTAAAGTTCCGAAGAATGCGTCACTAACAACAACACCAGGGCGGGTGAACACGCCGCCTGTGTCGAAACAATGCGCAGCGTCGGCAGTCCTCATCACTTGCGCATCTTCTAGCAATAGGTCGAAGTCACTGACTTGGCGCTCAAGGTCATAGTCAATACCTATAACTTGAATACCATTGTGATTAGCCGTTTGTGAGTTGGAGTAATCGGTGTAATAACCCGGAGTCGAGAACATGGCATAAGCCACCAAGCGTGGGGCAACGGCATTCACTTCAACAACATCAAGAATGGCGCGCTGATAATCAGCAAAAGGCTGCGCTTCGTCACTAACAATAGGTCGCAGGTGTAAATCCGCTTGAGTGGACATAATCGCTTGCCGGTTCAAATCAATCAGCCCGTTCATTACCGATAACACCACCAGCAGCGCGGCAATACCTACGGCAATACCCACAATCGCAAGCAGTTGCACCGGGCGGCGCAGAATGTAGGCGAGGGCGAGTCTTAACACTCTTGTAGTTTAATCCTCTGAACTACCCTGTAGGCCGTCTTCGGCACGCAACTGTGGGAACAGCAGCACATCGCGGATAGCGTCTTGGCCAAGCAAAACCATCATCAAGCGGTCTACTCCGATGCCGCATCCGCCAGCAGGAGGCATTCCGTAAGCCAAAGCGCGCACATAGTCGTAATCAACAGCATTCGGTGATTCTGGATCGGCGTCGGCAACTTGCTCTTCGAATTTCTGCAATTGCAACTGCGGGTCATTCAATTCGCTAAAGGCATTAGCGAGTTCCATGCCGCCTAGGAAGAATTCGAAGCGTCCGGCCCAAATAGGGTCTTCTGCCAGTGGCTTAGCTAATGGACAAATCGCAGAAGGGTAATCGTAAACGAAAACCGGGCCTGTTAATTTGTGCTCGACGCATTCTTCGAATAAATCGTTTATGGCCTTCCACCAAGCGTAGCCATCACCTTCAGGGATGTCGTGCTTGATCTCAAGCAACTTAGCTGTAACTGCATCGCGGTCGGTTGCATCAAAGCCAAGATGTTCTTTGAAAGCATCGGCGTAACGGATACGTGCAAATGGTGCAGACAAGCTATAGTCGTCACCGCGGAAGGTGACGGTTTCGCCACAATCAGCAGCAGCGGCAGCAGCTAGAACCAATTCTTCGGTAAGAGTCATCATGCCACGGTAGTCGGTGTATGCTTGATAGAATTCGAGCATGGTGAATTCGGGGTTATGTCGCGGTGACAAACCTTCATTGCGAAACACTCGCGCAAACTCAAAGACGCGCTCGAGTCCACCTACAACCAAACGCTTAAGATAAAGCTCTGGTGCGATGCGCATGTACAGTTTCATATCAAGCGCATTGTGAACAGTGGTAAACGGCTCGGCATTTGCACCACCATAGATAGGGTGCATTACCGGAGTCTCCACTTCGAGGTAGTCTTGGTTCAAGAACACCTCGCGCATCGCCTGAATCATTGCCGCGCGTTTCTTAAAGTTTTCGCGTACCGATTGATTGGTAAACAAATCAACATAACGACGTCGCGCGCGCAATTCACTATCTGCCAAACCGTAGTGTTGGTCTGGAGGATTCTCGAGGCCTTTAGTGAGAATTTCAAAACGTGAACCGTAGATAGAGTCTTGCCCCTTATCGGTTTTTCTCATTTCGCCGCGCAGAGCAATGAAGTCTCCGAGGTTTAGACAATTCAGCAACGCAAAATCTTCAGCAGGCAGCAAATCTTTTTGCAGTACTACTTGAATCGCGCCATCACCATCATGAAGGTCGATGAAAGCTAACTTGCCATAGCCGCGGCGACCAAGAACGCGTCCAGCGACACAAACCTCTGTATTTTGGATTTCTTCGGCTCGCGCCAACAAATCTAGAGACATGCTACGTGGCAAATCGCCAAACACCGAAATAGATGCTGGGTAAGCATCGGCACCTGAATTCTGAAGGTCGGCAAGCTTTTGCAGCCGGTCTGGGTGAAAGTAGTCGGGCATAACGTAGTGCCAAAAGGCTGTAAAGGGCGATGGTGGAGCTAAGGGGGCTCGAACCCCTGACCTCGTCGCTGCCAGCGACGCGCTCTCCCAGCTGAGCTATAGCCCCATTACCTTTTACGTCGCAGATTTTAACGATATCTTTAAGCGCGTCAAAGAGAAAACAAAGTGTTTTCGGCTACGTTAAAATCTTAGCCCTGTAAACACCATCATGGCAGACTACAACTTTAAAGAAATCGAGCCGCGCTGGCAGCAATTCTGGCTCGATAAGCAATCATTCCGTACACCTGGCCCGGGTGACGCTGGTTTTGACGCGTCAAAGCCTAAGTACTATGTGCTTGATATGTTCCCGTACCCAAGTGGTGCCGGTTTACACGTTGGCCACCCAAAGGGGTACACAGCGACAGATATCACTACGCGCTACAAACGGCATCAAGGTTTTAACGTTCTGCACCCCATGGGCTGGGACGCTTTCGGTTTGCCAGCCGAGCAATACGCGATTCAAACGGGTACGCATCCCGCGGTTACGACTGCGGCTAACGTCGATAATTTCCGCAGTCAATTAAAGGCTTTAGGCCTTAGTTATGATTGGTCGCGCGAGATTAACACGACTAATCCCGATTATTACAAATGGACGCAGTGGGTCTTCAAGCAGCTTTACAAAAAAGGTTTAGCCTACGAAGCTGAGACTCCCGTTTGGTGGTGCCCAAAGTTAGGCACGGTCTTAGCCAACGAAGAAGTTATTGATGGCCATAGCGAGCGCGGAGGGCATCCTTGCGAAAAGCGTCCTTTGCGTCAATGGATGTTTAAGATTACAGAATACGCCGATCGTTTGTTGGCCGATTTGAAAGACCTTGATTGGCCTGATTCGGTTAAGGCGATGCAACGCGAATGGATTGGTCGTTCTGAAGGTGCCGAACTTAATTTTGTGATTGATGGCGCGGACGATTTCTTTACGGTTTTTACTACGCGTCCAGATACTTTGTTTGGTGCAAGCTTTTGCGTGTTGGCTCCAGAGCATCCGCTACTAGAGAGCATTGTTAGTGGCGAGCAACGTGATGCGGTTAGTGCTTATCAAGGACAAGCGAAAGCTAAGTCCGATTTGCAGCGCGCCGAATTGCAGAAAGACAAATCAGGTGTGTTCACGGGTGCTTACGCGATTAACCCGATTTTTGATGAAGGCGATGCACGGCGGTTGATACCGATTTACACCGCAGATTACGTGTTGATGACTTATGGTACTGGCGCGATTATGTGCGTGCCCGATGGCGACGAGCGCGATCGCGAGTTTGCCGAGAAGTATGCGTTACCGATTCCTAATATTATTGACGATAACGGATGTTTGATTAACTCAGATTTCTTAGATGGCTTAGCTCCGAAGCAGGCCATCCCGAAAATGATTGAGTGGCTATCTGAAAAGGGTATTGGCGAAAAGAAAATCAATTTTAGATTGCGTGATTGGCTGTTTAGCCGTCAGCGTTATTGGGGAGAGCCGTTCCCAGTGCTGCACGAAGTGGTTGATGGCAAACGTAATGGCAATGTCAAATTAGTCGACGACGCCGATTTGCCTGTTTCATTGCCGACCCTTGAAGACTTTGGCCCTGCTGAAGACGGTGCTCCGCCATTGTCGCGCGCTGAAGAGTGGGTGCAGGTCGTTGATGGCGACGGCAAGGTCTACGAGCGCGAAGTGAACTCGATGCCGCAGTGGGCAGGTTCGTGTTGGTATTACTTGCGTTTCCTAGATCCGCATAATACGGGTCAAGCTTGGTCTAAAGAGGCCGAAGAATACTGGATGCCGGTCGACCTGTATGTCGGCGGTGCCGAACACGCGGTGTTGCACTTGTTGTACGCCCGCTTCTGGCATAAGGTTTTATTCGATTGTGGTTTGGTTTCTACTAACGAACCTTTCCAGAAGTTAGTTAATCAAGGTATGGTGCAATCGTTTGCCTTTAAGGATGAGCGCGGCGTTTTGATATCAGCTGATGAGGTTGAGGGTGACGGCGGCCATTACGTGCATAAAGAGACCGGCGAGAAGGTCGAACAGTCGGTCGCTAAAATGTCAAAGTCGCTAAGAAATGTGATTAACCCCGATGATGTTTGTGAAGAATACGGCGCCGACACTTTGCGTTTGTACGAAGCCTTTATGGGACCGGTTACTGCATCAGCACCATGGAATCCACGTGACTTGCCGGGTGTGCATCGTTTCTTGCAGCGCGCTTGGCGTGTGTTTGACGCAGGCTTCGCTGAGGATGCGTGTGGCGACATTGAACGCGGCTTGCACAAGTGCATTAAGAAAGTCGGTGACGATATCGAATCTATGGGTTACAACACAGCAATTGCCGCCATGATGGAATTCATTAACTTGTCAACCAAGTCGAAATCCAATTTGACTCTCGAACAAGGACGACGTTTCAGTGTGTTGCTCGAGCCTTTTGCTCCGCACATTGCTGAAGAACTTTACAAATTAAGTAGTGGCGACGAGCCCTTGTCTCATGTGGCATGGCCTAGTTACGACGAAAAAATGTTGGTGGCCGACACCATCGAAATACCGGTGCAAATCAACGGTAAATTAAGGGCGAAAGCAGTAATTGCCGCCGACGCCGATAAAGATGTTCAGCAAGCAGCCGCCGAAGCTGCTATTGCTGGCGAACTCGATGGCAATGTGATTAAGGTCATTGTTATCCCTGGCCGTATGGTCAACTTTGTGGTTTCATAATGGCTATTAACGACTTACGTCAATGGATTGATGCTCTCGACGAGGCAGGTGAACTGCATCGCGTTACTACTGAGGTTGATCCTTATTTAGAGCTATCGCAGATAGTCGATCGCGTCAGCAAAGAAAACGGTGCGCCGAATAAGGCGTTGCTCTTTGAAAATGTAAAGGGCAGTAAGATGCCAGTCTTGGTAAATGCTTTTGGCTCCATGAAACGCATGGCGATTTCGTTGGGTGTTAACGATGTTGAAGAACATGCCACGCGCTTGCGTGATTTGCTTGACCAAGCACCACCGGAAACCTTGATTGATAAATTAAAGTTGTTGCCGAAGTTGCTTGAGATATCCCAATGGACGCCCAAAAAGGTGTCATCGGCGGCTTGCCAAGAAGTGGTGCTCACGGGTGACGATGTAGATTTGTCACAGATTCCGATTTTGACTACTTGGCCCGATGATGCGGGCCCGTTTATTACTTACCCCTTATGTGTTACTAACGATCCAGAGTCTGGCCGCCGTAACTTGGGCACTTACCGTTTGCAGGTGATGTCGAAGAATACCACCGGCTTTCATTCGCACCGCCATAAAGACGCGCGCCGCCACTTGCAGAAAGCTGAGGCGATGGGCAATCGTATTCCGGTTGCGGTAGCAATCGGGGCTGATCCAGCAACTTGTTTTGCAAGTGTGATTCCGGCGCCGCCGGATATCGATGAGCTATTGATCGCGGGTTTCCTGCGCAATAAAGCAGTAGAGTTGGTGGATTGCAAAACCGTACCGTTACAAGTTCCGGCCAGTGCTGAAATCGTTTTAGAGGGATGGGTGGATCCTGCTGAGTTGGTCGTCGAAGGCCCGTTTGGCGATCATACTGGTTTTTATAGCCTTGCTGATGATTACCCTGTGTTTCACGTCGAGTGCATTACGCATCGCAAAGATCCGATTTATCACACCACCTTAGTGGGGCGTCCGCCGCAAGAAGATTGCTGGATTACGGCGGGTATCGAACGCATTTTGTTGCCGGTATTGCAAAAGCAGTTCCCGGAAATACTTGATTACCGCATGCCGTTTGCCGGTGTTGCGCATAATTTAATGTACATCAAGATTGATAAACAATACCCAGGTCATGCACGCAAAATCATGAATGCTATTTGGGGTTTAGGGCAGGCGATGTTCACAAAAGTGATTGTAGTGGTGGATGGCGACGTCGACATCCACAGTGATGAAGAGGTGGCATGGGTGGTGCTTAACAACATCGACCCGCAACGTGATCTCGAATTTACTATGGGACCCATGGAGGTCCTAGATCATGCCTCACGCGCTGTGTGTTATGGCTCTAAAGTTGGTATCGACGCAACGCGTAAAATGCCTGAGGAAGGCTTTACTCGCGAGTGGCCTGATGCCATCGTTATGTCAGACGAAGTTATTGAAAAAGTGAATGACAATTGGAAAAAATATGGTTTTTAATCGCATTACTCTGCTAATCCTTTTAGGTTTATCTTCTTGTGCTTCCCAGCGCGCACAAATCAGCTCTGCTGAATTGAGTAACCACGTTAGTTGGTTGGCGGCTGACGAACAAGAAGGCCGCGCTGCGGGTTCGCCTGCTGCTGCCCGTTCTGCTGTTTATTTAACGCGTCATCTTGATGCTGCGGGTTTGATACCCGCAGGTGATAACGGCACCTATTTTCAGCATTTCGATATTCCTGCTCCGGCAATCGAAGGTGCTTCTACTTTAACGATTGGCAACGAAATCTTTGACGTAACAACCCTTAGTGCCTCGCCTGCTGAAACGCACAACGCTGCTTTAGTGTTTGCCGATGCCGACGATGTCGAGGAGAAGATCGTGTTGATGAAGAGTGATGGCGAAATTCGCGCTGAAGTGCGTGAAGCTGCTGCTAACGGGGCGATCGCGGTGATTCTTGCGAGCGATGAAGTCATTGCTTTTGACGCAGTGCCCGGCAAGTTGCCCATCGCTGTGGTTATCGTTGATAAGCAGCACTATGAGAGCCTTGCGCTTGATGTGTTTAACGATGCTGTGCAAGTTGAAGTTAAAGCAGATATCCAAAAGCAAACGAAACGTGCACGTAACGTGTTAGCTTTGTCACCGGGCACTAGCGGTGAGATGATTACTATTGGCGCACACTTTGATCATCTCGGTTGGGGCGGAGAAGGTTCTCTGGCGCCGGGCGTCCATGCTATCCATAACGGCGCTGACGACAATGCTAGTGGCACAGCGATGGTTCTTGAATTGGCTGAAATGTGGGGAGCTAACCTCGGTGGTCCATTGCCGCGTGAACGTGGTGTGTTGTTCTGCTTCTGGTCAGCTGAAGAGCGCGGCCTACTTGGCTCCGACTACTGGGTGGAAAACCCAACGATCCCTCTAGAGCGCGTGTTGGCCAACATTAACCTCGACATGGTTGGGCGTGTTGGCGAGTCGAAAATCACAGTGGGTAGCGCATCCACCGGCGATTGCTTTGCCCCGGCTCTTGAAGCCATGCAAACCTACTACGCCACTAGCGAAATTGATTTTAAGCTAAATGTCATGAGCGGCAGCTTGCCAGGTGGCGGCGGGTCGGACCATATGAGTTTTCACAAGAAATCAATACCCGCGATTTTCTTCTTTTCAGGTCTTCATTCCGACTACCACAAACCGAGTGACGATGCCGAGAAGTTGGCATACCGAGAAATGGCGATATTGGCCAATGGCCTGGCCGAATTTATCGGCGAGCTACAACGCGTTGACGGGGGGTTTGAATACCATAAGCCGCAAGCAGCTGTTGATGAAAATGGCGAAGTGCGGCATGTCGCTCGCGCGAACGTTTGGTTCGGCTCTATCCCTGATTACGGCGCCGAGCCATTAGATGGTGGTATGCAGCTTTCAGGAACCAGTCCAGGAAGTCCTGCAGAAAAAGCTGGCTTGCAAGGGGGCGATATTCTTAAGCAGGTGGGGGATGTCGCCATCTTCGACATCTATGACTTCATGGATGGCCTAGCGGTCTTCGCCGATGGCGATACCGTGACTGTTAAGTACTTGCGTGACGACGAGCTGCAAACTACCGAGCTAACCTTCTTCCCGCGACCCGCTGGTAACAGCGGACGTCCTCATTAATGAAGCACTGCTATCCGTTAGCTCTTATTGCGCTTGCCGCGTGTGCCGGACCTGCGGATAGCGAAGTCGAGCATCCTTTGCCGAATGTGGTGCTGTTCATTGTCGACGACCTTGGATGGCAAGATACCTCGGTCCCGTTTACTCTCGAGGCGACTGCTTATAACCAGTGGCACCACACTCCGGCTCTAGAGCGATTAGCAAGTCGCGGTGTTCGCTTTAGCAATGCGTATTCGACTAGCCCGGTGTGCACGCCAACACGCACAGCTATCTTGAGTGGCTTGCATCCGGCCGCGACTAATATTACCGACTGGACTTTATACACTGACAAAGATTTTTCGCGATCCATGGAGGCGTTGCAAGATCCGCAATGGAATAAAGTAGGCCTAGAAATAAGCGATAGTCTGTTGCCGCGCATGCTGCAGCGTCAAGGTTATCGCACCATTTACATTGGCAAAGCGCACCTCGGCGCTATTGGCACGCAAGCTGCTGATCCAATAGCTATCGGCTTTGAGCGCAACATTGCCGGGCACGCTGCCGGTGGACCGGGCTCATATTATGGCGCCGACAGCTATGGCAACAACAAACCGGGACCGTGGGGTGTTCCTGACCTTGAAGAATTTCATGGTAGCGATGTCTTCTTGACGGAAGCATTAACTCTTAAGGCCGAACAGGAATTAGAGTTGGCTGCTCAGCAACAGCAGCCCTTCTTTTTGCAAATGGCGCAGTATGCAGTGCATTCGCCTATTCAAAAAGACCCGCGCTTCTTTGAATACTTTAAGAACAAAGGCCTCGATGATAAAGAAGCTGCTTATGCCAGCTTAGTAGCCGGCGTTGATGCCAGCATGTCGCGTATTCTTGATAAACTTGAAGAACTGAACTTGTCCGACAACACGCTAATTGTCTTTTGTTCAGATAATGGTGGACTATCTGCGCATTCTCGAGGCGTCACGCCTTTAGGCACATCGAAAGACACGCACAACCAGCCACTGCGTTCTGGAAAAGGGTCCGGCTATGAAGGCGGCATTCGTGTGCCTCTTATTCTGGCGTGGGCTGGAGCAAGTCGTCCCGGTTATGAACTGCGGGCGGATTCAATGTTGCCGTTTGCTACTTTGTCTAACGATTTGTATTCCACCATCGCCGATGTCGCGCAAATACCTCGTGATTGGCGACACGTTGACGAGAATGCGCATGCTGCTTCACTGTGGCCGATCATCGCTGGTAAATTAGGGATTGTGCAGCGGCCAATGGTCTGGCACTACCCACATAAGTGGGGGCCATCGGGCGACCGCTACGAACCCTTTACAGCGTGGCGCGAGGGTTACTATAAATTGATTTACTGGTATGAGACTGAACAATTTGAACTTTACAACCTTCAAAACGATATCGGCGAGAGTAGTGATTTAATAAACTCGCATCCAGGAATAGCGCAGCGCCTAGCAAATAATTTGCAACAATGGATGACTGCGGTTGACGCACAACTCCCGCTTCGAAAAGCGGATGGTAAAATGTTGCCAGTACCTACTTTATAGATTTAAGTAGCTGTTCGAACTGACTGCGATTCAAAAACTGAGGATCTCCTGCGAGCATAATGCTCATGTGTCGGCCGCGGTATTCAAAGAAAGCCGAGTAGACGTGGCTCAGGTCTGCTTCCTCTTTGGCGCGTCCCTCTTCGTAGGTCACTGGCACGGGCTGTTCTTGGAAGCTAACGGGTACCGTGAAATTGACTGGCTCTGTTTCGTGAAATTCTAAGCGTGTGATTTGCAAGCCCGGAAACGAGTTGCCCATCCGATTTTCAGCTTCCTCTTTGTTGAATGGGGTCGACTGTTGATGAAGGATCAATTGCGATAGAACCGTACGTTTGTCCTCTTGGATGTAGATCAGCAACGCGTCTTGCTTGTTCTCATCCGTATACATCGCGAAGGTCGGCGTGAAATCGCTCGGGATGTCGATATCGATGAGCAGTTGTTGCATTTCAGCGATATTCTCTGCTGCCTGAGTCGGCTGGAGATTGGTAGCTACCCACCTCCAGCCCATGTAGGCAGAGCCGAATAGTAACAGTACAACGGCTAGGCAGCCCCAGGCAAACTTCGTGGCGACACTCATTGTGCAAAATTATAACTCCTCTATTGTTTGGAACCAAGCGCGAAGCGAAGATATACCTAATGACTGAGAACACATCCCCGACTGAATTAACTCGCCACAGTAACGAAAGTGGCGA
>Ga0315320_10002449_pt1 | contig 15273 bp, 17 predicted proteins | sample M140m21515metaG_FD_203458 | JGI IMG/M metagenome (GOLD analysis project Ga0315320, IMG submission 203458) | Ammonia-oxidizing marine archaeal communities from Monterey Bay, California, United States - M1 40m 21515 | ecosystem: Environmental > Aquatic > Marine > Coastal | place: USA: California... | reverse complement strand
ACAAATCTGAAGTTGTTCCAGATTGTACAGCTACTGTTGTACCTGCCATATTTAGATCAAGAGCATCAGTGATTACTGTAGAACCTGTAGCACCGATTACACCTTGGCTACTTGTGTAGTAACCACGTGTGAAATCGACCACAACTTCTCTTTCATCAGTCTTAGTCATAGCGGAAAGGATTGCGTCACACATCTCTCCGGCGTTCAAGTTGGGGATAATCGGGTCCCAGTCAGAAGTTACGAACACTGCGGCTACATCTTCAGCCGGTGCTAATGTCCAATCTTCCACTACTGGTTCTGGGTCTTCGTCATCTCCGCCTAAGCAACCAGCAAATGCTGCTGCTAGCATACTCAGGGTCATCATCATTGCAATTATTTTCTTGTTATTCATAGGATACTCACGTTCCGGTAAGGCCTTCGACAACATATAACATTTATAGAGTCTCTTGGGAATGCGTCTAAATAACTGTTTTTTGCATAGTTGAGCAGATAATAAATAAAAACCCCCAAAATATTAATGCATACGCGGTATACTGGGAAATTATAAGAAAATAACAGACAGAGTATTTCATGCAGTAGTTGTGTCTCGCGAGACCATGGTTGACACCCCAATGGATTATGCATCATCTGGAGTTGATATAGATGCAGAAGGAGCTGCAGTTGCAAGTTTAGTGGGCGCTCTTTCAACATCGGTTAGGAAAAAAGGCGATTTTGGAGCTCCTGTACCTCTGCCGGGTGGATTTGGAGGTATTATAGAATTTGGAGATTACAGATTGGCATTAGCCACAGATGGCGTAGGTTCCAAACTAATGATCGCAAATGAGTTGCAGAGGTATGATGGAGTTGGAATTGACTGCGTTGCAATGAATGTAAACGACCTTTTGTGTGTAGGGGCGGAACCGATTGCTTTTGTAGATTACATTGCAGTGCCGAAAACTGATACTAGGACGCATACAATACTCGGTAAATCTCTAGCAGAGGCTTGTAATAGAGCAAGAGTCACTTTGGCTGGAGGAGAAACTGCGACATTACCAGGTATTGTAACTGAATTGGATTTATCTGGCACCGCACTAGGTTGGTTTCCAAAGGGGGGTGCAATTACGGGAGCAGAAATTCAGAATGGCGATGTAATGATTGGTTTACCTAGTAGCGGAGTACATTCTAATGGTTATACACTTGTTAGAGCCATCGTAGAACGATCAGGTAATTCTTTGACTGAAAAATGTCCTTTTGATTCAAATCATGAAAATAGATATATTGAGAGATTTGAAGAGGGTGACATTACTTTGGGGGAAGTATTACTCAATCCTACCAGAATTTATGTGGATCCATTGATAGATTTGATCAAAAAATGTAGAGAAGGAAGGGGGCCTTGTGATATCTCAGATATCAAGGCGATGGCACATATAACAGGAGGAGGATTGTCTAATCTTCTCAGATTACATGATGATTTTGGATGGCATATAGATAATCCTTTACCAGTTTTGCCAGAATTTACCTGGTTGGCAGAAAGGGGTTCAGTAAGTAATAGAGAAATGCATAGGACCTTCAACATGGGTATGGGTATGACTATCGTAATCAGCAAAGAAAAGTCTTCATCCGTAGAAAAATGGTTGAATGAAAGATTGCCAGGAACTAGACGTGTAGGCTATGTTCATGATAATAAAAGAGAAGTTACACATGTGGACACCGAGATTGTTTTCTCACATTATTAAATTGGTGAATGGTAATTATTATGATTGAGGGGATTAGTAATGATACACCTTGAAGGAGCCACACTAATTCAACTAAATAATGAAATAGAAAATGATGTAATCGGCCCTTCAACAAAAGACTACGAGAAAGTTTTCTATAATCCTGCAATGTCAGGTTCTAGGACTAGAAGTATCATGTTGATGAAGCATATTATTGAGTCGGGTTATTTAGGAAATTCGGAAATATATGCAATAGATGGTTTGGCAGCGAGTGGCTTAAGAGCAAGAAGGTGGTTGAACGAACTGCCAAAGGAATTTGCAAATAGACTAAGAGTAACTATATGCGATATGAACGAGAACTCTATAGAAAGGGCGATGGAAAATCATCAAAAATTTCCTCCAAAGAATGGAGGAGGTGTCTTGAACTGGAAGCAGGGGGACTTGAGGTCTGCTATTTTAGATCAAGGCTGGCATTGGGTGGATGTTGACCCATTTGGATCGCCAATGCCATTTTTAGATACTGCAATTCAATCATTGGCAAAAAAAGCAATTTTAGAAATTAGTGCCACTGATACTGCCGCCTTAGCAGGTTCTTCAAAAACCGCCTTGATGAGAAGGTATGGGGCTAGAATTAATCCTGATAATTTAGCACATGATTCTGGATTAAGAGTTCTTATGGCTTGTGTTGCAAGAACGGCGGCAAAACATGATAGATTTGCTGAACCGATATTATCTGTATGGGATTCACATCATCTAAGGTTATCTATAAAAGTAAGGAAATCTGTAGAAAAGGCAAACCAATTAGAAAAAATGTTAGGGTGGAGAATAGCAGGACCTAATGAAAAAGAGGTAATAGATTCAATGCAAGAGGGTTTGACTCCTACGAGTTCAACTGAATCTTTGCCTATGCATTGTTTTTTACCACTTTCATATCCAGTAAATAGAGAGGATAAACGAGTCTCCGGGCCACTTTGGATAGGCCCTCTTGGAGATACTGAAGTAATGGCAAGTTTCACAGAAGAGGAAGTAACATCCATGTGTACAACGGAATATAATCCAAAAAACCCTATGAATTTGGGGGAGAGAGATTTCGAATTGGAAAGAAGGAAGATTATTCGCAGCATAAAAAATATTAGGAATGAATCAGAGGTTGTGACAGGAGAATTCCTAATCCTAACTGATGATTTGGCTAGTTGGAGGAATGTTGGATCGCCTCCAAGTCCTGTTAAAATGATAGAGATAATCAATGGAAAGGGTTTCAAGGCCGGACTGTCGCATTATCCAAAACCTTCCTTCAGAACTAATGCACCGTGGGATGTAATCATTGAATCGCTAGATTTGACTCAGCCACCGATGTAAGACATCTCAATTCGAGGGAGTGCAGCAGTGTCTTCTGATCGAATCTCGCTATAGCGATCTTTTCGCCTATGCCAAATAGCAGCTATAGCTGCTTGTAATTCCTCTTCACCTGCGCCATTATGAATTAATGCTCGAATGTCATGGCCCCCGGAAGCGAATAAACAAGTGACTAATCTGCCGTCTGCTGAAAGACGCGCTCTTACACAATCTCCACAAAAAGGAGATGTCACTGATGAGATAAATCCTATTTCACCGGAACCGTCTTTATGTGCCCATCTTACAGCAACGTCGCTATCTTTTTCTGAGTCAATAGGAATTAAATCAAATTCTTTTTGAAGATGATTAATAATCCTCTCTGATGGAACCACTTGTGCTAATTGCCAACCGTTTGTTCGACCTACATCCATGTATTCAATAAAACGGACAATCACTCCGGTATTTCGAAAATGATTTACTAACTTGCTGACTTCCTCTTCATTTACTCCTTTCTGAACTACACAATTTATTTTCACTGGTGAAAGCCCAACACGAATCGCTTCATCTATTCCTTCTAAAACTGATTCCACTGAAATATTACTATCAGACATTGTCCTATGAAGATCAGGATCTAATGCATCTAAGCTAACTGTTACACGAGTTAGTCCCGCAGAATGGAGTGCTTTTGCTTCCTTTTTCAGAAGAGAAGCGTTTGTGGTTAATGCAATTTCAATTCCGAGACCTGATAACATCTCAATTAAGGTAGGTAGATCTTTTCGCAAAAGAGGTTCTCCACCAGTGATTCTAACTTTTTCTAAACCTAAAGACATACATGAACGGACTACTTTTTCTATTTCTTCAAAAGATAAAAATGCTCTCTTCGGAAGAAAGGTATGATTCTCACTGAAGCGTTCCCTAGGCATACAATATCTACATCGAAAGTTGCATCTATCGGTAACAGAGATTCGTAAATCCTTCAAGGGTCTACCAAATTGATCTCGGACATCGGAGGGAGACACGATACATCGTATAGAACTAGGGTCATGAGTCTTGCCTGTTTGAGGACAGGTTGAATAAAGGGCACCTATTGCAACACATTGAGTAGCATGCTAGAGATTACAGAGAAGGCTCAAGAGATGTTGAACCAATACATCTCTCAAGGAGATGATTCTGATGTATCTGTCCGTATAGAAATAGTCGGAAGAGGGGCAAATGGATTCAACTACGATTTACAGCTAGTACCCTTAAAAGATGCAAAAGAGGGCGATTTACAGACCGAATCAAATGGCCTTAATATTTTAATTGCTGAAAGAAGTGTTCAATACATAGATGGTACTATATTAGACTACAAAGAAACCCTGATGGGGGGAGGATTTGCATTCGATAATCCGAATCCTCTTTGGATTGATGATTTATCTCAAAGTGTTGCTGACGTAATTGCAGAACACGTCAACCCTGCTGTAGCTTCGCATGGAGGACACGTAGATTTACTAGGTGTTGATGAGGGTAAGGCATACATCGCTTTTGGAGGTGGTTGTCAAGGATGCGGGATGGTAGATGTAACCTTGAAGCAAGGCGTTGAAGTCATGATAACAGATAACGTACCAGGTATTTCTGAAATTATCGACACTACGGATCATGCGGCCGGAACTAATCCGTTCTACTGATTAGAATACCATCTGCACTTCGTCATCATCGTCTTCATCACTTGGTGCAGGCAAAGCCGTTTTTTGAGCACGATTGAATGCTTCTCTAACTCGTTCTTCGATTTTTCTAGCATCGTCCAATAAATCCTGAATTGGAATTTCTTTATCTAATAATTCACTTACACCTTCAACAGCAATAAGAGCAGCTCTAGCATCAGGATACATAGGGTTGCATTCAGCTAATAAAGCGGTTACAGAAAGGCCACGGCGTTCCCCTTCTGCAATTAGATACCCTGCAATACCTGAAACTATTCCCTGTTGGATTCTACGTATTCCTGCGTTATCGAGTTGTTCACGACCAACCTGATTAGAAGAAACGCCCCATAATTCACCTTCTTCTTTAATCCCAAGTTCATTACTGATTACTCCATCAATAACAATTAATCTATCGAAACCGCCTTTGGTGAACCACTGTAATACAGTTTCTGCAAAATAAATATCTTTTTCATTGGGGAATTGTATTTCAGAAGTGAACACCCCTACCCCCTCTCCTTGGTAGACTCTGACTGGATGTTTTGGTACTGAATCGTGTATCAAAGCAATTGCTGGAAATTGTGGATGTAGCACTGTACCCATAACATCTAATTTTAGAGAAGAAATCAAATGTGAGGTTGCAATTACTCCTACTGATCCTACAGTTGAGAAACCACATATTGCAGTTCCTCCGAGACGACTGGGGTCTGCTTCGGCGTGTAAAACCAAAGGAAATCCTGTACTGCTATCATCTTCCATGTACCTCGCAATTAGTAAAGTATCTTAAATCTCACACTTACAAAATCACTTTTTGTTAAAAAAATATACTAGGATTTAACTAAATTGACTCTTTCCGGTGACATATGAGTCAAGGTGGAAACTCTGGTATTGGCCGTATTTATATCAAGGTTGGAAGTGATATTATCGATTTAACTGGGACCGCTAAAGAGGTTCAAGAGGATTGGTTAAAAATTAAGGATAAAGATTCTTGGGAAGGGAAACTATTAGCGATAAAAAATGCAAGAGATTCTGCTGTGCAAATTGCGGCTCAAAGAGCAGTTCAAAGTGGAATACCAGAAAGAGGTTCTGCTTTCAGACGAGTATTAGATTCATGTGATATCGAGAAAACAGGAGATGTTCTTCTTGCAGCAATTCATTACCTAAGGTTTGTTGAAAAAGAAACAAATACGCCGCCAAGAGAATTAAAAAATTTAGTTTCTCAGTCGGGTAAATGGGAAAAGGAAGATGTGGAAAAATGGAATCTTTCACTCTACATTAATCGAATGTTAGAAGGTGGGATTTCTGGAAAGAAACAGGAGCCTTTCTTGGAATACCCTACAGGTATGCCAAAGAAAAATAGGTATGTAGTTCTTACTGACGCCGGACGTAATTATCTGGAGAGTTTGTCACGTGTCGGATAAGGAAGAAATAGCAGATTGGTCATATACATCTCATATCGGCAAGGATTTGAGAGGGATTAATCTCTCCGGTGCTAATTTGAAAAGAGCAGTTTTCGATGGGGCCGATCTTGAAGGGGCTGATCTTTCTGGAGCTGATATGAGGAGAGCTTCTTTCAAGGGTGCTAATTTAATGAAGGCTGCATTCGATAACGCAGATATGAGAAATGCCAGTTTTATTAAGGCTAAAATGAACCTTTCAAATTTCCAAGGAGCTAAACTAGAGGGCGCTGATCTTAGAGGAATAAGGGGGAGATATGCCATATGGAGAAAAGCCAACTGGTGGGACGCTAAAATGGATGAAGGTTTGAGGGCTGCATTGACCAAGAAGTGGCCCAAAGAATAATTACTGCTCTTGAATCTTTGAAAGTCCTTTACGCATCCACTCTGGGACTGATACTTTCTTAGTTATTTCATCCATACTCGTGCAAACAGTAGTTTGTACTGATTTCCAGCACAAAATTTCATGTTGATTGAATATCTCAAAAATCCAAGTTATCGAAGTATTTCCTATACTCTTAACTCTCAATTTACAAGTTACTGTATCTCCGTAGTTAAGAGGATGAAGAAAATTCGCTTCGCTGTGGACTAAAGGAAAACCTAACCTATAATTTTCAAGTATTTCGCTATAATGAATCCCGCAAGTATACTCCCATGATTCTTCATAGAAGCGATGTGCTAAATCCCAGAATCTAGGGTAATAAACTATACCTGCTAGATCTACCATTGGGAAGTCTATTCTCCTAGAAGATACGAATGTCATAATAAATGGCAATAGTTTATTGGTTTGAAATCTATGGAACGACAATCTAGAATTTATTATTCTTTTAGTGCACACTAAGAAATGTAAATGGCGGACCCACCGCGATTTGAACACGGGTTTAAGGCTCCGCAAGCCCCAGTGATATCCAGGCTACACTATGGGTCCAATAGTACTTCGAGAGAAGGTTCATGTTTAATTCCGACGGTAATAAGTTGGAGAGTTTTACATATCCAATGGAAGGATTGTTTTCCAACTGGGTTGAGCCAGTTTCTTAGATTTAGGGCCGTCTCTTGGTTCAGGGGTTTTATGTAAAAGAACGCCATGCATGCCATCTACATTGAACTTAACTCTTAACTCAAGCATACGATCTCTTTCTATTGTTTTCATCATATCAGGATCTAGTTCAAATGAAGTTCTTGATGAATTATCATCTCTATTCTGTATACTAAGGATATTGTCATTAATATCTGCACGAGGAGAAAAATCATAATCTCGAGGATTGCTCATAATGACTTTCAAATCTGCGATAAGTCTGTCCCGGATCGAGACTTTGGTTATTGCCATCTCTTTGACCATAGCCCTGCCATGGAGAATTACTTGAAAGCCCTTCCCACTATTGAATGAAAATTTAAACTCCAATTTCTGCTACTCTTGGAGTTAAAATAATAAATTCAACCTCTAAATTCCAATCATTTCCAGTATCGGGATCGATGCCATCTACTGGTAAATCTGGATCACATTGATCCGCCGTAATAGTCCATATCCATTCGCCCATACCCCACCTCTGTCCTGGTTCGTTAAGTAAAGAATATACTATATCCTCGGATGAATCTGCTTGAATGTTGTAACCACTTTCTGGAACCTCGTTCAGCCCATCGTATGAGATATAAGCCGATGCATTTTCTGTAATATTTTCATGAGATGTTGAAGTAGATGTTTCCCAGCCAGTCATGGGTAAATCGATTTGTAATGTAAAATTATCTTCAGGCCACAATAGTGGTATTAATTCCCTATCTAATATCAATGAGGCATTAAACTCGATAATACGGGCATTGAAACCCGGTTCATGAATAAGTGAGATCGACTCACCTTGTTCTAGATAATCTGACCAGGAGTATGAGATTTTTTCTTCTTCCCAATAAACATAGTATGTCCTAGAAATTACCATAATAGTCCATTCTTCAGATGAAATGCCTCCTTTATCATCAACTACGGTTAATATTCCCGTTTGGTTGCCAGCTACAAAAAATTCTATTTCTGCTATCGAAGAGGTTGCATCGGCGTCACGAGTCGGGTCTCCGTCTCCATCACTATCAAATGACTTATCAAAATCCCAGATATATTCTAAATCACCACCTTCTGGGTCGAAAGAATCAGTTGCATCTAAAATCGCTATTTCTCCTGTTTTAACAAAACCAGGAATCTCAATAATAATTGATGGAGGAGAATTAACAAAAATTGTCATTGAAATTGAATCTGATTCATCTAAGTCATTGGTGACTGTTAGTTGAACTTCATGATTCCCTGGGTTTTGGAAATAATGACTTATTATTCCTGATTTAGTTAATCTTGTTTCACCGTCACCAAAATCCCAATCATAATCCACAATTATTGAGGGGGAAGGAGATGTAGAACTTCGGGCATCAAAATTCACAACATCACCAACATTAATTTCACTTACATCTGAAGAAATTTCTGCATTTGGTGTTGTCGAAGAAAGTCCCGTACAACCGGCAAGTGAAACTAATAAAATAATAGAAGATACGAAGAAAGTCCCAATCTTAGTCGATGGCATTAGGTATCTGTGCACGATATGATGTTCATAGCGATGTTGGAAAAACACACTTGGAAAATGTCAATAATATATGATTTGAAAGATACGGATAGATTAGTTCATGGGGGAGGGATGTTTCGAATAATCATGGCTGGGGAGATTTTTGATGGCTTCCGAGTTGTTGGGTTTGATTTAGAAACTACAGGTTTTGATGTTAGAAAAGAAAGGATTGTAGAATATGCATTAATTGGTAGCGATGTAGATGGAAGTGATATAAATTTACAATCACTAGTCTACCCCGAAAAGAGAATACCTTTCGATGCATCAAACGTTCATGGAATTAAAGATCAAGATGTGAGAGGTGCAGGTAATTTCTCTGAGCACATCGGCGAAATATCGAAAATAATTAATGATTCAATCATTGTTGGACATAATATAATTAAATTTGATTGGAAGATGCTGGAGATAGAGTGTTTTAGGGCAGGAGTAGAAACTCCTAAGCCAAGAGCAATTATTGATACTTTAGTTATAGCTAGGAAATTGAAGATACCTGGTAGGCATAAATTAGGAATATTATGCAATAAATATGGAATTGATTTATCTAACGCGCACAGAGCGGATGCGGATGCAGGTGCAACCTTGATATTGTTATGGAAGATTATGAAAGAATATCCTAGATTTTTTAGAGGTTCGATAGACGACCTACAAGACAATTTGGCCGGAGGAAGAAGAGAAAATTTGCTTGGTCCGGGGCTTGAAGATTTGGAACCTGTGCCTCAGTCAAGAGGATTGTTAAGGATAAATAATACTGAAATTATTGTCGCCTTTGGAAAACACAAAGGAAGGAGTTTAGATGAAATTAATAGAAATGACCCACGATATCTGAATTGGTTATTTTCACCCTCAAGCCCTATTGAAAGATCTGTTTGTGAGAAGTATAAGCATTTTTTCCAAAGCTAAAATCTTCTTCTTGATTCCAATAAAGGAGACCAAGGGAGAACCTCGCTCCAGTCGCCTAAATGAATTATCTTTCCTTGAGACCTCACGCTTCCAAGGAATACTGCCCCTTCATAATCTGAAGAAATTAATTCTTTTATCTGGGCTAATGCTCGGCCTTTGATGAGGGCTCCAAAACTTACATCTGAACTAGTTAATTCTCCATGTATATCAACTGGTACTTGTCTTTCAAATCTCGCTGCACCTGAAATTTCATCGAACTTTATTATCTTGACTACCTCGTCACGGAATGTATTCTTATCAGAAATGTTTCCTTTATCCCTAGATATCCACCAATCGGGGCACCATGCCTTAAATTCACAAAACCCGCATGACTCTTCGCTTGGTGTTGATAGTGGAGGGTGAGTGGTTAATTTCATTTCATTCCAAGCTAAAATTGCATCGTCCAATACAAAATCTCCATCTGTAGAATAAATTTTCTGATTGGATGAATACCATCCTTCAGCAGAAACAGAAGGATGGTTTGGTTTGCTTTCTTTCACTAAATCTCTGTAAAACAATAATTGCCTAGTAACTTTCTCGCTAAGAATTGAATTAGGTGGCTTTCCCGTTTTTAGATCTGCAACTATCCAACCCTTAGAGTTACCATCTTCATCTAGATCGTCGATTAGTAGATCTAGTCTACCAATTAATTTCCCATCAGTAGAAATTAAAGACTCTTCATTGGATATAACGATTGATTTGATTTCGTTCCAATCTTTGATTGTAATCTCAGAAAATTTCTTACCTGCAAACTTTGTTTTACTAAAAAGAAGATTGAGGGCTCCAACTAAACCTTCTCTTGCCTTTCCAATTGATTGAGATTTCCAACTCGGGCGGCGAGGAGTATTGAGGAAAATCTCTTTTTCAATCAACCATTGTTTATCGATTGTTTTTTTCATTATCTTTGACAACCACCCAACTTCAGAATCATCATGACCTTCAAAATCTAAATTACAAATTTCTTCCATAGAGTTATGAATGACATTTCCTAATGATGCAGGCATGGATGCTTTACGAGGTAGACGCTGTCTAGATAGCCAATATTTCCTTGGACATTCTTCAAATCTATTCCATGAAGACGGAGATAATTGGTGTTGTGAAGATATTTCGACCATTGTTTCGACCCGCCTGACTATCCGATGTTACGCTCGTGGCGTCATAAGGATTAACACCACCGGCTATTACTATCTAGCAATGACGACACAACCGGAGATACAGTTCGATTCTGAAATTGATGTTACAGGGGCACTAGTAGTCAATTGTTTTCCTTCGCTAGGGTTTGTTAGCAGTATTGTTGCACATTATTTAGTTGATAAATTAAATTTGAAATTGGTTGGTGGCGTGAGGCATCCTGCTCTGCCTGCGGTTTGTCTGGTCCAGGAAGGAATGCCTTTGCCTCCTTTGAGATTTTATGCAGGAGAGCCAATTTGCAACATGGAAGAGTGTAATAAAGTGGTTCTAATCGCTTCAGAGATTCAAGTTCCTGCAGAAATGTGCCTACCTCTATCCGGTGCCTTAATTGATTGGATTAAACAATCCAATGCTAGTGCGACGATAATGATTGATGCTTATTCTCCAGGAGTAGAAAATAAGCATACGGTTTTCGATGAAGATGATTCAGACGGATCGTTATTAGGAATAGGATCGATAGAAGAATCACACAAAATGTTGAATGAATTAAAAATACCGCTTCTGAAACAGGGAATCATTGGAGGGATGACCGGGGTAATGATGGGGGAAAGCAGAAGAAGATCAGTGAATAGTATTGCAATGTTAGCAGAAGCGTCAGGAGAGTTCGGAAATGGTACGATTCCTGATTCTAGAGCCGCGGCAAGAATAATCAATTGTCTTGATAAATTACTTCCTGCAATATATTTAGACTCTGAGCCGTTAATGATTGAGGCGCAGAGAATAGAAGAACAAATTAGAGAAATGATGGCTTCACAACTAAATCCAAGTGCTGAACAAGCGACTAATGAAGCTTCAAACATGTATGGTTGATTAGAAGTCTGTGAGAGACTTTTGTGTTTTTTCCTCGGAGATATTTGTATCTTCTTTCACATCTAACATTTCATTTAACTGACTCTCATTTATCACTTCAACTCCAAGTTTGTTAGCATTCTCAAGTTTTGAACCTGCCGAATCACCCGCAAGTAAATAACTCAGATTCTTAGAAACAGAAGTCACAATCTTACCACCATTTGATTTAATCAATAATGCTATTTCTTTACGAGAACGTGTCAAAGTCCCAGTTATACAAAATGTATTCCCAACTAAAGAACCATTTGGCAAGGGCTTTGATTCGGAATAAATTTCTAGATGTGATTGAAGCCTTTGTACCGTATCCGCCCTAATTGCCAATCCATCAAGAATTTGGCTTGCTACCTTAGCTCCAATACCATCAATTTCAATTAATCGGTCAATTGCAGAATTATTTCCTTCAATTTCTTCATTTCTTTCATTGACTAAAATTAAGAGGTTTTCTATTGATGAGACTTTAGTCGCAACAGAAGTAGCTAACTCAGGGCCTATTCCCGGAATACCGAGAGCTGATAGGAACTTACTTAGCGGCATTTTCTTACTAGATTCTAATTCTCTTATGACATTAGAAGCAGATTTAATACCCATTCTTTCAAGACTCGATATATCACTAACTTTCAATTGATAAAGATCGGGTAAAGACTTCACTAGACCTTCGGAACATAACTGTTGGACTAATTTCTCACCAATTCCATCAAGTTCTAATGACCTAGCCCAGTAAAGTACAGTTCTCTCCAGACGTGATGGACAACCCAAATTTATGCAGCGAATAAATGCGCCGTCATGGACCAAATTTGTTTTACATCTTGGGCACAAAGTAGGAATAATGATTTGAGAATATTCAGGTAGGTTCTCATTGAATTGTATACCATCTGAATGGATTCTACCTTCAATATCTGTGATTGTTGCTTTGCCGATTACTGCAACTATTTTTGGTATCACATCGCCTCGCCGAACTAACTTCACTTTATCACCAATAGAAATTTTTAATCTAGCGACTTCTCCTAAATTGTGTAAAGTTACATTTTCAACGGTTACACCAGATACTGTGACTGGTGCAACTCTAGCAACTGGAGTCACCGTACCTGTTCGGCCTACCTGCCAATCAACATCCATCAAAACAGTAGTAGCCTCTTCGGGGGGGAATTTCCACGCAAGAGCCCATCGAGGATGGTGAGCGGTCATCCCAAGGGAATCTCTCTTAGATAATAGATCAAGTTTAATCACTACTCCATCTATTTCCCATTCAATACTATCTCTTTTTGCGGTCCAATATTCAGTAATAGAAGAAATTTTCCCAGTTAATTCTTCGGTATTATCTGAATTAACAACGGTATTTCCCGCAATTTTAATCCCATTAGATAAAAGCCATTCGTTAGAATCAGAATCATAATTAAAACTTGGAGGAAGTGGGCTGTCTGGATGCTTAGAATTCAAGTCAGGAAATTTGACATCATAGGCTAAGAAAATTAAATCTTCAGGCTTTGCTTTACCAGATTCCTTTGTTTTTTGTCTGAGACATCCAGCAGCCAGATTGCGAGGATTAGGGGCGATTGAGGAATACTTTTTTCGAAAAATAGACAATGGCATTATTACTTCGCCTCTAATATGGCAATCTCCTGCCCAATTAATCGATTCAGGAACATTTGAAATCCTTCTAGCATTGGCAGTAACATCCTCTCCTCTTGTACCATTACCTCTCGTTGCGGCTCTAACTAACCTACCTCTTCTGTATTCTATAGAAAGTGCGGAACCATCGAGTTTTGGCTGACAAACAAACTGTTTACCGCCTACAGTCGTTTCTGATACAAAATGATGAATTTACTTTATTGTAGTTGCTTTATCTAAACTACGCATAGGAAATAAGTGCGTGATTTTTTCACTACCAGGGATAGAGTCTGAACCGACCATTTCAAGTTGAGGATTATGTGGATCTAATCTTTTTAATTCTGACCATAGAGAGTCGAATTCAGTATCAGAAATTTCAGATATGGCCTGATTGTAATACAGATTTGAATAGTATGAAATTTGCTCAGCAAGCCAAGAAACAAGCGCCTGCTTATTCTCGCCGGATGGTCGCTCACCAATCATATCTATTGAGAAGAGGGGGGCGACTTGAATATGCGTATTGAGTCTTCAGAAATGTCTTGCATAAGCTGAGGAATAATGGTGGGCCAGCCAGGATTTGAACCTGGGTCGCGCGACCCCCAGCCGCGAAGTATAGACCAAGCTAACCTACAGGCCCTGTTATTCAATGGGGATTCTTTGTATTCAAAGCCCTAACCTAAGCGTAAACTCAGTTTTCACGGGCAATGCTGAATGGAGCTACTTCATCGATTAAATCGATATGAGCAACAAACATTCTACGGCAGCAATATCTTTCCATACCCAAATTATCCAAAACAATTTGGGCATCTTCTCCTTTATGCACTGCTTCTTTGTATTCTTCGTACTTGTGAGCAATAACTTTCCCACAACTCCAACAACGGACTGGTATCAACATATTTTTTCACCTCATCTATATGATTTCTGCCATTTGGCACGGGCACCACGACCCATTTGATGTTTAGGTTCTTTACGTCTTGGATCATTAACAAGAAGGCTACGGTCGAATCTTAAGTACTCATTTCTCAATTCTTCATCTTCTCCAACGGCTCCGCCATTCCACTTAACCAATCCTCGAGCTATAGCGGTTCTAATTGCATCTACTTGACCCATCTGTCCTCCACCTTGAACATCTACAACTATATCTACGTCACTTAATCGACCCATTGCTTCAGCAATTTGTACTGGTTCCAGTGCTTTACGGCGAGCAAGAGTTGGTTCCATTATGTGAATAGGTTGGTTGTTAACCCTGACACGTCCCTTTCCTTTACGGACGGTAGCACGTGCAATAGCAGTCTTTCTTTTACCACTGGTTTCAACTGAAATTTTACCTTTTCTCTTAGCCATATTTACTGACCTCCCCAACGTGTCGCGTCTACACCGAGTGATGATGATATTTCTCCAAGTCTAACAAACTTAACTGGTAGTGGACGATCTAGAGCAGAAGTATCTCCCCATGTATGTCCTGAAGGCAATTCTTCACCTGATAGATTAGCTGGACGGCCTATCATTACTCTTAGATCCCTTACTGCATTACGGCCACTACTGTTCTTTTGGTAGGGCAACATTCCTCTAACAGTTCTCTTCATTATCTGATCAGGCATTCTAGGGAAAAATGGTCCTTTGCGAGGATGATTTAATTTATACTTAAAGTCATAATCTGCTAATACACGGGCTCTCGGCCCTGAAACAATAGCATTTTCAGCATTTAGAACAATTATTCTAACTGGATTACCTGCTTTCCTAGCAGAGAGTAATTGTTTTGCAACTACGCTAGCCAGTCTTCCAAGCACCTTATCTGTAGCGTCGTACACTATAGTTCCGGATTCATCCAAGGATTCTCACCCCCGATCCTTCTGGGTTTTCATTCATTAGTTCACGAATCGTGATTACACGTCCGCCTGCGTCTTCAATTTTAGAGCGGGCT
>Ga0315320_10002446_pt1 | contig 15287 bp, 13 predicted proteins | sample M140m21515metaG_FD_203458 | JGI IMG/M metagenome (GOLD analysis project Ga0315320, IMG submission 203458) | Ammonia-oxidizing marine archaeal communities from Monterey Bay, California, United States - M1 40m 21515 | ecosystem: Environmental > Aquatic > Marine > Coastal | place: USA: California... | reverse complement strand
ACTCTCGTCTTTCTTGACGCCGGAGGGCAGGATCTTGTCAATCCAACTCATGGGGTTCTCCACCACATTCTCACTCGCAGTATACGAGCGAGAGGCGTTTCTAGGAAGGTGAAGAGTCCATACCCTCTCGAATGCTCTTCAGTAGCGCTGCGGCAGCGGCATGCAGCTGACCTTCTAATGCCGCCGGCTCCTGCTCGGCGGCCTTCACCATCGCGTCAATCAACGCGCTACCGACCACTACCGCATCGGCCACAGTGGCTACGGCGCGCGCGCTATCCGCATCTTTGATGCCGAATCCGACGGCGACGGGGAGCGCCGTCTTGCTCCGGATAACCGCTACATTTCGCGCCACCTCGGTCGCATCAAGCTGCCCTGAGCCCGTGACGCCCTTTACTGCAACACAATAAATGAACCCACGCGCGCGCTCTACGATCGTCTCAATGCGCGACGCCGGCGTCGTCGGTGAGATCAGGAATATATTATCCAACTCGACTGCCTTCAGAGCCGCGTCTATCGCGTCGACTTCCTCTGGCGGCAAATCAACCGTGATGAGGCCGTCGACACCTGCCTTGGCACCGGCGGCCGCAAACGGTTCATAACCAAAACGTTCAATCGGATTCGCATAGCCCATCATGATAATGGGCGTATGCCGATCCGCTTGTCTAAACGCGGCGACAATATCCAATACGCCCTGCAATGACATGCCATTTGCCAAGGCGCGTTCGTGCCCCTTTTGAATCACCGCCCCCTCAGCCATCGGGTCAGAAAACGGAACACCCACCTCCAGCACGTCCGCCCCAGCCGCGACTAACTGATGAAGTAGCTCAACGGTGCCGCCTGGGCTGGGGTCACCGGCGACAACATAGGACACTAATCCCTGACGACCCTCGCTGCGCAGACGCGCAAACGTTGCATTTAAACGACTCATTTCGAGCTATACCTCAATACCTTCAATCGCCGCGACGGTCAGTATGTCTTTATCTCCGCGGCCGGATAAGTTCACAATAATGTGCTCATCTGGCGACATGTCAGCCGCCAGTCGTTCTGCATAGGCCATCGCGTGCGCTGTCTCCAACGCGGGCATAATGCCCTCCACACGGGTCAATCGATGAAAGGCAGCGAGCGCTTCGTCATCATTAGCCGCCACGTAATTGACGCGTCCAATATCCTTCAACCAGGCATGCTCAGGCCCTACCCCGGGATAATCCAAGCCCGCGGACACGGAGTGCGTATCCAGAATCTGCCCATCGTCGTCCTGCATGAGATAGGTACGATTGCCATGCAACACCCCCGGAGAGCCCATCGATAACGGAGCGGCGTGGGCGCCGGTTTCGAGACCTTTTCCACCTGCCTCAACGCCATACATCGCGACTTCGGCATCTTGCAAAAACGGGTGAAACAAACCAATCGCGTTAGATCCGCCACCCACACACGCCACCAAGCCTGCGGGCAACTTGCCCGCTTGTGCCAACGACTGCACCCGCGCCTCTCTCCCAATCACGCTTTGAAAATCCCTGACCAGCATTGGGTAAGGGTGTGGGCCAGCGACCGTGCCGATAATATAAAAAGTATCGTCAACGTTGGTCACCCAATCCCGCAACGCCTCGTTCATCGCATCTTTAAGTGTCCGCGAGCCGGAGGTGACGGGAACCACCTCTGCACCCAGTAGCTTCATGCGGTAAACGTTCAGTGACTGACGACGGATGTCTTCTTCCCCCATAAAAACGTGGCACTCCAGTCCCAGCCGTGCCGCTACCGTTGCCGTCGCTACCCCATGCTGACCCGCACCGGTTTCTGCAATGACGCGACGCTTTCCCATATGCTTAGCCAGCAGAGCCTGCCCAATGGTGTTGTTCACCTTATGTGCGCCGGTGTGATTGAGATCTTCGCGTTTGAGATAGATACGGCCACCTCCAATCGCATCAGATAATCTGGAGGCCTCGTATAAAGGTGACGGCCGGCCCACGTAATGCGCCAAGTCTGCGTCAAACTCACGCTGAAATGCCGCATCATCTTTTAAGCGAGCATAAAGTGCTTCTAAATCTGACAACGCAGACATCAATGTCTCAGCAACAAACTTGCCACCAAAGTGTCCAAAGCGACCGTCGGCATCGGGAACCGATGCAAAAAGCTCTGGCGTAATATCGATTGTCATGACGGTATATCCTGCGCAGCCGAACGCGCTGCTTCTATAAATGCTTTCATCTTTGCCCTATCCTTTATACCCACTTGTCTCTCAACACCGCTGCTCACGTCCACTGCGGCGGGCTGCACCTGAGCTATTGCAGCCGCAACATTCATGCTCGAGAGCCCTCCCGCCAGTATCACGCGTCGGCTCAAACCGGGCTTCACCCAACTCCAGTCGAAACACTGACCGCTGCCGCCAAATTGCCCCGCGTGGACGCTGTCCAGTAATAATGCTGTGGCGCTGGGATAAGCGAGATGCTCGTCGTCCAAATTGACGTCACCCGACATCGGTATCGCCTTAATATAAGGCCGGTTAAATTGCCGGCAAAACGCTTCGCTTTCCCCGCCATGGAATTGCAAAGCATGTAACGGCACCCGATCCAACACTGACTGGACGTCCTCAGCCGACTGATTCACAAACAATCCCACCATCATACCCAAGCCGGATACGCCCCGGCTGATGTCAGCGGCCACGTCAAGTGACACCGCGCGTCGGCTACCGGGATAGAAAACACAACCGATCGCATCCGCCCCCATCGCCAAGGCGCATTCCGCATCATCACGACGGGTAATACCGCATATTTTAATGCGCACAGGCCGAGCCTCACTGAAAAGAATCGTAGTTTAACAGAGTCCAACCCACCCTAACGTCTCGCGCGACCCTAGAGCATGCCCTCCAGCAGAGTTGGCCCCTCCGGCGTACTCGGTAATGCAAACGCGTCCGCATAACGCACCTGCACCAAGTACAACCCCTCTGCGGGGGCGGTATCGCCAGCGGCTGCTCGATCTCGACCGATTAGCACTGATCGGAAGTCATCAACTGACTGAGCTCCAATACCCACGGCAATCAGGGACCCAGCAATATTTCTTACCATATGATACAGGAAGGCGTTAGCGGTTACGTCGATGACAACGCGTTGCTGCCGGGCCTTGACGGAGCAGTCAGTGATACATCTCATGGGTGTACTCGCCTGACAATGAGCCGCTCTAAAGGCGCTAAAATCTTGCTCTCCTAGCAAACATTGCGCCGCCTCATTCATGGCAGTGACGTCAAGCGTCCTGCGTTCCCAAGCCACCAGGCCATCTAGCAACGCGGGACGCTGGTCTGCATTGAGAATGAGATAACGATAGCGGCGAGCTGAGGCGCTGAATCGAGCGTGGAATTCAGTCGCCACCGGCACTGCCCAGTGAACCCTGATATCAGCGGGCAGGTGGCGATTCGTCCCCATCACCCAGGCCTTCGGGCTGCGCCCGATCGGGTCATCAAAATGAATGACCTGACCAAATGCGTGCACACCCGTATCGGTGCGGCCGGCACAGACAGTCCTCAAGGGCACGCCAGCGATTTTTTGCAGGGCCTCTTCCAATGCCTCCTGCACGGTTGGCACAGCGAGATGCGGCTGCGCTTGCCAACCATGATAGTGACCGCCGTGATATTCCACACGAGCTGCGATACGCTGCCCTGCCCTCAATGGTTGATTAGACAGTCTCGCCATATCACGATACGTCGAGACGATTGAGCAACGCTCGCGCCTCAGCTTGCTGGGTCAAGCTACCCTGCTCAATCACTAGCGTCAGCACAGGGCGAGCGCTCTCGTCGTCGCCCATATCGAGATAGGCTCTGGCTAAATCAAGCTGGCTATCCATCGGGTCGGTCTCTAATCCATAAATCGAGTCGTCTCCATGGTGTTCAGGCGACAACGAGTCTTTAGGCGCTAGTGAGAGATCATCGCGTGTGAGAGGCTCCGACGCACCTTCAGCCACTTGGCTACGCTCGGCTGACGAGGCGCCCACAACGGTCGAGCTACGCTCATCGGCCACCAACTCGCTGTCATTGTTCCCCGTGGCCTGTGTCGCCTCTGTGGAATGCAGACCAGCCGGCCGGCGACCGTCGCTCACGCGCTCAGCAGATAATCCCTGTGCAACATCGGGCATCTGCTCTGGACGTGCGCCCGAGCCATCGATCTCGGCGGTCGCGTCAGTGCCTGCCGTTGCTTTCGCTCGATCAACTTGGTCGGCGGCAGACTCAGCGGACTCAACTGCTGGCACCGACTGTTGCCGTCGATAAAACCAGCTGAGACAGAGCACAAGACTGAATAAGACCACCCATATGCCCGCGGGTGAGATCGCGGCGCTGACCAATCGATCGCGCAGTGAAGCATCATTCCTCTTGGCCAAAGCAGTAACCGCCGCTTGCAAACGCTCGTCGCGCAGTGCCAGCAGCGCCTTGAGCGAGGCCAGCTCAGTATCACGTTGAGTAATCTGCTCCTGTAACTCGGCTAAGGTCGACTGAAGCCGTCCCACCGTCATCGTCAGCGCCTCGAAATCAGCACGCGATGCACCCATCGCCGCCGATTCCCCGGCAAGGTCAAGCACTGCTGGTTCCAGCTGCGTTGTTTCCAGCTGAGTTGGTGCCACTAAGGCTTGATCCACCCAGAGCGTATTGTCCTCGTCTGGCAGTGTGGCGCTGGCTTCATCTGCCATCGACATCGGCTCGAGCACTGACGCAGGGGTCGGAACGGGGGGGGCAGCCTCTCCAACCGGCAGGCCGCTGTTTGGCACAGCAGCATCGATGACCTCAGCAGCAACGGGCGTTAAAGCCCCTTGCTCCGGCTCATCTCTAAATTGCCATGCGTTATTTTGCAGTGCCACTGCGTCAATCGCTGTCGCCCTATCAACCCCAATAGCGTCAGTAAGGGGCAACTCAAGCCGATATCCGGCCTTCAGACCATTCACATTTTGTTGCTGAAACGCCTGCGGGTTCATTCGGATGATCTCCAGCATCACCTGCTCTACCGAGAGACGGTCAGGAGCCACATTAGAGGCAATACGCCACAGCGTGTCGTTTTGAACCACAACGTAAGACGAACCCGCAGTCGGTGATGAAGCGCCAGCAAGCTCCGTCGGCGAGGGTACCAATTGCGGCAACGTCTCAGCAGAACGCGGCGGTATGGGATCAGGCTGCGGCGTTTCATTCGATATCGGACGGGCATTGTCGGACAGCGATTGAGTGACTGAGTCATCACCCCGGATCGTGGATGGCGGTAAATCGATGAGTGCCGTGTAATCGCGTAATAACCGGCCTTGGGGCCACCGCACCGCCATGACAAAGTCTAAGTAAGGCTCCCTCAGTGGCGCGTCCGTGGTCAGAAGGACTCGCTTTTCCAAACCCTCAGCCTGCACCTCGAAGCGAAGCTGGGTGAGCCAATACACACGCTCGGCAGCCACTCTCTGAAACTCCTGCTCTGAAGCAAGTTCCACTCTCAAGTCACTGATTTCTATCGACTCTACGTCGAGCAATAACACCTCTGCGCGGAGGGGCTCGTTCAGGTAGGTGTGGACGGTCAGCTCGCCCAGACCCACGCCCCAAACCGGCGCAGTGAGCAGGGCCGACACCCAGAATTGTGCCACCCAATGCCGCATTAGCCTTTTCATGACTGTCATGCCTTCCCCTTCCATTGGTCTGGCTTGAGTGCTTTGCCGATCACCATTCCCTGGCGTCTTGATCAATGATGCACGGGCTCACCGTAAGGCCTGCAGGTACTCAGACACGAGTAGCTCTGCAATCTGCACGCTATTCAGTGCAGCACCCTTTCGTACGTTGTCAGCCACCACCCAAAGATTCAAGCCTTTTGGATGTGAAATGTCATTACGAATCCTGCCGACATAGACGGGGTCAGTGCCTGCAGCCTCGGTCACCGGCGTGGGATACCCGCCATCCTCGTGAGAGTCCATGACGACCACCCCCTCGGCAGCACTGAGCAGTGCTGTCGCTGCTTCCGCACTCAGCTCGTCTCGGGTCTCAATGTGAAGGGCCTCAGCATGACCAAAGAACACGGGAACCCGAACACAAGTAGGATTCACCGCAATGGCCTCGTCTGACAAAATCTTCTGCGTTTCCCAGACCATCTTCATTTCTTCGCGGGTGTAGCCATTATCTTGAAAGGTATCAATATGAGGTATGGCGTTAAATGCGATCTGCTTCGGGTAGACAGACGCCGTCGCCGCTTTGCCATTCAGCAACCGAGCGGTTTGCCCTGCTAGCTCTTCAATCGCCTCCTTGCCAGTGCCACTCACCGCCTGATATGTCGCCACGTTAATTCGCTCAATACCCACAGCATCATATATCGGCTTGAGCGCTACCAGCATCTGAATCGTAGAGCAGTTGGGGTTCGCAATGATGCCCCGCTGCTGATAACCGCCAATGGCCTCTGGGTTAACCTCCGGAATTACCAACGGGATATCTTGCTCCCGTCTAAAATGAGACGTATTGTCAATTACGACACAGCCCGCCTCAGCCGCCGCCGGCGCAAACGCCGCACTGACATCCCCCCCTGCTGAAAACAGGGCGATGTCCGCCTTGGAGAAATCAAACTCACTCAAATCTTGCACCGTATGGTGCTTCCCCCGGAACTGGAGGGATTTTCCCGCAGAGCGCTGCGAGGCCAGTGGATACAAGTTATCAACCGGAAATTGCCGCGCCTCGAGAATATCGATCATGGCCTCTCCCACCGCACCCGTCGCGCCAACCACTGCAATATTAATGGGCTTCATGTCATTGTCCTGTCGCATTAATCTGTGAGAGCCGCGATAACGGCATCACCCATTGCCTGTGTACCGACCACAGAGGTCGACGACTGAGGCTCAGCAATGTCTGCTGTGCGGAATCCTTTTAACAGCACCGTCGCGACAGCCCTCTCAATATCATTGGCCGCTTCGGGAGCGTCGAGCGAAAACCGCAGCATCATGGCCGCCGATAACATCGTTGCCATCGGGTTGGCGCTATCCAGACCCGCAATATCGGGGGCAGAGCCATGAACCGGTTCGTATAATCCCCTGTTCTGAGCATTCAGCGACGCCGACGGCAGCATACCGATCGATCCGGTCAGCATCGCCGCGATGTCCGAAAGGATGTCGCCGAACAGGTTACCCGTCACCAGCACGTCAAATTGCTTCGGCTCTCGCACCAATTGCATCGCCGCATTGTCGACGTACATGTGCGACAGCGACACATCGGGATACTCGCTACTGAGCTCCTGCATCACCTCACGCCAGAGCATCGTCACCTCGAGCACATTCGCTTTGTCCACAGAGCAAAGCCGACCGTTGCGCTTCTGAGCGGCTTCAAAGGCCAACCGCCCAATCCTGCGGATTTCTAACTCGTTATAACGGTCTGTATTAAAGCCTTCTCGAATACCGTCATCACGCGTCACGACGCCCCTAGGCTCACCAAAATAGACGCCGCCAGTGAGCTCCCTGACAATTAAAACATCTAGCCCCGAAACCAGCTCAGCACGCAGGCTTGACGCGCCGATGAGCTCAGGGAACAACAGCGCCGGTCGCAAATTACAAAATAGGTCCAGATCGGCACGGATCGCCAGCAAGCCGCGCTCTGGTCGCTCTTGTGCTGGCAAGCCATCCCACTGTGGACCCCCTACTGCGCCGAGGAGAATGGCGTCCGCTTCGTTTGCAAGAGCGCGGGTGGCGGCGGGATAAGCCTCGCCACTTCGATCGATCGCAACACCACCTATATCCCCTTCGGTAAAACGCAGATCAAGGTGATGTCGAGCGGCCACTGCCTCAAGCACTCTGCGCGCTTGCCGAACGACCTCAGGGCCAATGCCGTCACCCGGCAGCAACATAATGGTGCGGGTCACAACGTGATATCTCTAAACAACCAGGGAAAGCGCGCCTCATGTTGCTGCTCGAACCGCCTGATCGCTTCTGCGCTTTGCAGCGTGAGACCGATATCATCCAATCCTTGCAACAGACAATCCCGACGGAACGCGTCGACCGAAAATGACCACAACGCACCATCGGGCAACTGGATTGAGCAACCGTCCAAGTCGACCGTTAACCGCAACCCCTCCTCGGCGTAGAGCAGTGTAAACAAGGCCTCTACCTGATCAGGTGATAGCGCGATGGGCAAGATGCCATTCTTGAGCGCGTTAGAGCAGAAAATATCGGCGAAACTGGGCGCGATCACGCAGCGAAAGCCAAAGTCTTCCATCGCCCAGGCAGCATGCTCGCGACTCGACCCGCAGCCAAAGTTTTCTCGCGTCAGTAGTATAGAGGCACCTTGATAGCATTCGAAGTTGAGCGGAAAGTCTGGATTCAGCGGGCGCTGAGTATGATCCATACCGGGCTCACCCTCATCGAGGTAGCGCAGATCATCGAATAAATTGGGACCAAAACCAGATCGTTTTATCGATTTTAAAAACTGCTTCGGCACCATGAGATCGGTGTCAACGTTGGCCCTGTCCATCGGCGCCACCAAACCGTCGAGACGGGTAAAGGCCCTCATGACAAAGCCTCCTCGCTACGACCATCAGCTGACGCAGCGACCGGCACAAAGTGGCCGGCTATCGCCGCTGCAGCAGCCATCGCAGGGCTCACAAGATGCGTGCGACCACCACTCCCTTGGCGACCCTCAAAGTTGCGATTAGAGGTGCTCGCGCATCGCTCACCCGGCATTAACCGGTCTGCATTCATCGCTAAGCACATCGAGCAGCCTGGCTCTCGCCATTCCATACCCGCATCCAGAAAAATTTTGTCTAGGCCCTCGGATTCGGCCTGTGCCTTGACCAAGCCCGAGCCCGGCACCACCAACGCCTTGCGAACGCTTGGCGCGATCCGCTTGCCGTTTAATACTGCCGCCGCGTCACGCAGGTCTTCAATCCGTGAGTTAGTGCAGGAACCAATGAACACCGCATCGGGCCTAATGTCCTGAATAGGCATCCCTTCCGTGAGCCCCATATAGTCCAGCGCGCGAGCCAAGCCTTGCTTGGCAGTGTCGTCAGGCATGTCAGCTAATCGCGGTACCTCGCCATGAACGGATGCCACCATTTCTGGCGAGGTGCCCCAAGTGACGTGCGGCGCAATCGCGTTGCCATCCAACACGATCGTGTTATCAAACACCGCGTCATCGTCACTGCGCAAAGTGCGCCACCATTGCTCGGCCGTCTCCCATTGCTCGCCCTGAGGCGCCAATGGTTTGCCTCGAAAATAGTCCAACGTCACATCATCTACCGCCACCAAACCGCATCGCGCGCCCGCCTCGATCGCCATGTTGCACAGCGTCATGCGGCCCTCCATCGTCAAAGACCGAATAGCAGAGCCCATAAATTCCAACGCGTAGCCGGTGCCTCCCGCGGTGCCGATGCGGCCGATCACCGCCAAAGCAATATCCTTGCCGGTCACGCCCGGTGCTAACTGACCGGTAACCTCAACTCGAAAGTTTTTCATTTTGCGCTGTATCAGACACTGTGTTGCCAATACGTGCTCAACCTCTGACGTGCCGATACCGTGGGCCAGTGCACCAGCTGCTCCATGAGTCGACGTATGAGAGTCACCACACACAACCGTCATCCCCGGTAACACGGCGCCCTGCTCCGGACCCATCACGTGCACGATGCCCTGACGAATATCGTCCAAGGGGATTTCAACGACATTAAACGCCGCACAATTATCATCTAGGGTCTGCAGTTGCAGTCTCGATACCGCGTCGGGCAACGCAGCAAGACCGTCTGCACGTTCAGAGGCAAGTGTCGACACATTATGATCAGGCACCGCTAGATTGGCGCTCCGTCGCCACAGCTCACGCTGCGCCAGCGTTAAACCCTCGAAAGCCTGTGGTGAAGTCACCTCGTGTAGCAAGTGACGATCAATATAGATCAGGGCGGTGCCATCCTCTCGCTGCTCGACGAGATGCGCGTCCCACAGTTTGTCGTAAAGCGTTTGTGCCATGCTGTCTGGTCTCCTGTGCCCTGACTTAAGCGACGGTGTACCACAACGCGAGGGAGGCCGGCCGTCTCGAAAAGGCGCGGAGTATACCACTGAAGGCCAAACCCTTGGTGCAGCGGTCGACACGCCAGCATTCTCAGCAGTGCGATGCGAGGCAGGTGCCGTTAAACCGTTTGTCGGCCTATTGCGCTCCGCAACGTGATCACCACTGCCCGCTCACACATGGGTTAGCTTAAAGCAGGCGTGAATCCGTCGATTGCGTGCAAAATCTTGCGGGATAGAAGCCGAGGTGACATCGCTGACTTGCCAGCGCTCGGATATCGAATCGTCCAGCCTGAAACGTCGGTGATTGGTTGAAAAATAAAGCGTGCCGTTCGCTGACAACCGCCTCATCGCCAGTGTTAACAGCTCTGAATGATCGGCTTGCACGTCAAAATCAGGCAGCCCACTTGAGTTCGAAAAGGAAGGGGGGTCAACCATGATCAAATCATACTGCCGCTGCTCTTCTGACAGCCACTGTCTCACATCGGCTCGCACCCCCCGATGCTGCCTTTCAGACAAGCCATTCAGCGCTAGGTTCTCGTTAAACCATTTTAAGTACGTGCTCGACGCATCGACGCTCGTGCTGGTGATCGCACCGCCAAGCGCAGCATGCAGCGTCGCGACACCGGTGTAGCTGAATAAATTGAGAAAATGCCCCCCTTTCGCCTGCTTTCTTATCCAACACCGCAGTGGCCGATGATCAAGGAATAAACCCGTATCGAGGTAATCGTGAAGATTGACCAACGCTTTGACAGGCGACTCGTGGACGATCCGCTTCGTCTGCTCTTGTTTCAATCGCTGGTATTGCTCAGCGCCGCGCTGCCGGCGTCGCTGCTTCAGTGCGATCTCCTGACGATCCGTGATCTTGAAGACGACTTGCACCGCATCCAACACCTCTTCAAGACGCCTCGCCGCTTTTTCCTCTGGAATATCCTGTGGCGCGGCGTACTCCGCTACGTGGATTCTCTCTTCATAAACATCTATTGCTACCGCATATTCGGGGATGTCAGCGTCATAAACTCGATAGCAGCTCACCCCTTCTCGCTGCCGCCACGATTTTAAGTGGCGCTGACTCTTACGAATTCGATTCGCAACCGCTTGCGCCCCCTCGGACAATGCCGCAGGAGCAGCCTTGATGCTTTTGGCGCGTTCCGCAACGGGGTCACGCAGCGCCCGCAGCTCATTATCGATCGTCAGTGAGAACTGCAAACAATGAAGCTCAAGCCGCCCATTCTGAAAGCGATGACGTTTGTGTGCACGCAGACCGATGGCTTTACCCAACGACACATCCGAGGTGAGCACCGCAGCGGACCAGCCCGTGAACTCCCTGCTGATCACTTCGCCGATTGAATGGTAGAGGTGCCGGAGACCTGACGCATCACCCATCCGCTCACCCCAGGGGGGATTCATGACTAACAACCCAGAGACCAGGTCGCGGTGGGTCGGCCTCGTCAGCGCTGACAAACTCTTACAGCGAATACGCACCGAACTCTCTAACCCCAAGCGCACGATGTTGTCGGTGGCGCGCCTTACGGCTGAGATATCTGCGTCGTAACCACGAATCTCAACATCTGTGGAGGTCGACTGAGCGCTCTGCTCGAGCGCATCAGCGCGCACTGCCCGCCACTGAGCTTCATCATGGCCAAGCCAACCCTGAAAACCGAACCGCTGACGCATCAGCCCCGGCGCGCGGTTAAGCGCCATCAGCGCGCCTTCGAGTAACAAGGTGCCGGAACCACACATGGGATCAATTAATGCCTCACCCCGACGGCTTCGCGCCGGCCACTCTGCGGCCCACAGTGCCGCGGCCGCAATGTTTTCTTTGAGTGGCGCCAACCCACCATCGAGGCGATAACCGCGCTGGTGCAGACTCTCGCCAGAGAGATCGATCCCCACTGTCAATTGCCCCTTGGCCAACTTTGCTGTCACCCGGACGTCAGGTTCACGAAGGTCAACCGAGGGGCGACTTCGTCCCGCTTGGCGATAGCGATCTACAATCGCGTCCTTGACTTTTTGAGCACCGAACTGGGCATTACGAATGGCTTCAGAACGACCGGAGAAATCGACCATCAGCGATCCGCTCTCTCGAATGTGAGCACTCCAATCCAGCCCCGTGACCGCCTCATAAATATCGTCGGTGGAGCGCACGTCAAAGGCGCCCAGCTGAAGAATGACCCGGTTTGCGAGTCGACTCCAGAGACACACACGATAGGCCAAGGCCAACGTCCCCGTAAAAGAGACTCCCACCGGCCTTTCGACCACGTCCTCAGCGCCAAAGCTCAATAACTCCTGCGCTAGATACACACCAACGCCCGCTGGAGAAGTGGCAAGATACTGCTGTTTCATCATCTTTCTAAGCCTTGCTCTGCAGCAAATATATCCCGCAGCAAACGGCGCCACGTTTCATATTGGACATCCAGTGTCCCCTCCAGCGTCACGACGCGATCAGCCGTCTCGATCACACTGGGCTGCGTCTCCCCATCAAGCGCCTTCGCCAACTCAAACCAGGCTTGCTCCTGCATTCGGTAAGAGCGATACGCAGCATATTCAGCCTGCATGCGGGCGTATCGGCTGTCATCTGAGCGATCACCACGAGCGCGAACGCGCGCTTCATAAGCGTCCAACCAATAGGCCTGTTCGCGGCCGGCATCACGCCATAACCCATAGGTCCCTCCGGCTCGTTCCCACAGCGTGACATATTGTTCATCGACGGTGTCACAAAATAGGTACTCCTGATTCCGGATGCGATCCACCCTTCGCATCATCGGATCGTTGTCTGCCGGCAATCTCTGCAATTGCCATTTTCCCTCTACCTGCTTTGCCAACCCTGTAAAAGCATCGGGTGCCAACTGCTGCGCATATCGCACCTCAGCCAAAGACAGCAACGAGGCTTGATCGCGCTCCGCTTGCTGCCGCCACCATTGCAACAAGCGATTACTGATGGCGTTGAATAGGTCCGCGAACCCCTCCCCCGCCACGGTTTCTCGGTGGCCGATCAGATGATCAAACACTACGGTGCCGGCCGCATCGATCGCGTCGACCTGCAATACCAGATCTCGACCGTCAGACTTGATGATTTGACTACGTATATTGACCGGCACCAACGCCGACGTCACGGGGACCATTCGCACAACCCCCCACTGATTGCTCGCCACCAGCGCATCCCGTAACTGACCCGCCAATAACTTGGATTCAAGGCGCCGCACAGCGGCCGTTGGACTGTCATCTTCTGCATCGACACCAGGGTCAAAGAGCACCACCCCTACATCGAGAGCGGGAACACTCGGCCGATCGGCGACCAGCAGCACCTCCCCCTCCCAAGCACGCTCCATCGACTGCTTAGTCTGCGGGCTAGCAGTGGTGCTGTCAGCGTCTGGCTGTGTCGCGCATCCGCTTCCCCACAAGAGCGCTAATGCGACGGCACACAAGCGCATCATAACGGGGTATCCGAAGGGGTACGCTCGGTGCTACAGACACGCCCTCGGGACAGCGTATTGATGCATTGATACCCTCGATTACCGGGTTCAAAACGGGCAAAAATACGGCTCACCTCAAAATCCCGTTGGGTCCCACGAGTACTGAGTCTTGTTCGTTGAGCGAGTAGTGCGCCATCCGCCGAACGGACAAACCGATGCCGTATCGACAAGCCCTCGGGCAACTCGATGGAAAAATGTAATTGCTGACCATCCCACCAACAGGTCTCTTGCCCTAATTGCGTGACAGAAGTCTGACCATCGCGGATATCACACACTAAGGCAAAGCTATTTTCGCGATCAATGCGGACAAAGGCGATATCTTGATGCACCACCAGTAGATCTGACGCGGTCACTAACTCAGCCATTTTTGCCAGTGCAAGGATCGTATCAACATCACCGAGCGGCGGTCCCTGATACGTCACGCCTCTCTCTGCAGCATCGCGTTGACGCCGTGCTTGACGCTGGATATCACGAAACGTGCTGTTGAGCTGAGTTTGAACGCTATCGCTGCGGGCGTAATCGACTTCCCAATGTCCTGAAAAGTCCGCCACAGGAGTATCAGCCACACGTTGCTGCGGTGTCGTGCTTGCGCCACAACCGCACAACCCCAAAATGACGCACAGCGTCGTCAAGAGACGAGCTACCGAGTGTTGCACAAAGCTTGCGTTACTCAGCATAAACCCCAACACATCCAGCGAGCGCATCGGCACAGCACTCCGATCGACTCATGATAGGACTGTTATCACAACGCAATACCTCTGAGTGAGCATGCCGCCCCGGCGAAAAAAGACGAGTTAACAACTGCTAGTGGGCGTGTCGAGCACTGCCCCACATATTGAAAGCGGCTATCCGTGGCGTGCCCGGCAGGTACATCTGATCCAACTGCTGTATGGCAAAGCCCGCACTTTCGATCCATTCGACAATGGGTCGGTTAATATTACAGCCCCCGAGAAGTCGTCGCCAGAGAGGATTAATACGTTCCTGCCAACTTGCAACACCGGGATCGGGTGCCTGGCCATGCTCGCAAAAAACCAAACTGCCACCCGGTTTTAAGACGCGCCCTATCTCGGCAAGCGCAGCGTGACCATCCGGAATCGTGCATAAGCTGAAGGTCATGAGTACCGTGTCGAATTGCGCATCAGGTAACGGCATCTTTTCTGCAGATCCCTCGACAAAATCGAGGGGTACGCCGACTTGGGCAGCCCGCGAAGCAGCCAGCCGCCAACTGGTCTGGCAGGGGTCTATCCCCACGATTGACTGAACGCGTTGCGGATCGTAATACGGTAAATTGTGGCCAGCCCCCACCCCAATTTCAAGCACGTTACCGTGCGCTTGGGGAACTACCTTTTCCCGCTGCTTGAGAATCGGTTTGGTGCCGCAAGCACAGGTCACCAGCCTGGGAACAATTTTGTCGCTATAGAAACCCATTTACCACCCGCTACCTTGCCATGTTCCTCTAGTGTAAACAGACTCAGCGTTATCAGCGACGGTTTTTGCACACTGCAAGGACGCTACTCTTTGGCGTTGCCTGCCGCACCGTGAAATCCGCGAGCCGCATCAGCGCGCCGCTCTAATGAAGCCTGAATAGCCGCTTCCTGCTGCGCCAAGCTGATGGGCCGCTCTAACTCTGGGTAAGCCTCAGGGTCGATCCGCCGCATCTCCTGCTCAATCCACGCCTCCACTTTCTCCATCAGCTCGCCCGGACTTTCAGCGGGTCTAGGCGCAATGGGCGCCCCCAGTGAGACCACTATCGTTCCCGGAACGAATGTGAAACTTTTCCGCGGCCAGCATCGGGCAGACGCCACCGCAATGGGCACAATACTGGCGCCCGTCGCGATG
>Ga0315320_10002442_pt1 | contig 15294 bp, 13 predicted proteins | sample M140m21515metaG_FD_203458 | JGI IMG/M metagenome (GOLD analysis project Ga0315320, IMG submission 203458) | Ammonia-oxidizing marine archaeal communities from Monterey Bay, California, United States - M1 40m 21515 | ecosystem: Environmental > Aquatic > Marine > Coastal | place: USA: California... | reverse complement strand
CGCGCGCTGATTCGCAATACAGAGTTGCGCTGGTACATAGGCTTCACGCTCGCCTTTTGCGGAGGGGTGACGCTCGTCCTCTGGGGAGGCGGCGTATATGACCTAGTCGACTCCATTCGGTACGCCACATTCCAGGTCGTGTCTCTTCTGACCACGACTGGTTTCAGCACTGCGGACTACGAACTTTGGCCACCCGCCGCCCAGATGTTTCTGTACGCGGTTTGCTTCATCGGAGCGTGCGCTGGCTCGACGACGAGTGGGATTAAGGTCGTCCATTACGTGATCATCTGGAGATTCATGGTGTCGGCGGTCAAGAAGATCTTCTTCCAGCCGCTGGCGGTCATCTCGGTCCGCATAGATGAGCGCCCCGTGGACAACCTCATTATCTTCCTCGCGGTCAGCTACTTCATCGTGAATATCTTCCTCGTGCTCATCGGGGGCATCGTGATGTCCTTGCTCGAAGGAATGGATGTCACCTCTGCGATGAGTTCAGTGATCGCGTGCCTGATGAACATTGGGCCTGGGTTCGGGGACGTGGGACCCTCACACAACTTCGGCGGCATCTCAGTGGCCGGAAAGTGGTTCCTCTCCTGGACCATGCTCGTGGGCAGGCTCGAAATGTTCTCCGCGTTGGTCATCTTCTACCCCAGCTTCTGGAGGCGCTGATGCGCTCTTCTCTACGCACGCTCCTTGAGAACCACCCTGTCGCGGACGCCGTAGAAGCGGACCATCGCAGACGCATGTTGGTCCTCGTAGACGCTCCCGGTGATGTGTTTTCTCGCCATCACTTCACGCCAGGACATTTCACCGCCTCGGCGTTCGTCCTGAGCCCGGACGCCAGCGCGCTGCTCCTCATCCTGCACGGCACCCTGAAGCTGTGGCTTCAACCCGGTGGCCACGTAGACCCCGAAGACGAGGATGTCTTTGGCGCGGCGAGGCGAGAGGTGATGGAAGAGACGGGGGTGAGTGACCTTCGTCGGGTGGCCTTGGGATCCCCCCTGCTTGACCTGGACGTACACCCCATCCCACCCAACGCCAAAAAGAGCGAGCCCGCGCACGAGCACTTCGATGTCCGAATCCTCCTGCAATCGACGACCTGGGAGATCGCTGCGGGCTCAGACGCCCAGGACGCTCGCTGGGTCCCTTTGAGGGAAGTTGAGGACGCCGGCACGGATGACTCCGTACTACGGGCTGTGCGGCGGGTGATCTCACAACTCGGAGAATGAACCGCGAGCGTCCTCTCAGGAACAGACTCCGCCCCTCGCGGGGCTGGGCGGTGTACCTTCTCCTCGATGGTTGACCGCAAGGAAATTGCCCCGAGCCAATCTACGGCGTTGTTCCTTAAGGAACGACCGCCGAAGCTCCCTTCCGAGCATTTGCGGGGCTTCGAGCGTATCTCCGTCCCCTTGTTCGACGTGTTGAACAGCGTCGAATGGGTGAAACGTGCCGGACAGTTCATCACCCGGCATGTCTCCAAGAACTGGATGATGTTCGTCACCAAGAATCGCCTTGAGGTGCACGGGATCGAGGCCCTCACGGAGCTCAAGCCGGAACGGGGGGTCCTTCTCGTCGCCAATCACCGGACGTTTTGGGACATGTTTGTCGCCAGCGCGGTGCTCTACCACCACGTCTCCTGGATGGAGAAGATCGTCTTCCCAGTCCGGGCGAAGTTTTTCTACACGAACCCTCTGGGCTGCTTCATCAACCTCGCTCTCGCTGGAAACGGAATGTGGCCGCCCGTGTTCCGGGACGAGCGCAAACCTCTTTTAAACCCAACAGCGGTCACGCAAATGAGCTGGGTCCTGGCTCGTAAGGGAACAGTCCTGGGAATGCACCCTGAAGGCACTCGCAACAGGGGCGATGATCCTTACACCTTCCTGGCTGCCCGCCCCGGCGTGGGGTACCTCATCCGTGACGCACACCCAGACACTCTGATCGTTCCGTTTTTCCTCAACGGAATCACCGGTGACCTCCTCTGGGAGATCCGCAACAACTTCAAGCGGGAGGGCCAACGAGGCGACAACTTCCGCTTCTGGTTCGGAGAGCCCATTCGCGTGGGAGATCTCGACCGAAGCAAGCCGGCCAGGGAGCTCAGCGAAGAGGTCCTTGCTGTGGTCCACAAGCTGGGACTCCGAGACCGCGACGAGCAAATCGGAGACGGAGAGTTGCCCAAGCCAGGCGAGGCCATCACCGCCTGAGTGATGGCCACAGGTAGACTCGCGGAATGCGTGTCGCGCCCTGGCTCCTTGTCTTCGCAGCTCCTCTTGCCGCATGCACCGTCGCGGTGCAACCGACGGAGGACACCCCTGGTCCCTCGACCTATGTCGAGGGCAGCATCTCCATTGATGACCCAGCCAACGGCGACGACGCGGGGGGGCCCACCTTCGTGTTTCGCTACGACTGCGCAGACCCCCCGCCACCGGTAGGTACTGCCCGCCCAGTGGACTTCCTCATCGTGCAGGAAGACGCGTATGTCGCGGGAGAAGCCCCCTTCACGTTCCCACAGGTGCCCCCCGACAATTGCTTGATCCTCACAGGCTTTGTCGACCGAGATCGCGACTTCGACCCATTTCTCTCAGTGACCAATCAGATGACAGCGGGGGACCTCGCGATCGGTCAGGTGGTCGCTCAAGTCGCTCCACTCCCCGCGGGGACGGACCAGGTGCCGCCTGTCCTCGGACTCGAACTTGAAGCAAACCTCGTCGTCCCTCTCGAGCGGCCCGCGTTTACCATCACGGATGATGTCAGTGGGGACCTGGGGGGGACCGTACACATCGGGCCTGTCGCGGGAACCACGGGCAACACCACCCTGCGCCTCCAGACAAAGACAGTCGACACCCCTCTCACTGATGTCGAGAACCCAGTCTTTACTGTCGTCTTCGCTGAGGACACGGACGAGAACGGCTGGCCGGACGACAACAACGGGAACGGCTTACCCGACATCGTCTGGCCCAAAGTGTTGTTCTTGCGACTGGCCGACTCAGACCCCACCGGGCTCAGCATCACCGATCCTCCGCTCATCCTGCCAGGCGTCGTGATGCCCCTGGATCCCAATGACTCCGTCAACCTCGAAACCAACTACGTCCTTCAGTCACGCCTCGCTGGCCTGCCTTTCGATGGACAGGCCATTCTCCCCGCAACAGACCTCACTGTCGTCATCCCGCCTCTGGTCCTTACGGATTTGGCGACCCAGTCCACGGACAACATCGAGGATGTCCTCGCCGGTGGCTCAAACGTGTTGGGCGAGTACCAAATCCTGGTCATGAACAGCAGCGGTCAGTCTTGGTCACTCCCCAATGAGCTCGCGACCAGCGACGAGACCCAGGCGTCTCGGCTTCTCGTCACCGAGCCGTCAGAACCACTCCCTCCGCGCACGACCGTCAGCGGAGCCGTCACGCTGTCGAGCGGAGATGCGCCGGAGGGCCCCGTCTTGGTCACAGTCTTTGACTGCGCCTCGCCCCCGCCGCCCGCAGGCACCGGGAGCCCCATCGACCTAGGCAGCATTCAGCCGTCTGCGTTCGTGGACGGCGTCGCCTCTTTCGTCTTTGACGCCATCCCAGCGGAGAGCTGCCTGATCTTCACCGGCTACGTGGATACGGATCGCAGCTTCGCGGCCCTTTACAGCATCAGCCAGCTCCCCACGAAGGGGGACCTCCAACTGGACACAGCAGTTGTCCAGGTGGGTCCCGCGAATGAGAACGGCCTCGTCGAACCCGTCACGGACGTGCAGGTGGCAGAGGGAGCCGTCGTCTCGCTGGACCCTCCAGCGTTTCGACTCGCCGGCAGCGAGCCGGTGGTCATGACCCGCTCGGTCTCCATCGGGGCGACCTCCACTGCAATCATGACGCTTGACGCGACTCCACACTCCAGCCCGATGCTGGACGTGGATGAGTCATTCTTCACTCTGGAGTTTGCACCGGACAACGACGGGAACGGGCTACCAGACGACGTCAACGGAGACGCCATCCCCGACGTCGTGTGGCCACGTGTGTTGCTTCTGAAACTCGACCCCGACGACCCTGAAGGTCTCGCCACGGTCAGCCCTCCGATCGTGCTCCCTGGCGTCGTCCTGCCCCTGGATACCGAAAACCCAGCAGTGCTCGACACAAACCTCGCGCTCCAAAGCGCCATCGAAGGCGAAGGCTTTGCGAGTCCGGGGCTCGTCTCTCGCCTCACGATTGCTGTCCCGGGCCTCGTGGTCACAGATCTGGAGGCAGGATCCACCACCCCCATTGAGTCGGTGGCCCTCTCCGGCGTCGACGTCGACGGTGACTACGCTGTGGTCGTGATGAATTCTTCAGGCCAGACGTGGCAGGTCCCCAACGAATCCATTCTGTTTGCCACCGCCGAGGAAGAGCCTGCCTTTCGCGTCAATCCGCCAGCTCCCGGGGCCACAGGACTTGGAGCAATTGAGGGAAGCATCACGACGGCTGATGCCTCCAGTCCAGGTGGGAGAACCATCCTCTTCCGCTTTGATTGCGCGGACCCACCGCCTCCAGCCGGAACAGGGCGTCCTCTCGCCTTCAAGATCCTGCCCGAGGACGACTGGGTTCAAAATACGGTCTCTTTCCGCTTCGCCGGGCTTGAGCCCGACTCGTGCCAGTTACTGACGGGCTTCATCGACCGTGACGGTGACTGGGACGGGCTCTACGGGACTTCGAATCAAGCGACGGCGGGCGATCTCGCTATGGACTCGCTCGTGGTGCAGGTTCCGGAAGTAGACGCCCCGACAGGGCTCGTGCCCGAGGTCGTGAATCAATCACTGATCGCCAGTCTGCTCGTTCCGTTGGAACGTCCCGTCTTCACGATGCTCGACCTCGCCAGCGGCGGGACAGAGTCTCCCACCATGACCGTCAGCAACACACCGGGAGACACGACCAGCGTCAGCATCCGACTGACTACGCAGGACATCGACCAACCGATCTGCGAAGCGAACTCGCCCATCTTCACGGTGGTCTTCGCGCCCGACTTGAACGAAGACGGAGTTCCTGAAGACTTCAATGGAGACTCCTTACCAGACGTCCTCTGGCCCAAAGTCTTCGTGCGGAGACTCGACCCAGAGGACCCCTCGGGGATCGTCGATGCCACAGACCCACCCGTCGTCCTCCCCGGGATCATTGTGCCTCTCGACCCCAGTGACCCATTCAACACAGCCACCAATCTGGTGAGTCAGCAGACGCTGGCAGGTCTTCCATTTGACGGGGAGACCATCTTCCCCCAGAGCAACCTCACGATCGCGGTGCCCGGCCTCGTCGTCGTCGACCCAGAGACCGCGACCACCGCCCCGATTGAGACGGTCGCGGCCTCGATGGATGTGGCTGGTGAGTATCAGGTCCTCGTCATGAACAGTTCGGGTCAGACCTGGAGCATCCCCAATGAGGCGGCCATCTTCGGCGAAGCTGGTCAGGGCTCCGTGTTCATCGTCGAGGAGCTCGACTAGACCGACACCCACACCCAACGAAACGTGTGAAACGATGGTGTGCCGTTCATTCATACATTTCTCAAGAGAACATGGATTGTCTTGGGAGGGGGGAGAGAGGATGATCTCCTCATGCACAGACCACTCACTCGCCGCGACGCCCTCGTCTCCCTAACTGCTGCGACTCTCGCCGGATGCGTTCCAGAGCGACGAGACGACGACGACAGCTCGACAGCGGCCAACGATGACGACTCCACAGCCGAATCATGCGAGCCCACCGGGGCCCAGACTGCTGGGCCGTTCTACCCGGGGGAGCCCGAAGACCGGACCGACATCAGCGAGGGAATCGTCGGCGTACAGATGGAGGTGGACATTCAGGTGGTGAACTCCGCGTGTGAACCACTCGCAGGGGCTGAGGTAGACCTCTGGGGAGCCGACAAGGACGGTCGCTACTCGGGCTACCAGGACTTCGGCACCGAGGGTGAGGACTGGCAACGTGGGCAACAGCTCAGCGACTCCGATGGACGCGTGCGCTTCACCTGCATCGTGCCTGGCTCCTATCCTGGGCGTGCCATGCATCTCCACGTCAAGGTCCGTGCCGAGGGTCATGACGAGCTCACCACCCAGACCTACCTCCCCGACTCCATCGGCGCCGCGGTGTTGAAGCAGCCCTCCTATGGGGGAGCAGACCAAACCACCAACGACGAGGACAACTTCTACGCTGGAGACACCCTGATGAACATCACAGGCTCCACCAGCGAGGGCTACAGCGCCGTCGTCGTGCTGGTCGTTGGCTAGCTGAACGTCCACCAGCCTCTACAGGCCCCACGGACTGACTCGCTCATGGCGTCGGAGGATCCACGCTTCGTCTGGTTTCTTCCGTCGACATGCTGACGGCATCCGGGCTGTCATCGAAGCCTTGGTCACGCAAGCTGAAGACCCTCGTCCGTACCGTGAAGGCAGGTTTGGGCTTCTTCGAGCTCCACTCATCCCAGTGGGCTTGTCCTCCAAAACAGATGCAGTCCAACAGATCATTCATGTACACGCCGACCGGAACTCCACACTCCCCGGAAGCCTGAACGATCATCGAGACCACGACGAGATCCTGTTTGTTCTCATCGAAGAGAGACGCCAACTCGGTGCCAGACGTGATCTCTTGACCGTTCGGCCCAGAGAGCGGTCCAAACTCATCGAACCGCGCACGCGCCACCGACTCGGTGGGGATGAACCAGCTCCAGGCGTTCCCAGCGATGTCTGGGTAGCCACCACCACCGTCAAAGAGCACATCCTCGGAGAGCAGACTCCACTCGGACTCATCAAGTGGAGGGGGATTACGACAAGGAACGACCGGTTCGGTGGAGTCGTCATCATCTGACGTCGCGTCGTCATCATCGGATGTCGCGTCGTCGTCGTCGCCCGCACTGTCGTCGTCATCAGAGGTCACGTCGTCGTCGTCCCCGAAGGTGCCATCTGGCATGCAACCAGCAGTGGTGAGGAGCATCGCGAGGAGGAGAAGAAGTCGATTCATGGGGAAGTCCATTGCTTGAAACGTTCCGAACGAAGCGGGCAGCTCTACGCCCGCACCGGACGTTCTGACCGACTGGGGTGTCCTTTGAGGTCCGTCAAGCCTGGGGGGGAGACTGGTAGGGTTCCCGCATGTTGCGCAGCAATCTGATTGGCACACTCGTCGCAGCCACCGCATTGAGCGGCGGTGTGGAGTCGGCACCGTCGGTATGGATTGATTTGGACCCTCCAGCGGTCGAACTGATCGAGCCTGGCTCGGAGCCCCGACAACCCCTGCGCTATGTCATCTCCCCAGGTTCGGGTCAGACGGTGCGGCGAGCTCAAAACTACGAGGTCATCGCACGCTTGCCGTTCGGGGCAAGCCGTGAAGATGCTGGCCAGGTCACTCTCGACATCGCGACCCGTGATGTTCCTCCCAGCGGGGAGGCCGACCTTGAGGTGCGAGCTGAGTTGCGCTCGATTCTGGGCCCCAACGGGACCGGCGGAGGAGTCAAGGGAAGCGGACTCGTCCGCTTTGATGACCGGGGACGGGCTCTCCAAGCGAAGTGGGAGCAGCTCGTCACCGATGCAAGCATGGACAGCGTCCTGCTCCAGCGCTTTCAGACCCGCGTCATCGAGATGTCTACTCCTCTCCCCGAGGAACCCATTGGAGTGGGGGGGCGTTGGGCCATCCGTCAGTCTCTCGAGCAAGGCGGTGGTCGACTGGTCATCGTCGCGGAGTGCACCTTCATCGCCGAGACAGACGCCGGTCTGGACCTTGAGTGTCGGTTCCGGCACGAAACGGATGGATCCACGTTCACGACCGGGTCGGGGAAGAAGGCCCGCGAAGTGAAGCTCGAAGAGTCACAGGTCGATGGGAAGTCCCTTGTGCTCCAGTCCCTGCAGGCGCTCGCGCCCCTGCGCGAGGACGGAGACTTGCGGACCTACTTCGAGGCGAAGACGAAGATGGGTCTGTTCCCGGTCAAGCTGAAGGTCGACACGGCCGAGCGATGGAATCAGGTCGGAGTCGACAGGCTTTAGATTGCCGCCCACCCCCACACCAGTGGCTCCCCCTTACAAAAGCTACCCTGCATCCCTTCTGCTACGCCTTCTCGACCTTGAGTCGCCGTCGGACTGAGATGCTACTACCCTGCTGTCTATGGCATCGAAGTACGCAGCCGACGAACGCTGGATGACCGACGAGGGCGACGCCATCGTCGTCCGTTGGGGTGACGAACACGTCAGCACCTTCCCCTTCTCATATCTCCGTGGGTACTGCCCTTGCGCTGCCTGCCAGGGCCATGGTGGCGGCCCGCTCAAGTGGCAGGGTGCGGCAAGCGACCTCACCCTGACTGGGGTCCGACTCGTTGGCGCCTACGGAATCAACCCTGTGTGGAGCGATGGACACGACACTGGGATCTTCGCGGACCGCAAACTTCGCCGAATGTGCCCCTGTCCCAGCTGTCTCAACCTCGACGAGCCCGTGGATGAGCTGCATCTTCTCCCCGAGGATCTAGAAGCGTGAAGACGTGGGCTGAGCCCGGAACGCGCCAATACGTTCGTGAGCGAGACGCTTGGGGCATGCTCTGCCGCCGAGTGGAGCCCTTTCAAGGGAAGCTCGCGACCCACCCCATCTACTCCCGCGTGCGAAATCTCCGGGGTCTCCAGATCTTCATGACCAACCACGTCTTCGCGGTGTGGGATTTCATGACCCTCACCAAGACCCTCCAGCAACGACTCACCTGCGTTACGACCCCCTGGTTACCTCCCGAGTACCCAGCCGCGGCGAGGCTCGTAAACGAGATCGTGCTCGGTGAAGAGACAGATGAGGTTCGTCATGGGGAGTACCTGAGTCACTACGTGCTCTACATCCGAGCGATGGGTGAGATCGGAGCCGACCCGGGCCCGGTCCAGGAGTTCGAGTCCGCGCTCCGCGCTGGGACCTCTCCCGCCGACGCCCTCGCGCCGCTCCCCATTGCTGCGTCCACAAAGGCGTTTGTGCTGCACACGCTCGCTACGGCGGAGCGAAGCACTCACGAGGTCGCTGCTTCGCTCCTTTTGGCACGCGAAGACCTCATTCCCACGATGTTTGAGCGAGTCGTGAAAGAGATGGACGCCCGGAGTCAAACCGGTGTGCGCGCCGCACGCGCGCTGCGACACCGTCGCGAGAACCTGCCCGACTGGGCCCGCAAAGTCGTCCCCCACTCCATGCGCGCGGCGGCAGACCGCTTCGAAGAGAAGAACCCTGACCCTCGAGCTTTCTTTCGTATCTATCTGGAACGACACATTGAACTCGACGGAGATCAGCACGGGCCAATGTCTCAGCGTCTACTGCGGGATCTCTGCGGCGAGGACACTCAGAAATGGGATGAGGCGACGGCCTCCGCTCGGGATGCGCTGCGAGCCAGAGTCGACCTGTGGGACGGAGTCCTCACCCACATCGATGAGAAGGCACAAGGACCCGACGGGTTTCCCATGGAGGGGGTAGGGACTCCCACCAATGGAGTGTTTGGAAAGAGAGGATGAGTCTGTTCGACCCCCTTCGTTTAAGGGACGTCGATGGTTACGAAGTAGTTGGTGTTGGGATCTCCTGCGAAGTTCCCCACGAGAACGGAGTACTCCACGTTCGCTGACAGCGGCGATGAGAACTCTTCGGGCCGGTCCTCCGTCGCGCTCTGGGCTATCAACTGCCCACTGTTCCATGTGAGCACCGTCTGGTCAGTCACACTCGCAAACAGCAGCACGTCCAGGTCATCGCCGGGAGCGTCCCAATTGAGCGAAAACTGCACCGTGGCTGGGTCCGACACCCGAAAGGTGAAGACGTCTAAGTCACCGGTGAACCACTCCGCTCCTGTCGGCTCGGCGCCCGCCGTCGACAGAGTCCCCGAGACCGCGGTGCGCCCCGTGACGAGCAAGCCGAGATCCTGAAAGGGGTGCTCATCGTTCGGCTCGGACTCCGCTACCTCATTTGCGGCGGTCGCGTCATCGTCATCAGACACAGAAGCATCATCATCGTCACTTGACGCGTCGTCGTCATCACTGGGGCTGAGACAGCCGGGCGATGCCATGAGCACAAGAGAGAGGCCGGTCGAAGCGAGGAGCGCGCGAGTCATAGAGTCCTCCACAATGAAGCGACTGTACACTCCCGCGCCGAGGGCACGAATGCAGAGGATGACCCCGACTGGAGAAAGACGTGAGCGAGCCACCGCAGACGAAACCAGAACCCCTCGAAGTCACGACCCCCATTTGGAAGGGGCGGCGTGACGGTGTCCTGTGGATTCTCGGACTTCATGCGCTCTTCCTTGGCCTCACCGCTGGAATCGAAGCCACCCTGGGACAAGAATCTGAAGAGAGCCTCACGCAGACCTGGTTGCTCTGGCTGGGGCTACTTCAGGGAATCTATGTCTTCCCCGCCGTACTCTCCGCGGCACTCGTGCAGCGCTGGCAGCTGATGATCGGGATGGTCGCGGCAGCGTCGTGCACCCTGGCGATCTCCCTCATCAGGCTCGTTCTCTCTTGATTCCTACTCGGTGCCCGTGAGCTTAAGCAGCGTGCTTTCGGGGAGCTCTGCGGTGTAGACGACGCGCCAAGAAGCATCCCCCCGCTTGCGCTCGGGGTCGGGGGCGACCCAGGACAGCCTCATCATGACCGGGCCTGCGGCCGCTGCTTCTTCTGCCCCCTGCTCAGCCTCGCCCTCCGCAGGGACAGCCGGTGTCGGCGCCACAATGCGAGCGAGAGAGGGGTCCAGGTTGTCCACGACATCGATGTCCAACCTCACCGGCTTGCTCGATCCATCCGACGGCGCAACCACGAACGGGAAGCCCGCCGACTCGTCACGCTGAATAGCAAGAAGGTAACGCCCGTCTGGGTCCCAGCAATACGAGCGACTGTCATCGCTCACCCGAACGTTGCTGATGACCTTCTTATGGGGCTCCTCTTCAGGCGCCCCCACTCGACCTACGAAGAGGTCATATTGAGAGCTTCCAGGCTGATCACGGTTACTGAGATAGGCGTAGCGCTCACCATCACTGGCCCAACTCGGTCTCACCTCGTCACTGTCGGGCAGCTGCAGTAGGGGCTTCTGCTCGAACCCCTCGACAGCAAAGGTGAAGAGGTCACCCTGCTTGCGGTCGTACATCTCATGCAGGATCAGTAAGTCCGTGGGATGCCAGTCCGGCCAACGCTCGAAGTCTCGAGTCCAGGTCAGCTGCTCGGGCCGCGCTCCAGGGCGGACTTCACTCGTCCAGAGGTCGGTGCCGAGCGGGCTCCGGACCGTGGCGACGACCCTAGACCCATCCTTTGAGAAGAACGCCTGTTCGTCATCCCCCTCCCCGCCAAAGCGCAGCTTCATCTCTTCGATGAGAATGTCGCTGCCTTCACGCTTGTGCCTTGCGATCATCGCGTTGTGCACTGAGCCGGGGTGCCATTCGAAGGCTACGAGGTCCGAAAATGAATTCGGCCCCTCCTTCGGCTTGAAGCTCGGATGTTTGTTGGGCCAGACGGTGCGGAAGCGGCTGTCCTCGACGAGGCTCCGGGCGTAGTAGAGCGATCGCACCTCACCCTTGCGGTCTTCACGAACCCCATACGCTACCCAGCTGCCGTCAACCCTCAGCTTGGGTCCGTAGGTGCTCCCCTCATGAAGCCCACTGGCGATCTTGCGAACCTGGATCTCGGGCGCACCGGCTTCGGCCCCCGACGAGACGGAGAGTCCGATTGCCGCCAGCAGCGCGAACCGACACATGTTGGTCATCAAGCTACTCCTCAGGGTTCACAAACAGGTAAATCCCCCAGCCCCAGGTGTTGTGCTGACATCGCGCTGCCATCACCTGCCCATCCCCTGAGAAGGTGGCGTCATGGCAAGTTGGAGGCATCTGCTCTTTCACCTTCTTCTTTTTCCGGTCATAGATCTGAACGAAGCGCTCGCCCCGCGCCACCTCTTCGTACATGACGTATCGGCGAGTGCCCTCAAGGGATGCGTTCTCGTAGCAAACATCGACGCTCCCCACGAAGTCCTTCGCCTTCCTGCCCTGCAGGTCCACCCAATACACCCCACACGCTCCACCGACAGAAGCCGTGAAGACCGCAGCCTCCGTGCTCTCATGCAGCGTCGCCGAGCTCACGTTGCCCGCGTCCCCTGAGAGGTCGTGATAGACGTTTCGCGCGACATCGACGAGGAACAGTTGGTCCACCGCCGTGCGATTCGCAGTGAGCATGACCCGCTTCCCACCGGCTCCGACGCCGAAGACAGCGAGGCGACTGCGCCGCCCGCCGTGCCAGGCCGTCCACGCTTTTTGGTCCTCGATACTTACCGCCACTACGGCAGGACGACCCGCTACCTCGGCCGTGAACGCGATGGCACCGACGTCGGGTGACAAGACCGGGTTCCCCGGATTGCGCCACCCACCACTGATTCGGGTGTCCGTTCTCAGTTCAAGGTTGATGATGTGGATGGAACGTCCACCTCCCTCTTCGATAGCCACCGCGAACCGATTGCCATCCTGACTGAGGTCCACGGTCGCCCCGCCCTTGACGTCCAGGGGAGCGACCGGATTGGCATAGCGATGCAAACGGTTCTCTTGCAGAAGAACCACATGTTCGTCGCCAGGGCGCGAGGGGTCGAGACCACGGCAGATGGACAGGAGCACGCTGCCATCCGCAGAGAGGCGGGGCGAACGGCAGCTCTCCTCGTCAAATGTCCCTTCGTACAGACGCCATGGACCAGCGCCCCCACGACCAGGAAGGAGCAACTCCTCCCCATCGGGGGGGATTGCCACCGCAGGCCATGCGGTGGCTCGCTTCATGGGGTCAATAAAGTAGGGCTCCTCCACGAACTGCACGGGAAGGTCACCGACCGTTGCCTCCTGCGGCCCTTGAAGCTTCGCCGCGGAGGCCGGCCCGGAGAGGGTCAGCGCGAGGAAGAGGACGAGGGAACGAGCGAGTACGCGTACGTGGATCGTGGTCAAGGGCCTCAACCTCCTTTGCGCCGGGGCCTCTCATCGTAACCCACGACGGTCCGACCGAGACATCCCCCAACCAGGGTCAGACTGAGGTCTCCGGTTGGGCCGCGTCCGAGTTGCGCCCGGGCAACAGCCTCGGGGCCATCCCAGGAGCCGGTAGTTCGCTGTTCAAACGCTTTACGCCGACAGCGTTCACCACAGCCATCATCTCAAGAACCCACATGAACGGGACAACTCTCCACGGCTGGTACACGTCCCCCGCCAGAACTCGAAGAATCCTCTTCTTCACGAAATGAACCGCCTTGCTGTTCGGCGGGGGCCTCATGAAGGCCCACCGGTACTCGTCCTCGTACCACTTGTAGATGAACCGGCTGAACACCTTGAGGGCAGTCCGGGTTCCTTTCTCGTAGGAACGGAACGCTCTTCGTGGGACCAGACCCTCTGTGCGCCTTCGAAGAGCGCGGTCCGCATCCAGGACAAGGCGGCGCCCGCCCTCCATCGCGAGATGAACGCCAGAGCTAAACACCGGGTCAACGAACGCTCCGGCGTCTCCCGCGAGAACCCAACCCTCACCCGCCATCGAAGAGCAGCGGAAAGAGAAGTTGGCCGTGGTGTCCACGGCGCGAGTCATCGTGGCGTCTGGACCAAGCCAGTCCCGGACAGCAGGGGTCTCATCGACAAGCTTCTCGAACACTTCGCTCGGGTTGCTCCCCTTTACGCGCGCTGCGTAGGACGAGTTACGGACAACGAAACCCACGCTGCGCTTGTCACCTGAAAGCGGAATCAGCCAGCTCCACCCGTGGGCAGTCGCCACGATTCCGATCGTCCCTGCATCTCGTCCCTCGATGGGAGCCGCGCCCTCGTAGTGGGCGTATGAAGCAACCATGTTCAGTCGGGGGTCAGGTTGCCGCAAGCGGAGCAACTTCCCGACGAGGGAAAGGCGGCCGCTCGCGTCGATGGTCAAGCGCGCGGTGACGGACCGCTCGGAACCATCTTGCAGCTTGAGGTCCACCCCCCGGATGACCGCTGATTCGCCCTCACCCTCTGTGTGGAAGCGGGTCACCTCCGTATTCTGGGTCCCCTGCGCTCCGGCTTCGATCGCAGCTTCCCAAAGGACGTTGTCGAACCAGCTACGCTCGACGTTCCAGGACCAGTCGCCCCGTTCTGGGTCATCACCGCCAAAGTAGAAGGACTCGCGCCCGCCGCCTTCTGCGAAGTCGAACCAGGCCCCGTATTTCCGGGCGAATGGCCCAGCCTCGAAGCGGTCGAAGAGGCCGAGCTCGTCCCACACCTGCGTGCTGTGCGGGAGGAGAGACTCACCGATCCTGAATCGAGGATGCTCCTCCTTCTCCACGATGAGGACGTCCCACCCACGCTTCGCCAGAAGGTGCCCGCACGTCGTTCCGGCCGGCCCCCCGCCGACGACCACAACGTCATAGTGATTTTTCAACGTCTGCATTGCCGCCGAAGGGTACACCCAGAAGCTTTGTGCGTTCGCTATTGGACGGCTCGCCGGTCTCCAGTTGGTGGACCGATACACTTTCCTGGTCGCTTTCCCTCCCACCAGATCGTCCAGAGTCCTTTGCCCATTGACCCGCCTGGGTCTCTGTCATAGCTTCCGTGCCGCTGATGACGCACTTTGCTGAGCAATACGAACTCGTGGTTCTAGGTGGAGGCCTGGCAGGCCTGACCCTCGCGCGCGAGCTGGGCTTCCGCCGCCCTGGAACCACGATCCTGGTGGCGGAGAAGGCTGCTCACCCGTGCCCCGAGTCATCTCACAAGATCGGAGAGAGCAGCGTGGAGCTGGCCGGACGATGGTTCCGAGACACCCTGCGCCTCAAAGAGCATCTGGACACTCAGCACCTGCCGAAGCTCGGGCTTCGGTATTTCCTTCCCGGCGATAAGACAGACATCACGAGTCGACTTGAGTACGGCCCTCTGCTGAACAAAGTCCCTGTTCCTTTTCGGGGACTGCTGGTCCCGAGCTACCAGCTCGACCGCGGACGGCTGGAAAATCACCTCGCGATGGACATGCCCGAGAGCACCCAGTTCTCTGACCGAACCGAGGTCGCCGATCTGGTGGTGGACCGAACGGGCCACACGGTCACCCTGGTCCGCGACGGGGAGCAACACACGGTCAAGGCTCGTTGGGTCGTCGACGCGAGCGGACGTCAGGCGCTCCTCAAGCGCAAGCTCGGGCTCGAAGAGGACGTCCACCACCACGCGAACTCCGTGTGGTGGCGAGTAGAGGGACGAATCAAGGTTGACGACTGGAGCGACGACCCAGAGTGGGGAAGTCGAATGAAAGCCCCCGTTCGGTGGCAGTCCACATGCCAACTTCTGGGGGAGGGCTACTGGATTTGGATCATCTCCCTCGCACCGAACCGCACGAGCGTCGGAATCGTTGCCGACCCT
>Ga0315320_10002439_pt1 | contig 15296 bp, 18 predicted proteins | sample M140m21515metaG_FD_203458 | JGI IMG/M metagenome (GOLD analysis project Ga0315320, IMG submission 203458) | Ammonia-oxidizing marine archaeal communities from Monterey Bay, California, United States - M1 40m 21515 | ecosystem: Environmental > Aquatic > Marine > Coastal | place: USA: California... | reverse complement strand
CTGTCACCACCCTTGACTACAAATTCTGCAACTGCCTTAGGGGCAGTTCTGCGTACAGCACCAGATAGTGCAGCAGCGGTGCTACCTGCATATACTTTGTGCAATTCGATTGTAGTGGTGCTCGTCACTTGCTTAACAATATAAGCGACGTTAGATAGTTCTAAGATGTCGCCCACGACGACAGTATCAGCAGCATTTTTCGTAACAGTGGCGTCACCATTGGTGACCGCTACATTGTTTGCGAAGGTTGCGGCATCAATTTTTCCAAATACAGCCATTGTTCTTCCTTTAGTGAAGGTTGTTCCTATATGTTATTTATAAATTAGGGGAGGTTGCCCTCCCAAGGATTATTCTTCGCGGGTTTTGATGGCAGCAACAACAGATGCCAGCAGTTTATCGTCCATATCAGTCTTAGTCAACTTGACTGCCTTGCCAAGGATGACTAGACAAATGTCAATCAACTTTTCTCCGAGTTCTTCGTTCTCGGGGATCTTTGCGACAGCATCGGTAATAATCTTCGACGCTAATGGGAGTAGGAATCCTAACATAATTCGACCTAACGGTGTACTACTCTATATAGCGTCAGTCAGGAGTAAACTTGCGATCCTTCATGTATCCCCACTTACCTTTGTGTAATGCACGGACACCTTTCTTTGTTAGGGTTCTAGTCTCAGACTTTTTACCCTTATCACTAATAAAATCTTTGTAACGCTTGCCATGTTTCATGCGAGCGTCACGTTCCTTGTTGTCCTTCTCCTGCTTTTCCAAACGCTTCATTGCCTTAGGGTCAGTAAGGTATTTTGAAGACAGTTCGTGAAGCGGTTTCACTTTGCCATTCTCCCTTGACTCTTAGAGTCAAAGTCTTGAGTCATCTGCATCATCTTTTGCTTCATACGGTCCTTAGACTTTTCCTTGGCTTCTTTATCATCCACCTTAGATTTTTCTGGTGCCGCACATGCTCCCTCGTCAACTTCTTCAGGAGAGTTTTCAACTGCTCCTTCGCCTTTCGGTACGTTACGACGTGCTTTCTTAAGTTCATCAAGAGCTTGCTCTTTCATCTTGATGAGTTTGCCGCGTACCTTACGACGGTTATGCAGATAACGATCGGATTTAGTGTTTGATTTCCCGTCATTGTCGATGTCGCTATCTTCGCGACCAACGGGATCTAATTTTTCTTGCATGAGATCTTCCTTTTTAGGGTTCAAGATAACGTTCCCTTTCTTTTTAGAGGGTTCACCCTCTTGTTTACGATTGGGTTGCTTGTTATTTAGGGTCATTTGATTCTCCATCTTTTACACCCTCGTATTTAATAGCATCACGCCATGAATAGGACTCACCCATTCTACGTGCAACACCACGAGCACCACGGGACACAGAACGTGCTGCACCACCGATTGCTTTCTTCAGACCAGACTTAATTCGGTCACGGAGACGAGTGCGGGGTTTGGATGAACCAGCAGAAGAACCACTGTTGTTGGAACTAGAGCTGGAACCTGAAGAGGATCCGTAACTTGATCCTGAACTAGAAGATGAACCAGAGGAGGATGAACCACCACCTGAAGAACTAGAACTAGACGACTTGTTACGAGCAGCAGCATAACCAGAGGCAAAACCTCCAGCAGCACTACCTGCTACCTCTCCTGCACCACGGGCAACCTTCTTAGCACCACTCTTAATAGCACTACCAGCACCCGCTACAGACGAACCTGCTTTCTTAGCAGCAGATCCGACAGATGAACCTGCGCTCTTAGCGGCAGATCCAACTGCTTTTGCACCTGACTTAACGGCAGAACCCGCTGACTTAGCAGCAGAACCGACTTTCTCGCCAGCGTTGACTGCCTTACCTGCGACGGTACCAGCGGCACCACCAACTTTTGCTGCAGCAGATTTAACTGCTGCTTTAATCTTCTCCTTACGGAGGTTACGACGACCTGCTTTTGCTTCAGGAGTCTTGGATGCATCCTTAGATGCCTTGACAGCAGAGTCATAATAATCCTCAGAGAGGAGAGTCATGCTCTCTACCGATTGGAGTGCTTCACTGAGGAGACCTTCGTGATCCAACTCGACGAACACTTCTTCACAGATTGCTTCAATCTCCTCAAACGATAGGAGATCGATCTCATCGTCATCAAAGTCGATGAATGCACTGAAATCAATAGACTCCTTCGCAGTCTTCGCTGCCTTTTTGAAAGCATCCTTTGCGGGATAATCTTTCTCGCCAGGTTTAGCAGCACGTTCGCCACGAGCACGTTTAGCGTGGATGTTGGCGTAGAGTCCGCCTCCTTCCTCAACGTATTCGACTTCTTCATTCTTCTTCTTGAGTGCTGCCTTACGGAACTGAAGATCGATCCGTGATCCTCTGTCCATCTTACCCTGACTTGCAGGTTTCTTAGAACCGCCAGCAGTTTGAGGACCAGCATCACTGCTAGTTCTTCTGCCCTGAGCATACCTAGATCCACTGGACTTAGAGTCACCAGAGATCATCTTGCCTGCATCAGATCTACCGTCCTGATACTGCTTCTCAGTCTGACCGTGCTTGCCCTTATACAGTTCGTCTAATTCTTCTTCTTTGACACAGTTAGGGACATCTTTACCGCCCTTTTTCTTTGTGCCCTTTGCCTTGTAACCATCCCAGCAAGAATCAGCACCCACATTCTTACGTGCTTGCTTCATTCCTTCGATGATTTCTTCAGCATCGATACCAACAACTGCTTCCTTGGTGACTACACCAATATCTGCAGGTTCCTTGGCAGACTTTTTACCATCCTTACCAAGCACACTATAGCGACCGTCACCACGACGACCAGTGATTAGAAGTTGGGTACCGCCTGCCTGAATAACGCGACCGATGTTACGATCATCACTCTTCTTGGCCATGATGGCATCTTTTTCTGCTGGGAAACCAGCATACCCTTCAAGTACAACTTCCTCAACTTCGTCAAGGATAGACTGCACTCTTTCTAGACCTTCTTTAAGTCTATTGCTCGATGGTAATGTACCAGCCTCAGCATGATTCATGATTTGCCTCTGCTCATACACAGAGTAACCCATCATTGCTGCTGAGATACGAATATCACGGGACATGTCTTTGCTTGTCGTTTAATATGTACTATTTAGTCTTGACAGACTTTGAGTTCTTAGTGAAATCGCTGAACTTTTTAATTTCTTGTCCAGGAGTCATCTGTTGAACTGCCATTCTATATGTATCGGTTCCAATTTTCCAATCATTACCGCTGCCATCATCGGCAGATTTATTAGACTGATCGTTTACCTCAGTGACATGATGCAACCATGCACGATGCTCACCACCTAGACCATCTTCCATGATGATGTAGTTAGGACCACGATGTACGACAGCACCAGTAATACCAGTGTCGTCATGCTCTACAATTGCACCCACCTTAAAGATATGATCCAGCATATACCAGTCACGGAAGGATGCGAAGTCTAGTTTAGGTGCATACTCCCAGACAGATTCATGAACCGTAGACTTGGCCTTGGCACCTTTCTTCGCTTTAGCGGGAGGTGTCATGCCTGCCTTGACTGCCTGCATCATTGCCATGCTGTGCTTAGGTGTCATGTGCTTTGTCATTCCACCATGGAATGAATCATGATCATCCTTGGATGTATGATCACGCATCTTGCTTGCACTCAAGTTCTCGATCGGATCATCCGAATCATCCTTACGAGCACCAGCAGATTTAATGTTAATACTTTTGAAGTTATAGTGGTTGCCGTTGTACTTGTTGAGAAGAGATTCAAACTCTTTCACACGGTCATCACCCACAACCATAGTGACATGTTCATGACCCTCATCATTAAGGTCACGCATTATGTCAAAGATGTTTCTATGCGATTCATTATTTTGAATTGCTTTCTCATGGTCAGGGAACATTTGACGCATGAACCCAACCTTCTCATGTGCAGACAGAGGATTCTTTTTATGATCCTGACTGCGTGAAGGGTACACACGATAGTTTCCTGAGTCTCCACTATGAGATTTCACAGCGTCAAGCAGTTTACCATGTCCAGCGTGAGGTGGGTTAAACCTACCAAACGTGATGGCAACATGCTTGTCTTGTGGTTGTTCAGTTTTCTTTTTTGTGGTTGCTTTGGCAGCGGATGCTGCTGCTTCCATCAAGAATTTCTTAAATTTCATCCCCAGTCTTTTGCTACTGTGAAGTTTGCTCTAGAGAACTCTAGTCTATCAACTAATTTTACCGCGCCTCCGTCCTTGATGGCAACAAAACCTTCAGGACTTGTAACTCGATAACCATTTTCATCTTCAAGGAAAGTGCCAACGCCTTCAATTCGTTTCAAGCGATTGATGATCTGCTCCTTAGCAGTCATCAAATTTTTGAAACCAGAAAGTGAAGCATAGATAACACTCTTGTTATTATTTAGGTAAGTAATGGCGTCTGCCTTTTTCTTTTCCCAATCCTTCTTAGATTTCTCTGTCTTTTTCTTATCGATTTCCTTGTCATATCTAGAAGATAAGAACTTGATAAACCCAGTAGTCATCGCTTGAGAACTACTAGGAATGGTACCACGTCTGATGACATCATTGAAGTAGATCTTAAAGACAGCAGCATAGTCAAAGGATTTCTTACCACCACCAACAACATTCAAGAAGTTCTTACCTGTAAGGAGGTTTTGCTTAGCAACCCTGATGCTGTTGTTGATCTTGATCAGTTCTGTATTGCTGAGGTTTGCCTTGCCGTTGACGTTATCAAACTGAGCAGAGAATACCGCAACAGAACCAACACCTTGTAGACCACTAACATCAACACCAAAACTAGCAGACATCTCAGGAAGAGATGCACCAACATACCTAGTGTGGAACACGATACCTAGTTGACTAGCAGCAACCTTTTTACCCATGAGAGTATCCTTCTCAACACAGTATGTAATTGTGTTAGGACGGAACTTGTAGCACTTCTTACCACCCATGGTGACTAGCGGTGGAGTCGATGTGTATAGCAGGTCACCTTGGATAACACCTTGGATAGGTAACTTAGACAACTGGGACAAACACATCTTGAGTTTGTCTTTGATAGGGTGGTCACCATACCACATATCAATGTCCTCATTGGTATAGCATACCTTGGGTTCTCCCTTGGCAAAGACAGACTTTGTACCAACAAAGAATGCACCAACCTGAGGGTCAGTACCACAGAAGATAGCAGGTGCACCGTCCCACTTGACAGTAACCTTGGTCTGTGTACCACCTTTACCAGTGGTCAGCATGTCACGAAGTGATGTTAGAAATGCAATAGCATTCATAGCACCAGCGTAACCGTTGTTGAAGATGTCATCTTCTAGGTGTTCTAGGTGAGTATTCTTACTCATGGTTGTACCCCCACTTTGTCACGATATGGATTACCAATAGTTGACTTCTCCCTCAAATAAAAATTATCTGTCGGTTTCAGATTGTTGCTCAAATGATTCTCCATGTAGAAATTTGGGATACCACCAGGGGCAGCGAACTTGTAGTAGACCACCTCACGCATAACAAACTCAGTCATAATGTCGCGGAAGGTGATGAGTTTTTTGTCTGCACTGAGTTTACGAAGCATGATTTGACAGATGAGTGCTGCGATTCCAACGATGCCAGAGGAGTGTTTAGGAGCGGTCCAGTAATCGATGGCTTCATTATAGAACACCTCTGCCAGTTTCCACCATAGGTCATGTACCACTTCTATATCTGTCTCACCAGGGTCACCGTCCTTAATCATCTTCTGAATATTGTTCACCACCTCAGCAGGGATGTGTGCTTTGATCCTGCCCTCAGTACAACAGAGTTCCAACGCCTTAAAGGATCCCATTCGGACATTATTATCTGCCAATACTTTCAGTAATTTATATTCAAATGTTTTTTTATAGTCCTTTACCCATCTAGCAGATGACTTTGACTGGTCCAGTAGGTTAATAATATCTTGTGGTTTGACTACGTTAGTAGTCTTACTAATCTTTTTAACTGAGAACTGATACTCCCTATCATCTTTGTCATACAGCATGAAGTCAACCAGGGCAAAGTTACCCTCTGTAGGGATGAAGACTTCAGACGTTGCCTTATCTAGATTTGGGAATCCCAACTTCGCTAGTTCACCACTACCACGTTCCAATACACATAGTGGTGCAGTAATCTCAGAGAAGTCTTTCTCGATGTCACTCATGCATGAGATGTATTCACTCTTAGATAGTTCTGCATATGCCTCAGTGAGTTCACGTCTGGCAGCAGGACCATGGTGCATGCAATACTCTGTCAGTTCTTTCAGGTATGTTTTCAATACCATCGGTAGATCATCACGTCTATCGATAGCGTTCAGGACTTTCCTATAGTATGCACTGAATCCTATTCTGATACCTGCAATACCCTCAAAGTCCTGAGGTTTCATGGGACAGTTCTTCTTCTTACCCTTAGCACCCTGACCAGGTTTACCTAGGGCAGTGGTAAGAATCCACCCATGCTTATCTCCATTGTATATAACTTCAATCTTTGGAACATAGTTATCCCCAGTAAGGGGTTTCACATGTACGGGTGTACCCTTCCTGATTGTTCCTACTTTATGTCTGCTAACTGCTCCATCATACACAGGTATTTCTTTCTTAGCGAGAGATTCAAACCCAGATGCATAATGTCTTTTATAGTCAGCCCATGCCTCTTTAATAGTTCTTGCCATGAAAAAAGGAGGGGTTTACCCTCCTATTTATTAATCTTCTTTAACTTCCCATGATCCACCAACACCGCCATCCATGTTAACAACAATGTCTTTCTCTTTCACAGGAGAGTATGGATGCTGAGGTTTGTGTTCTCTATCCATGGGTTGTGATTTAACAAGGTCATCACGAGAGCGATTCTTAATGATAATGAATGCATCTTTATTATACTTGCGATCATCCTTTTGAGATGACCACTTCTTATTGTAACCCTCAGGTTGTTCAATGCCACTCACTTGGGTGCCACCGATCTCAACATGAATATCATCTTTGAATACGTCCCACCCAAGGTCAACGTATGCTTGGCTCAGTCCTTCTTCAGTAAATTTCATAGGATTCCAATGTCGGATCACTCCGCCAATAATAAAACAATTAGTAATAAGATAACTCAGAAATAAAACACTTCGTACAATAGCAATGTAGTTATCGTAGGGTTTTGTTTTGTCATCAGAATAACTTCCCAACGAATACTTCCAAACCCGAAGTGCTTTCTCAACGTCCAAACCTTTTATCCATTTTTAACTTGACATAATACATCCCCAAGATCCAAACGGAGAAGAGGAACCCCTCCCCGTAGGACATAGAGTTCCAAGCGTGTACTGCTCCGTCCATTAGATGTCTCCTTGCTTACGGTGTTCAGAGTGCTCAACAGTAAACTCACCAGTAGGATAACGTGCTGCCAGTTTCAGTGTGTTGAGATAGATCACGTCATCAAGACGAACACCTAGTGCGTGTGCCGCTTGAGCGACGTACCACATAATATCACCGAGTTCTTTCTGAAGGTGTTCTTTGTTCGGTTCGTCATACGCTTTGCCTTGGAACTTGATCTTCTTGACAATCTCCATGAATTCACCTGCCTCCGCAACAAGACCACTTGCAGCAGTATCAAGTCTGGCAAGATTGCACCCACTCGCAACCAACTCCTCAATACGTTCTTGGTAATCAGCAGTCGTTTGTGAATGACGTGAGGTTGTTTGATCAACAAACTCCATGTATTTGTCAAGATCGATCTCAAACTTCTCAATCTTTTTGCCAGAACGCTTCTCCGCAGTCTTCGACTTAATGCGTTTCTTCGTTTCATAGGCACCCGTGACACGCTCATCGTTGGCAACATCATCCGCATTTGTGTAAGCTGAGTCACGAATGTCTTCAGCGTCCGCCGCCATGTTCTCCACTTTGTCCTGTGTCTTAGACGAGAACTGTTCTGCTTTCTTTGCCATTTCTTCATTAGAGTTGGCATCATTGGTTGCTTTAGTCATACTTTTAATTCAGCGAAAGATTTCTTCATAGGCATGTCCACAGCACCATCTTGACCAGAGTCAATGATGTTTTGTTGGGATTGATCACAATCATACAACCTCATCTTCGCTCTGTCAATGCCTATGACAAAGCGTTTGTTCATGGTGGGGTCGTTATATCTATTCTTCAACTGCTTGACCATAATTTGATTTAAGTTCTCCATCTCTTCGGTAGAGATGAGAGCAAACATGATGTCAGCAGTTGCAGGTAGACCAAAGGATTCACTGGTATCAGTGATCTCTACATCAGAATTCCCATAACCTGATCGCGTAGTCTGAGTAGCACTAACGATAGGAACGTTGAACTCACCAGCAAGACCACGGAGTTCTTCAGCGATTGACTTAACATATGTGTATGAGTTGACAATGTTTCCTTTGTAACGTGACGAAGCACAGATATTGAGGTAGTCAACAAAGATGATATGGGGTTTGAACCCCTTCTTCAAACTCAATTCGTTAAGCAAACTCTTGAAGTGATTTGAGTTTGCTGATGCAGTTGGGTACTCCTTGATAACAAGTTTACCCTGAGTCTTTTTATTCAAGACATCGATCTTATTCTGATACTTTGCTTTAGTAAACAGAGGGTCACTCAACGTTTGGATCGAAACGTCCAAGAGGTTGGCGTCAATTCGCTCAGCAATCTTCTCCTCTGCCATCTCACATGTAATGTAGAGAACGTTGAGCCCTTGCAAGAGTGAGGCACCAGCGCAGTGGCACATGAATAAAGACTTCCCGACGCCTGTACCAGCAAGAGCGATGTTGAGAGTTTTATTAGAGAGACCACCTTTTGTGATTTTGTTAAAATAGTCGAGATCAAAGGGAATCTTCTCCTCTTTTCTGTGGTAAAAGTCGTAACGGTCATTTGAATCTTGTAAGTAATCGTGTCCAACATGATCATCAAAACAAACACCAAGTGCATCCGACATGATAGACGGAATTGCGTCCTTGCTGCGTGTTTTATCTTGCCCATCAGCGATCTTAATACTGTCCATAAGAGCAATATAGATCGCCCGTTCCTTACACCACTTTTCAGTGGTATCATACAACCATTCATTGTTGTATTGATCCCTGTCTAGGTTATCAAGGAACGATATAATTTCTTTGTAAGTTGATTCGTTTACATCTTTGCGTTTTTCAACTTCAATGGCAACTGCTGTTGCTTCTGGCAAACCCTCATATTTATCAACGTAAGTAGCGATCTCGTCAAAGATCACCTTCATTGTGTAGTCATCGAAATATTCTTGCTTGATGAAAGGCAAGACTTTTCTACAGTAAGGTTCATCAAGGATGAGTTTACTGAGAACGATAGTTTCAATCTGCATTAGACGTAGTGAAGATAAGTGCCAACGATATACTTGTCATTGCTGACGGGTTTAAGACCAGCGTGAGGATACATCCATGTTGGTGGGAAGATAAGAACGCTGCCTTGCTTTGGTTTTACAGAGTAATCCAGACTGTTAAAGACTGTCTCTCCTCCTTCCTCCACATCGTTCAAGTAAAAGAATAGCACAAGAAAGCGTCGAGCGGAATCATGGTCACCAATATCCACATGAGTGTCAAACCTATCAATTCCATTCGCCTCATAGTGTTTGAGACGAATCTGTTCAATAGTATTCTTGGGTGGGAACCTATCGTTTAACTCCATCTCAATCATGTACCTCTCGGAAGCATACTTGATAGCAACAATTAATTCATTATGTACTTTCGTCCACTCATGATGATTATTCTTTTCTGCTTCTAGAGTGATGTTGATCATGTTAAACGATGGTCGTCCATCCTGATCCCATCGTTCACTCTCAGTGCCCTCTGCAATCTTAATTGCATTACGACATAGATTTACATCTAGAACATCATCGTAGACTTTGATGTAGTCCTTAAGATCCATATCCAAACTCCTTCTTTGCAGATTCATCGAGTGCTTGCATTACTTCGGGCGTGAAATACTTCTCAGGATTGGCAAGAATAACAGAAGGGAAAACACTAGATTCCCCAACAACCACCCTATTCCCCTTCCTTGGGAAGATTCCATACTTCTCACCCAGTTCCAATAGTCCGTAATACTTGTCAAGTCCACGAGCGTCATAGTATAGACGTGTTGTAACAAGAGAATTCTCCTTTGTGAGTCGTGATTTCTGTGCTCTACATTTGATGAGGTTGCCAATCACTTCCTTACCGTCTTTCTCTTTAGATTTAGACAGGAAAATAATGTTAGAAGAAGCGTACTTGAGTCCGCTACCACCACCCATCTCTTTCGTGGGTACATATGCACCAACCACATCATAGGTGTGATTAGTAACCAATAGGGGAACACCTGCCTTACCAAGTTTCAAGGTAAGAACACGGAAGATAGACTTAACTACCTGAGCACGAGTCATATCCCTAGTCTCCTTGCCTGCTTCAGAGTCCTCAATCTCTTTAGTGGTAGATAGCATACCCAGTGAGTCCAGAACAAACAACATAGGTTGACGATCTGCCTCGGGTTGCTGAAGGTACCTGTCCAGAACTTTCAATGTTTGAGTCCTGAACTCCTGCACAGTCACAACAGGAACGAGGTACATACGATTGGAATCGATACCTCGTTCCTCAATCATCGACTTAGAAATGGCGGATTCTGACTCAAAATAAAAGACTCCAGCATTAGGATTAGACTCAAGGAAAGAACGAACGATACTAAGAGCAAAAAAAGTCTTTCCAGTGCTTGATTCTCCTGCAAGAGCGGTGATTTTGTTTGCAGGAAGACCTCCAAAAATGGAACCACTAAGTAAGGCATTGAGTATATGAGACCCAGTGTCAATAAAACTACTAACGTCGCCTGCAGCAACGCCATCACTGACCACACCAGCGTAGTCATTGTCTAACTCCTGTACTATATCAGCGAAAAATGATGATGTCATCCGAATAAAAACTCCAAGGTTGCTTGCGGTTCATGGTGCCAACCCATTGTATCAAGGATTGCCTTGAGTGGGTCGAGAAAACTCTTCTGAAATTGTAGTTCGTAATCCACTTGTTTGTCAAGTCCGAATTCTGTAGGAAGTGTTTGGAAAAAGGAGATGACGTTCTCGTTAATACGGTTTGGTTTGCGTAGGTACAAGAATTTGATCTTCTCTCCCTCCTGGATTAGAGGAAACTTATGTGTTAACTTATGCTTTTTCATGTAGTGATTGTAGAGCAGTGCTCCACGTACATGGATGGGACATGACTTGCCATAGATTGAGTGCGGCGAACTGTTCTTGGCAATGTTATTGCAACCACGAGGGAATGCAATATCTTCTAGTGGCATGACTTCAAACTTCTGACGGAAGTCTGAGACAAACTTCTGCAGTTCATCTTCACTGCCACTCATCATGATCTCAAGTGCTTCCTTAATCTTCGTGCGACATGCACCAGGAGTGGAAGACTTGACTGCTTCGATACCCATCATTTTTAGTTTGGGTTTCTCAAAACGAACACCCTCAATGTCCCATGCATTAAGGATGTATCTCTTCTTAGCAGTCCAGATGCCCTTGTTAGCGATAGTCTCACGCTTCATGAACATCTTCTGCTCGTATGCATTTACATAGGTTGCCAATTCTTGGTAAGAATTCGAGATATACTTTTCAAGTTCCACTTCACACACCTTGTCAAGGAACCCAACAATGCTCGCACTGCCTTTCTCTCGCTTCGCGAATACAGTTTCAACCAAAGGACCCATATTGAGGTAGATAGAGTCAGTGTCACTAGCAATAACGTAATCAAAATCATCTGTCTTAAGTAATTTGTTAAGGTAAGTATTCATCTTAGTTTCAATCCATCGGATACTTACCTGTCCTGATAGAGTAATCGCTTCAGCATTTGCCAAAGAGTAGTATCGGAAGTATTGGTTTCCGATGGCACCATAGGCAGAGTTGAGTTGGATCTTTCTTGCCATCTGGATGTTGTTGAATCTTGACACAGATTTTTGTAGTGCCAAGGTCTCCTCAGGTGTGGTGGCATTTTCAAGAGATTGCTTAGCGGCAAGCATTTGTTTCTTATAGATCTTTCGTTCTTCATAGATCCGTTGCATTATTTCGGGGAGGAACCCGTGTACATCTTTACGATACTGTGCACCATTAGCACAGACACAGTAGTTAGGGTCGGGAGTGATCTCCTTCTGCAGTAATTTATCTACTGTAATACCAGGGAACCTATCATCAACCAACGTCTCGGGTGAGATATTGTATTGCATGATCAGGTGTGGATACAGACTGTTAAGGTCAAAGGAAACAACCCAGTCATACATACCTGGCACTGGTTCTTTTACATATGCACCTGCATACTTATCATCTTTTTTGGTAGTGATCTTCGGGGGCACAACAATGTTACGTCCCTTCAGGTCATTGTAGATCAACGTGTCCCACATACGAACCTGAGAGTACACATCAGATAGGTTCACTTTAGCGTCATACGCTAGGGTAAGTGCCAACTCAAGTAAACGCATCTTATCTTCAAGACGGTCAACTAGGTTAACGTCTTGGATGTTGTACTCTACAAATCGTTGCCAGTCAGAAGTGTAGAACGCTTTGAAGTTCTCAAACTCACTGTGATCTAGTTTGTTCTGACCTAGTTCAACATATGCAATGTGATCTAGTCGATAACTTTCCTGGTTAGTATAAGTAAACTTCTGATATAGATCAATGTAATCTAAGATCGTTACCCCAGCAATTTCATATGCAAGGTTTTCACGACCTTTGATGACGATCTCACGTAAGTCTACCTTGTTCCATGGTGATAGTGAACGCATCCACTTCTCACCCAGCACACGCTCTATGCGTCTGCAGATATATGGGATGTCATACAGGTTACAGTTCCAACCAGTGATCACATCAGGTGTATTCTCCACCCACCAACTATGGAAATCCTTTAACATCTCCTGTTCAGTCCAGAACACACGGTATTCTGTCTCAGTAGAAGTAAACTCTCTGGTTCCCCATGTAATGGTTTCCTTTGTGTTCACGTTTTTCATCGTGATACACAGCATTTCCTCAGCGGATGCTTGTACATCGGGGAATCCATTCTCACAGGCAACCTCAATATCGATAGTCCAGATCTTCATCTGTTTCATATCGAAGTCAACAGGTCCCTTATACTTTTCAGAGATCCACTGGTAAACGAATCGTTCGTAACCATGAACCTCAATGCCTTCTACAGCAGTATATCTTTGAATGAATTCACGGGCATCCCGTGCACCATCAAATTTTTGTGGGTGGGCATACCGACCGTCAAGGGTACGATATGGTGACTCCTTCCTCTGATCCTGCGTGACAAAGAACAGGGTCGGTCGGATCCGATCACGGTACTTGACCTCCTGCCCATTCTCATACCCACGATAGAGGATGTTGTCGCCCAGTAGTAAAACGTTTGTATAGAACTTCATCCAGATGTTTTTGAGTGCAGGTCCGCCACCTTAGGTGATGGATCTACTATACTCAAAACCACGTCAGAAGTCAAGAACATGTAACGCTGATCTGTGTAGAGGGGATACTGTTCCAGTTGATCATCACCCATTACTTTGTAGCATTGTTCAATGAGGTAACTAGGTTCCTCATCCAACTCCGTCACTTTCCCCAGTAGATACAGGTGGTTTGTGAGAATAATCAACTTCAAAGTTTCCTGCATTGTCGTTCTCCATTGCTTTAATTAGTTCAAGGTATTTTCCCACCACTGATGGGTGAGGGTCATAGATAAGGGCAACCTGGTGGACTGCGACCACAATCTCAGGTTTGTTTGAGAGTGGACAATAAGGATAGAACTTCAGGTTAAGGTCGTTAACCTTCTGTGGTGCCTCAGTCGCGGGACGGTCTTCAAACAACATCTCAGTGGATTCTAAGATCTGCACTGAGTATGGTTTTTCAAACATGTATGCTACAGCACCAGGGGTATCCTCGTCTTTACGAATCTCCTTGATGTCAGCGATCACGTCTTCGCCGTTGACCATTCTTACGACTTTTACGGTCATTTTCTTTCTCCATTAATGTATTAAAACTATAGCGCACAATGTCAACTAATGCTTTCCTTGCTGTTTGATTTCTTTCATCTGCAAGGATGTGCACATATTGCATTAGGTGATCGACATATTCAGTTGGCACGTCCACCGTAACGGTTTCCGAGTTTTCCGTGTACTTAGGACACAGATTAACATACATGTTCATAACAACTCCAAACAAAAAAGAGACCACAAGGGTGGTCTCTTCGGTTGTGAATTATATAGGTCGTTTAGTAGTCCATGTTTCCACCATAACTGATACAGGTCTTTTTGTTTTCTGCTGATGATCTACACCACTGTCTAACATAGGCATCTGCATCTTGATTCATAGAGAAGTGGGCATGGTTATGAAGCATTCCTATCAGTGCTATCATCCCCAGCAGCGTCAGGGAGGTCAGCGTTCCTGGATTCGTTAGAAATTTGAGAACTAATTTCATACACCTTTCGTTTCTGATGGTCTGGAATGATTCTTTGTAATTCTACCACGAGTAATCCATTAGTGAAACTGACTGTGCCTACTTCGACATCATCACTCAGGTTGAATCCCCTAGCAAACGTGCGTGAAGACAATCCACGATGCACATACTCATCATCTTCAATATCATTCTTAGATGCAACAGATTTTACTAAGAGTACATTTGACTCAGTAGTTACCTCAACATCTTTTGGATCCCATCCAGCAAGTGCTACTTCAATACGCCATTTAACATTTGATTCTTTGACGATATTGTATGGAGGATATTGTCCTCCAGGATGATTCGATCCATATGAATGCAATCGATAGAAGATATCATCTAGTCCGACACTGTATCTGTTTGCAGCATCAAAAATCTTATCGACATCTTTCGATGTCCATCTAGTAAGGTCCATGTAACTTCTCCTTATAAAGCGAGATTGTATTGTGTGGTCCCCGAAGGCAACCGATATATTTATTAAAAGATAACAAAGATTGTATAGGGTGTATACCGATCTATATCATTCGGATTTCTAGAAAAATCTATCTGATAAATAGAGCTAGCACACGATATTGATTGGCAACAAATGAGAAAAGCATTCGTGCTTTTTGGAATGATAGCGATGACGGCACCAGCACATGCCGATATTACATCAAAGATGTCCAGTAGCGTTCAACTCAATGTTAACGCCGCCGCGACTCAAGTTTCGAGGATCGGGTCTTCCTATAGTATTTCTGGTACTGGTATTAATACCACAGACGGTACAACTGCAGGAACCATATCCACAGGAGCAATCACCTCAGGAATAATGGCACCTGGAGC
>Ga0315320_10002437_pt1 | contig 15300 bp, 15 predicted proteins | sample M140m21515metaG_FD_203458 | JGI IMG/M metagenome (GOLD analysis project Ga0315320, IMG submission 203458) | Ammonia-oxidizing marine archaeal communities from Monterey Bay, California, United States - M1 40m 21515 | ecosystem: Environmental > Aquatic > Marine > Coastal | place: USA: California... | reverse complement strand
TTTTGTTAGAGTCACTCCAACATACTTTGGAGCTTTCTATACTGGCTCTCAGATTATAACTCCATCCCAATCAATTTCAGTAACAAATTTTCACTTATCAGGCAAAAAAGTTACAATATCGAATGTTGAATTAAATGGAGAAGAAATTAATTCTCAACAAACCATAAGCGGTATAAACGCAACGGGCCTTTATTACTCTCAAAACTCTGAAGTATCTTTTGGCTTAATCAATCCTAGAGATAATTCTAATATTGTTTTTGCTAGGCAGGAGCCTTTTTATTCTGGATTAAGGTTCCATGCGATATCTGGCTCAACAGAGCTTTCTACTGGATTTGCCGATGCAAACAGTTTTATTTTTGAGAACTCTTATGGCTCCAGAGATATAAAGTTAAAATGTGTCGCTGAAGATATATACGGCTCTGGCACAACTGGAAACATCACCCTAGAGAACGAGCCGATATCGATTTTATCTGCAAATGTTTCTTTCGAAGAAACACTTTCCGAGGGATACGGAACCATAAATATTTTGCCAGAATACTCTATTGCCGCAACTGGGGTTGAATATGTAATTTATGAAGATGAATCTTATACCTCATACATAACAAGCGGCATATCCCCACAAACATCTTTAATAACTGATCCATATCCAGTTGACACCTCAGGGTTTTTGAAATTAACTCCATTTGATTGGTTTGGTTCTGGACATCAATTCTCAAAGGCTTCTCCTATATTTTTGAGTAGCGCCTCTTTCTTAAGTCTTAGCGATATAGTGAATGATAGGTTCTTGGATAGCCCCACTGGAACTAATATTATTTTTGATGTAAACGAAAATAATACCTCGGGATACTACGCTCAAATATCTATTGATAGCTCGGCAAACTCATCATTTGACTCAGACTCCTATTTCACAGGACAAGTTGATAGAAATGTTCAAGTATTTGATACTTTTACAAACAGAACGGGGGAGCATGAGAATTTCTATTATACAATTAACTTATATCAAAGCGGAACAAATTTATTACAAGATGAGGCCGCTGGATCTTTTTATTCTCCTAGACCTAGAATTGTTAATACTTCAATAGATTTTAACTATGAGGACGGACTCACAACCCTTAGTTTTAATTCAGAGCCTAGCCTTTCGTATACTGGCGTCAATCTTCTTTATTCTGGAGATGGATTTAGCGACTTCGTTCAACTAACTGAACCTTCTTTTCAGTCTGGCTCAATTAATGTTTCAGGCACCGTAAAGCTCGAGAGGTCTTTTGATAACCATGCTTTAGACACGGTGGGAATATCTGGGTCAGGCTCCAGACCTTCAATCCTTCTCGACACTATACCTTTTCCCTCGATTGAGTCTTCCGTTAACATTTTACTTAAAAACACTAGTGCTTCATCTTATATTGATAGAGTTTCTGTATTCAGGAAACCTTCTCTTTCGCTTTTATCTGGAACTCACCCAGATTATATATCTGGAGTTTTAAATTTTACAGACTATGAATCTCACTTTTTTGAAGAAAGTGTCATTGGTCATTATATAGATTTACCGCCACAAGGTATCGCTAGGAATCAAAACTATGTAGTCACAGGGATGGCATATACTGGTTCATATGAACTTGCTCCAGTAACGGGCTATTACCAGAGCGGAAGGCATTTTTCATATAGATTCACACCAATTGATGGTTATGGCTCTGGTTCTGCTAGTGATCCGCTTACTGCAGCGTTTGCATCAAATGCTATAGCAGATTCTGTAGATGAAGGACTACAGACCGCAGAGGGAAACATTACCACCTCTCAAACCGAGATACACCAACTTCAAACTGGAGTCGTTTACCTAAGTGGATTCCAGAGAATTTCAGGAGAAAAAACTTTCAATCTAGCTAATGTTACTGGGCAACTTACTGTGGGAGACCCTGCTTCTGGCATAGCTATGGAAGTTTCTGATAGAGGTTTAGAAGTTGCTACAAATGCCTACTTTAGTGGAAGTTTAGATGTGGGAGACAGCTCTACTGAGCCCTTGCTTGAAGTTTCCCCAAGCAGATTAAACATTAACACAAACCTTTATGTCACTGGCGATGTTCAAGTAACGGGCACATTTTTGTATAACAATATGCCCCCTCAATCTTCTTCGAGTTATGGTAAGTCTGGGCAGATGGCGTTTGATCATGCTTACCTCTATGCTTGTACTGGATCAAATTCTTGGGCTAGAGTTGAATTTACAGACACTTCTTGGTAATATACATTATGCTTGAAGATCCAGAAAAACAAAAAATCTTTCTTAAAGAAATTTTAGGAATACAATCTAAATTAAATGAAGACCAATCTCCAGAAATGATTTCTGCACAAAAATTCGCTCAAGACTTTGTAGATGGCTTTGCCGAAGAAAGCCCTTTTGTCGATAAAGATAAATTAAAAAAAATCCAAGAAGAATGCTCTTTAGAGGAAATTATTGACGAACTAAAAGATTATGACCTAGTCGATCAGGTAGATCAAATTATAAAACAATTTTCAGAGGCAGATTTAAACCACCAAGGATCGTCCATTGATGGCTCAATCTTTCAGGATAAATGGGAAGAGATAAAAAAGAAATACGAGGTTTATTCAGACTCGGAAGATATTAACAATATTTAGGATTGATCTGTAGCTGCATCTTTGCCAGCGACCTGTATAGGTATAGACCCGTACATATTATAAGAATGAACCATTCTTTTTAGATACTCTGCCGCATCTTTTGCCGCATCCTGCAATAATTTTGCAGAAGTGTTTTTGGTGGCCGCAGTAGGAACAGACCTTTTAATGGAGCTGTCCCCCTCTCTCAACTCAGACCAAAGCACTTCGCTAGAACCTCCTGTAGAGCCCGAGGAGGCATCTCTAAGGACTTTTCTAGCCTCCTTGGATAGATGGTCTTTTAAATACAGTTGAGTGAATATAGCCTCCTCCTCCTTCTTTAGGGCTGGACTCACTTCATCTGCAGTCGTGTCTAGCTTGAAATCTGTATTTATAAGTATATTCAATTCTCCAACATTAGCTTCCAAATACCCAGATATCAATAAGGCATTTGATTCTCTTTCTATTGCCGATGTATGAGTGCCAAATTCAACGTCCCAGATATCATAGGCGAGCTCACCGAATTGATTCATTACTCGTTAATGATTTTTAAGATGTTTTTAGCCTTCTGGGACTTCGGGTCTACAATAGGTTGCGTTTTACTTGCAGCCCCAAGTCTTCCGCTAGTTCTGTTGTCGTACTCTTTTAAAAGTTTATTTTTTAGAGTAGCTTTTGTTCCCGAGGGGAACACTCCAGATTTAACTGCAATTTCTTGAAGTTGAGATAAGCTCATCGTTCCAACAGCATCCTCAAAGGCTTCTCCGCTAGCGACAGAAAATGGGTCTCTAGTTTTAATTGCCATAAGTTCTTCAACGGTTTTTGCAACATCCCTGCGACTTTCGTCTTTGCCGTCAGCATATTGGGTCACTTTTTTTGTTACTTTTTTCTTGGTAGTTCTTTTTCTCGTAGCCATGATAATATATTGTTTTAAGGTTAGATACACATATAATAATCTATAAACACAAAAAATCCACCCTAAGGTGGATTTTCTGATAAAGACTTTTGTGAAACAATCGTCTACACTTAGCAAATGAGTCCGAATAGGGCTCGATTGTCTAGGATCATGCGACCTTCCTCGATGGAACCGTAGTATCCGATCTTGGATTGGCGAACGCTATATTGATCATCTGCAACCAAGGAGAACTCGGAACCAGTTTCTGAATCAGTAGCAACCGCACGAAGCAGAGACTCAACTCGCTTGTCGAGGCCAAGAATGATTTCGTGGTTAGCGTCAGCGAAAGGAGTGTCAGCAGCTCCTGCTCCACCACCAGCCTTAAGTTGGTTACCAGAAGCCATAGCTTCAAACAACTTGTTGTAGCGCTGGCCTTTACCCATTTCTTGAAGCTCCATGATGGAGATTCCGTAGAACTCAGGAATACCACCGTTACTGTAGATGCCTTCACGCATTGAATCAGTAGCAGCGATATCAGTATTAGTTCCTGTGTGAACAGGCTGATAAGCCAAAGCACGAAGTGATTGAACAACTTCTGGGGAAACGATAAGGTCAGTTACTCCACGACCACCGATTCCGCCTTCTGGAGTTCCGCCAGTCCAAGCTGTGTTAATCCTCTTACCAAGAGTAAGCAAACGATTAAAATCGTTAAGGTTAAGCTGAGAGCTTCCAACCGTGTCAGCAGTGATGATATGCTTCTTGTTCTTTGTTGAAGCTTCAGAAACAGCCCCCAAAAGAAGGGAAGCGGAGTTTCTTTCTTGCTTCAGAAGGATTTCTTGAGCAACTCTTGTGAAAGACTTGCTGATAACGTCCATTCTGGAACGCTGAGCATAGCGTTTGTCGAAGTCAACAGCACTATCGAGGCGATAGGTTGTGAACTTCATTTCACCACCGATAGGAGTCACGGTGTTGGTTGGCAAACCACCAGGAACGGCTTGACTCCAAACAGTAACATAATCTTCATCAGTGATGTCGTAGTAAAGATCCATGGGGATGCTAGGACTTTCATCTGCACTGAACTGGAAGTTCGAGAACAGGTTACTGAGGGTCGGAGCTTGATTAACTACTTTAGCAAGGACAGGTCCAATAAACTCTGCCAATGCGACTTGTGCTTCATAGGCTACGTCTCTATTCTTAGAGGCCATTGCCTTAACAAGTTCTACTTGTTCTTCAGTTCTCTTTAATGTAATCTTCATTTTAAATTTATACCTTTCTTAAATTATGCACAGTTAAGTTTGACGATGTAATAATCTCCGTTATTACCAGAACCCATGAGTCCATCGTTTCCGAAAACGTTAGTTCCGTTATTGATTTCGTCATTTCTAAATCCAGAAGCCAAAACGGTTCCGATAACATTATCGTTAGCTCCAACGGAGGCGTATGCTATACCAGAAGCACACCCATCGTTATGAGGACTTGGCACCAATGCCTGTCCAACAGCGGGAGCTCCGTCAAAAGCGGCACTATTCAAAGTAACCATACCTTTTGAAAGGACAGGTACAGCCTCACCAGGAAGAACTCCGAAAAGCTCGTCTTTCTTGATTGGATTATAAAGGAGGTTCTCTCCGTTCTCGTCTTTTTCGACAGTTTGCCTGAGGGTAACACCCAAAACTTGTTGAGACATTCCAACTTCCGCACTTCCTTCAGTAGGTTGAAGAGTGAGAGTTGCCTGAGGGTAAACATTCCTTCCAACGTGTGGATAGTCAGTTTTTCCAAGCAAGCTAGATGGGTTTGTTCCAATGTCAACAGGATCCCAATCTCCATTTGCAGGAGTGAGGGCTCCATTCTTAACTTTAACGAACACTCCAGCGTCGCCTTTGACGTTTGATCGACGGCCAGAGTCAGAAAGATCAATAAAATCTCCTTTTACTCCGTCCATTCTGTAAAGATTTACGACGTCGTGTTCGTCATAATCACGAAACGGTAATAGTCTAATAGCCATTTTTAATTATTCCTTTATTTTAGTAGTTTATGGTTAAATTGTCTTCGGAGAAGGCTTTCCTGAATTTCTCAGTAAGTGATTGCTCTTCTTCGGATACTTCTGCATTATTATTTGCAATTGCTTGCTCTTCATCAGTTTCAGCATTGTCAATAGCGTCTTCAACAACTTCTTCTTCTGAAGCGCTGTCGCTACTGAGCTCTTGAATGCGTTTTTCAACTGCCTCTGCAAGCTTAGTGTTAAATTCTTCTTGTTGGTTTTCGATAAACTCTTTGTTTTGATGCTTAAGAACGATCTGCAATTTATCTTGAAACTGAGCAAAAGACTCTTCGGACGAATCCAGATCCTTAAGCTCATTAGCAACAACTTTTCTACTCTCGTCGTCTAGCTGATAAATATCTTCAACCAAAGACATTCGTGAGTCGAATGTTGCAACAGCTTCCTGCTCTTTATCTTTAAGTTCAAGTGCTGACACTTGCTCTTTTGCAGCGTTAAGTTCTTCTCGCAGCTTTTGTATCTCTTCAGCTGTTTGCTCTGCAGCCTTAGAAAGCTCATCTTTCTCAGACTCAAGAGCCTCTTTCTCTTTTACAAATGAGTCGTTCTTTTCAAGAATCGCATCATTGATAATTTTAGATACAGTAGCTACTGCTTCTTCGGAAAATTTCTTATTAGAAACTTTTTCTTCTAAAGCCGACACCAAATTATTAAGAATATCGTTATTGTCCATAATAGTATGTTTTTTTGTAATTACATCAGAAATGTGAATTTGTGAAATATTTTTTTCAACTTTTTCTTCTTTTATTGAATTTGTATCCTCAGGTCCAACGGTCAAACCTTGGACATCTGCGGCGGGATTTGAAGTAAAGCCAATGCCAAGTGGATATATCTCTCCGACGATTAACCTGTGAATTGGAGAGCCGTCATCAAGCTTGCCGTTGCCGCCAAAAGCCTTTAGATTAGCCTTTAATTCATTAATCTGCTCTTCGTCTTCAATTATTTTGCATCGATCAATTTCGTCAGCCCCTACCGCAAGTACGAAATCATTAAACCCAATTTCCCAGCTGGCTGAAACTTGATTATATAAGTCGCTTTCTGGATCAACAGAATTTTGAACTAAATTTGCAAATTCTGGATTAACACTCTTATATATTAATGAAGCTAAAGCAATATTAAATGGTTTTTCAGTCGCCAAAGCTTCTTCGTCAGTCATAATTGCATTATCCTCTTTTTTTGAAAAAGAAGCCGAAATAATGTGTCCTACAACTTTTTGCTTTTGATGCTCTATATTGGTTGGCTTGTGTTTAAATTGATCTTTTATTTTTACAGCAGCTTCTGAATCAATGCCATCTCCATTCCTGTTAAACTTATTTACAACTGCGGCATTAAATGCTACAGCCATAAGATCTATATTCTTATCAAGATCTACATCTTCTGGAATAATAGACTTTAAAGAATCGAGAGAAGCTTTACTGATATTGATTAAGGGGGAATCAATATCTCCAGATGCAGTTACGACATCTGAAAACGTCGTTTTGTACTTAAACTCTTTAGGCATAAGTATAAGTACACCAAATTATTGTTTTTTGCTGTGATATAAAATTGCAGACGGATAATCCTGAAGCTCATGCTTCGCCGATATCTCTAGAATTTCCGACTTAACATTCAGCCCATCTATTTTATTAATGTCTTTAATGCAGGATAGCAAAGTTCTTTTCCATTGATTTTTATCTTTAGCACAAACAACTGACTCGCATAACTTGCCAATTAAGGATTCCTGATTATCATCAATACTCTTAACTTTTCTATGTTTTTTAAAATTAGCTTCCGCATAAGATTGCAATTGCTCTATATCGTAGATAGTTTGCTGGATGTCTTTTTTACTATAATGCTTTGCCGCATTAAGAGGAATGTCTGTTGTTCCATTAGGTCGGCCTGGAGCTTTTGGGGTAGAGTTTTGATTTTCCTTCTGTTGCTTTATGTTTTCTTTTTGCAGTTGAGTTTGCTGCTCCATTTGCTCTTCTTGAAGGCCCCTGTCTTTTTCAGACTGAATGCTTTCTATCATAGGAATGCCGCCGACAAGAGGATTGTACATTCCTTTTTCTCTTTGCTCAATATAGTCTTCTTGTTTAGGGGCAAGGTCTCTTGGCTCTGGATAAAGTCCAGTTTGCATAGACTTGATTCCTTGCTCAGGAGTAAGTATGCCAATCTCGAGAAGTCTTGTGATAACTCTATGGAATTGAACTTCATCCTTAATATCGATTTCTTCAAACTTGGCGACAGGATAACTCTTTAATCCCATATTTTTACAAATCTCTTTTATCTGAGGTTGAAGGAAATCATTTAAAAAAGCGTTTCTAGACTCCTTAAGCCTCTCTAAAAATATTTCCGCCTTAATTTGAGTGTTGTTATATTTTTCGCTACCAACTATAACATTCTGTAAACCTTCTTTAATATCTTCATTTACTATTTTATATTTTTCCGAACCTAATACTTTATTAAGGTCAGGAATAACGAATTGTGCTTTAGTAGTATAGTCGGCGATAAGAGCCCTTCCCACACTTTCATTCTTAAATAGTTCCTGCATCGCCTTGAGGTTATTGGGGTTAACTCCACCTTTATCAGGCTCAGCCCCCATTGTTATCAATAGAATAACATTTTCAACAGTTCTACAAATCGCTTGGTCAATTTTCTTTAGCTCCAGCTTCCAGTTAATATCATCCAGAACAGGAAAGCCAAAAGGTATAGCAAAAGGTTCATAGTCTTGTTTTTTATAAAATGAATAAATTAATTTTTCTGGATCAAGCTTGATCTTCAAGCCATCGCTGTAAAATGTGCCCTTCTTGATTTTTTCTTTAGTGTCATCATCAAGAGATTCGTAGATCTTTTTATCTTCTTCGGTTTTAGGTTCTCTTAATCTCTCCAACTCGTAGTCCGACAAAATCTTCTTATATACTCCATCTTGAAATGCCGTAGCTCTATCTACTACAATATCATATGGATTGAGTAAAATATATTTTACGGGTATTTCGCCAGGCTTTAAAGTCTCGGATGCATATACATAATTCAGTCTAAGTAAGTCGTCTGACGAAAACTTTCCATCGATCCTGTATAAAAATATATTCCCAGACCTATAATACTCCCTAAAATATTGATCCTTCAGAGACCAGATATTTACTTTTTTCATCCAGTTCTCTATAAACTTTTTAGACCTCTCATTTTCGCCCTCAAGATATATTGGTGAATTTGAAAACTCTGCCATAATATCAATTGCATTCCTAAAAATTGCTATATTAGCGTAGGCTTTTTGGCATAGCTCAATAGCGCTTCTTACATTTACTCCATCTGATCCATAATCATACGGAAGCATGCCAGCTTGTATATTTGCATACTTATTAGCTTTATTCTTAGAGTGAATTGAATTTCTCCTAGAAGACGTTTCGTTGTCGTAGGCAGCCCTTCTTGTTGACGCTGTAAGCTCCTGCTGATAAAAGCTTTCTCCAGCAGTTTCGGGCATTGTGTCAGAGGCCGCCATTACTTTCACGATATCTTCAATAGGCCTATCGTGAGACTTAAATTGATCCCAATATTGAGACCTTTTCGTATATTTACGTTTGGAGTTCACTCTTGATATTACACAAAGTTAAACCAAAAGTCCATTAAAAGTTAAAAGTTAACTTATGAACATTGGAGTGAATGTGGATGACACTTCAATTTTTTCAACATTATCCATATCATAAAGTATTTTTGCCATCCAACTGCCTAGCACTAATGCAGAATAGGAGTCTTTTCTTGCTTTGTCTGGGCCAGACTGCCTTCGAAGCTCTAAGGGCAAGCCAAATGTTTGGGTGCCCTGCGGAGATGTTGTTATTTGAATTAGTGAGCATTGATTTTTTGTCATATTAATCATGTCATACTGATGCTCTATGAAGTCTATCATTTTTGCTGCAGAAGCTTGCCGTTTTTCTTCGTCAGACTTTCTTAGAAATTTGATTTTATCTATGGGTATTTTTTTAGCCCTTTGTTTATTGTATGCCTCATTCATCGCTCTTGAGCCAAACCAAATTCTTTTGTGATCAAAGTTGGCCTGCAATAATTCATTAGCTCTACGAATCCAATTCGAGGTGGGCTTCCTCAGTATGAGGTACTTTTTTTTAGTTTGATCGTATTGATTTTTTGCTACCCTCAATTCATCCTGATAATTGTCCATCTTATCAAAGTCGCCGTCAATTGTTTGGATTTTAATATTTTCACTTTTAAATAGCCCACTTTCATTTACGGCATTTATAAACTGAACCCCACCATTGTAATCGCCAACCATAGCTACAATATTGAAGTTTTTAATAAGATAATAAAAATAAAAAATATGCTCCCTTAACGGAGTTCCCGACATTGCATATGAGTGAACAATTGTTGTTGTGCCATTGTTATGGTATTTTAATACTTGCATAGCAAAATCGTCACTACTTTCACTTTCCGACCAAGATGGGTCAAACGCTAGAATATATTTATCTTGAGGGTCTCCCTTAATTTCTACATGTGGATCATCGCCATCTCTCACTGTGCATGCAGCCATTTTTGAAGTTTTGAAATATCCAGAGCTATCGTCTGTAAATATAGCTCCAAACTCTCTTTCAAACTGAGATTGACTCATTGTAGCCTTTGCTTGATTGATTAGATTTTGATCGTATAACTGCTTAGGGGCGCAGTCGTAAGAAAATTGCATTATGCACCTAGTGGCATCATCTGTTTGATTTGTTATTAAGTCCTCAAACTGACTGTACAATTTGTACATATATTCAAATTTATATGAGGCAGAGGAAAGCATAATTAATTTATTGTTTGGCCAAATATATCTATCCTCCTCTTTCATTTCTCCCTGATCGATTAACTTAGTTTCAAGATTATAAAGATTTTCTCTTTGGGTTGGGTTCTCCACTACAGACAAAAACGGAACAATAACCTCGTTATAAATCCTTTCAGGCATCAATAAAAACTCGTCAATAATAATTCTATGAAATCGAAATCCCCGCAACTTAGATCCATCCCCCAAAGGCAATGCCCTGATTCTACTTCTGCCAATTTCCATTAGCCACTCGTCATTACTTTTAGATTTTTTTGTAATACATGCCGCCAACATTTTGGCTTCAGGCTTAGATACAATATCTTCAATTTTTTTGAATATCTGCTTTGACTGTCTAAATGAGGCGGCTAAGATACCAATCTCAACCCCTTGATTTAAGGCGGCATCCAAAAAAGCATATATGCCCGTAGTGAAAGACTTGGACATACCACGAGACCAAACCCCCATGAAATAATCAGTTTCAAACATAGCCTTAATGGCCATATGCTGAAAAGGAAATAAATCTACACCAGCGATTAAATTAGTTGTGAAAGTGATATTTTGTCTTAAAAACTTATATAAGTTTTCTTTTGCAACACCCTCTTCCAGAAAACCCTCCATCTCAAGAAGTTTTTGATTAATATTCTCCTTGTCCCGCCTCCCTTGACTTCCTTCTATCCAGCTCATTTTTGATCTAAAAAATATTGTATATCTACTCCCCACATTGTTTTGCCTAGTTTTAAAAGCTTTGGTATTATATCTTCTGACTTTTCTCTATTTCCAGTAAAGATAAATTGACAAGTGTCTGCAAACTCATGCATCAATAATCTCATGTTATGGTATATGTATTTTAAATTAGATTTGTGTGGCCCCCATAAATTGTTTTTATAAATTTTATTAAGGTCGCTCTCAATTACAATAAATAAAAAAGAGTCAAAATCTTTTACTCTTTGCAGCTCCCTTCGGAACCGCTCAAACCCTACCGTCATTGTGCTTTTGAAATCCTGCTCAGCTTTCCTGTCAACATATGTATAACTATAATCTGATCCGCCTAAAGTATAATCCCCAAAATCAAGCTTGAGGCTCTTTGATTTAGGGAACTTAAGTGGCTGTTGCTCTCTCGTGTCTATTAGTATTTCTAAGCTTGAAAAAGAATCTGAATCTTTATAGAATTTTTTATCCATAGGTCTTCCCAGTAAGGGTTGATACCCAATCTTTTTGCAGGCTTCAGAATAAGACTTGAAGGCATATTTAAAAACATCGATACTCGGCAGTTTATATATTTTTAATTCTAGGTGAGTGGGAGCCCTTTTTAAACCCTTATCCTCTATCCTCTCTTTTAGTTTGCTTGTCGCATACTCTCCAGCTACCTTTTTATCTTGAGTTAGACACCATTTAAGCATTTGCGATCTTGTGCTAAAATCTTGGGTGAAGTATTCTTTTTTATTTCTAAAAGGTAATAGCTCTCCAGTTAAAAGATTTTTTCTAGGATAATATGTTGTATAATATGTAGCTAAGTCTATCTTATGCTTCTTAATGTGTATGTGAAGACCTTTTTCGGTGGAGAACTCTTCACCGCATATTTGACACTCATATGACATCTTCTTTAGATATTCCTAGGATTCTTGACTTCCATTCGTTCATGGACTCTAAATTGTCGGCCTCTTGCCTTATTGCCTTTTTTTGCATCTCTGCCATCTTTACCATTAGCTTACGCTCCTCTTCATTTTGAAAGCTTTCCACGAGAGATAATATTGAAGCATTTCTATCTTGTTTTTGAGATATTCTTTTAGATCTATCTCCAGCCAATCTTTGAATAAGTGACTCCTGCCTTTTCTCGCATTGGTTATATTCTTCGCTTTTGGTTTTTAAAAGCTCTGAAAGCCTAACTGTAAGCTCTTGTTGCTCATCTGCATCATCAAACATTCTGTTTAGCTTTTCCATATGGGATGATATGTTTTTTAAATTTATATAATCAACACAAACATTGACATACAAATTTACTTCGTCAGCACTTAAATCTGGTTTGTCCCAAGTAGCCATAAGGAACTCTGCCTCGAAAAGCTCCTGATCATCTTCCTTTTGATAGGTATTAATAATTTGAGTAAATCTTGGTGACTTTAAAAATTTCAATAAACATTCCACACATTTCCTCTCCGTCGCCTTCAAGCTTTGCTCGACAAGATCACTATCAGTATAATAATTAATTAAATCCAAGCACTGATTTATATCTTCTGGCGGGGTATATAAACTCTTATTCTCCCTTCGCTTTTCTCGCTGCTGCTTTTTTACTGCTTTCAAGTATGCATTTACTGCTCTCTGCTCTCTCCCTAAATTTTTTACATTATCGTCAGGGAATAAAAGTTGAGCTATCTGAAAACTTGACATTCCATCTTGCGAGTAATTTTGTATAAATTGTTTTTGTTCTTCAGTTAACACTACTGGCAATGCGGTATCATGCTTTGTAGTTTTATATTGTATTTCCTTGGATGCTAGATACTCCCTAACTGCCCTACCTTCTTTAGATCTTCCATCAATTTTTCCATTCTTGAATGCTGCTCTAGTCAACTCTATCAAGTCTGGCATTTTTTGAAAGTTTTCGTCTATAAATTTCTTCTGCTCTTCGCTTAGTTTCATTATAATATAATGTCTTTGTTTTTTAAAATTTTAATCACTTTTTCCTTAAAAAATTTTCTCATGTTTTTAATTTGTTTATACCCTGCGCTTCTGCCCTCTTCGTTGGTCTTGTAGCCTAAATATTTTGCGACCTCGTCTTCCCCCTTGTTTTCCACAAAAAGCATTGTATATATCTTGAAGTGCCTATCAGTCAACTCTGCTTTTAAATATTTTTCTACCTTTTTGATTGCACCGTCAACCTGAAAAGACTCCCCAACAAACATTGACGACTCATACTCTTGGGCATCTAGTCGCAAAGGGATTTTTACATCGTGAGCTCCCTTCTTACTCTTTTGCCATTTTGCATACAAAGGGCATGTTTTATCTTGCACTCCACTTTTAGTAAAAGAGCAAAAGTTTTCACCCCCAGCAGATGTATCAAACGGACAATTAGAACATGGTTTTGCAAAATTTAAATAATAGTTTCTTAATATATTTTTAAATTGATTAGTTATTATTTTATTAATCCAAGGCTTTAAATCTCTCTTCTGATCCCACTTGCTCCACTTTTGATATATATGAACCCTAATGATTTGTTCTACATCTTCGAAAGAAATCCATGGTATTGAATCTAAAAACCATTTGCCGCGCCTTTTTCTGATTTCTTGATTTATAACATCAACCTTATCTTCGTATCTAATTTTTCTTGGTCTTCCCATTATTTTTTCTTGGTCGGCCCCTGCGCTTGGGTTTTTCTGGGATTACCTCTTGTGATTCTATATTTTTAAATAAATCTCCCATAGTGAAGCTTGATTGCGAAACTTCTATCTCATAGTCAAGCTGGTTAATTTGAGGCACTTCAAAAACATCGGTGCCATCTTCATCATCGATAGAGATCTGAGGGCTAGCTTTCTCTTCTTGAATTTGAGGCTTTTTTGATGCAGCTTCAGAATTTAAAGGTTGGCCGCAGCTTGTACAAAAGTTAGGCTTGCTAAATCTATATTCAATTTTAGTTCCGCAGTTCTGACAGTATGTATGTAACATACATAATACTATAAAATAAAATTAAAAAATTCTAATTAAATTAAATAGCCTGCAATTATTTTAGATTGCCTGTGCATTATGTCATCTTGATCTTTAGTAAATTTTTCACGAGGACTTTTTACATAATCAACCCCCAGAATGCCTATTATTTTTCCATTTAATGTTTTTATGGGCATATTATAAATGCTTTCTATTCCAGAGCGATTAATTAATTTTAAAAACGATTGATCCTTTACATCTGTAACATTAATATATTTAAATTGTTTGTTCTGTATCATTTCGTTAATATATTCATAATAATTAGACACTCTATGATCTTGAGAATTATTGCACTCTCTGCTAATTCCGCCAAGGGCGACCTCATGGGTGCAACTAAATTTTTGTTGACCTCTACCAGAATAGTAGTTACCGCCGTTATGAAACTCTAGGACATATGCTCTATCAGCCCCCATTTCTTCTAGAGTGTATTTTAGAGCTGTATAAACATTTGCGCTTTGATTCGTGTCTTTAGTTACTGGGCAGACTGGCTTTCTTTTGTTGGCACATTTTTTTCCGACAAAAACACTTAATAATGTAGCTGCTGCAGTAATTAGGGATGCTATTAGGGTAGTATAGTCCATCACTCTTTTTCTCTTAAAAATTTAGTTATACAAACCATGAAGCCTATAAGCACAATTAAAATAATAAACCATATAACTGGAGTAGTTGTATCAATAGCTTGTGATTGAGGCACTTCTATAAACTCTAATTTACTTATTTCGCCATCTTCATTAAGATCAACTTCTTCAAAAGTCACATTTTTAATCGATGGTGGTGAGTTTGGAGATGGAGTTAATTTGGGTATCTGCGACATGCATCCAGAAAAAAATAAAAACACACCAATAAATAATATATTAATTTTTTTTTGCATAAACCCTCCTGTAAAATAACATTAAACCAATTATAGTTACAATAAGTAAACCATTCTGCATATGTATTGCATGCTCACAAATGCCTGTCGCACATTCCAAATATTTTGTATCCACTTTATCAAATATAGTTTTCATTTAATTATCTTCTTTTTGATGGTATGGCATAAAATCCAACAACCATAAAACATAAATCAATAAAAGAGCTTAACATCAAGCCTCCAGTTAGCCTAGTTTGAACCCAATCTGTCCCTCCGAACAAAAAAGATAAAATGCCCCACTTAGCAGTATCTCCCCTTGGGACAATAACATCATAAGATATATGGGGGTTCATTGCATAGAATATCATTAAAAAGCACATAGTAAATGTTATTGATAAAAATAATATTCTTCTAGT
>Ga0315320_10002433_pt1 | contig 15312 bp, 6 predicted proteins | sample M140m21515metaG_FD_203458 | JGI IMG/M metagenome (GOLD analysis project Ga0315320, IMG submission 203458) | Ammonia-oxidizing marine archaeal communities from Monterey Bay, California, United States - M1 40m 21515 | ecosystem: Environmental > Aquatic > Marine > Coastal | place: USA: California... | reverse complement strand
GTCGGCCCAGACCTCCACTCCCAAGTTGCAAGCAGCTGATCCAAATGCGAGAGCTGTTTAAACCAAGCCGGCACATTATCTAGCTGTCGTGACCCGTTATCTGTAATCAACTGAATATGGTGCGTAGCAGAGAAGCGTGTAAATAAAGCATTCGTTATTCCGGCCCGCAGACATTCATGCGTCTCGACAATCAGGTCCATAGATTTCAGTGCAGGCGCAATTTCAGGGTCCAGTAGCTCAAGCTCAGCGCCTTCTATATCACAAAACACAAGAGTCGATGCTTGATCATAATCTGCGAAATTAGAAGGCGAGAACAAGCCGCCTACTTCAACGCGATCACTCACCCCGTTTTTAGCAGCGAGCTCCTTACAGGCGACCTGCGCCTTCGGATCAGTATCAAAGGCCAAGGATTTTGCGTCTGGCATTGCTCGAGCTAGCCCTGCGGCGTAGTAGCCTTCCGCGCAACCTATGTTGAGCACCGTAGAATAGCTTTTCTCGATAGCAGCGGTGATATAGGGTTGAAGTGGCTGTTCATAACACCCTAGCAGCTTGGCTATATGACAGCCCTCGGAAGACTGCTCAATGAAATCCAGCCCCTTTAGTGGACCTTGAAGCACGCGCGTGCCTTCCTTTTCCAGCAAAGTGTTTTGAATGAGAACGCTGCGCCATTTGGACAAGAGCCTGAGCGTATTGTTTAGGGTTTCGTTGTTTGTCTTGTTAGACAGCATTGAGACAGCTTGGCTGCTTATCTTTTCGGCTAAAGTCATGCTGCTGTTCCTTTTAAAGCTATGAGGTTAAGCGTGTCGTGCATTTTACTATCTTGCCAGTTACGGAAAGTGTGATTTGGCAAGGCCGATAAGTTCTTCTTCTGCGAGCTCTTTCTTAGAAGCCAAGCAAAACAGATCAAAATAAGCTTCTCGCCTTGAGCCCGCTACCGACTTAAAGTCAAAGTGTTTAAAAGTACCTATCAAGGTTTTTTGTGTGAACCCTGAGCGATGGGACATATAGAGGTTGCCTGCAGCCATGGAGGGCCTAAATCCGTACAACATGTCAATTGGCGCGATGGGTCCTGCGGGTGAAATGTAGGCGGCCTCCAATAGTTTATCTTCTGCTACCAGTGCGCACACAGACTGAAGATCAGGACAAGTCAGCATCACAAATCCATCCTCTGCGAGCACCCGGTGAAACTCAGTGAGCGCGATGCCTACCTCGTGGGGGTACAGATGTTCTATATTATGTGAGGAATAGATTGCGTCCACAGAACCCGTTTCGATTTGACTCATGTCGGTCATGGTGCCGATCACATCTGGCTTAACACTTTTATCAATATCGAGCCGTATTTCCTCCCACTCGGATGTGTTAAACGCTCGGGTCGTCTGGGCTTTGGTTTTGGGCCCACAGCCGACGTGTAATAATTTTTTCATTCAATAGTCGTCCTTAGTTCGAGTCGTTTAGCACCCACGTCATCTGCTCTGGCAGGCACACGGTTTTTAGGTCGTAAGTGGCCTTGGCAAACTCTCTCGCTGCGCTGCTTAGCCTTGACCGGAGATCTGAATCGTCTAATAGCGAGAGTGTCGCATTCGCTAAAGCCTCAGGACCAAAGAAGTCCACAAGCAGGCCCGTTTCATCGTGACTAATAGCCTCGTGCAGCGGCTGGGTGTCACTCGCTACTATCGAACAACCAGCGCTCATAGCCTCTAGTAGACTCCAGCTCAGCACGAAGGGGTAGGTCAGATACACATGTACAGTCGATACCTGTAGCAGGGAAATAAAGCGTTCGTAAGCAATGGTGTTGAGAAAATGGATCCTCGCGCGCTGTGACTCGCTGAGCTTAGGGAAGACTTCGTTAATAAATTGCTGCTTCCAGCTCATCCCGCCGGGTGGTTGGGCTCCGTAGCTTACGCCTTCTTTGCCTACTATGAGCACCTCAGCGTTAGGTCTCTCTTTTAGAAGGATGGGTAGCGACCGCATAAACATATGAAACCCCCGATAGGGCTCAAGAGCACGGCTAACAAAGGTGATCACTTCATCTTTCCGAGTGAGCACCCTGCCGGAGTCGAGCATGAACTGCGCGTCTAGGTTAGGCTTTATAACCTCTGTGTCTATTCCATCGTGAATAACACTGATCTTCTTACTGATATGTTTAGGGAAAGTGCTAGCCTGCCAGTGTGTGGGGCTTATACCGGCGTCGGCTTTTTGAAACTGTAAGAGAATATTGGCGTTCTTGAGCGTCACTCTTCCCGCATCTGCCGAATCATTCGATGAGAACTCAGGATCAAAGCCCACATCGGCGCCACGAGCGTGATAGAAGAACTCACAGTAAAGCTTGAGCTTGGCATCTGGCCACACTTCCTTGAGAAACAAACTTTCGCCCCAGCCGGGGTGGGCGACTATCACGTCAGGACTATAACCCTCGCTCTTTAGCCGGAGTGATGCCTTGAGGCAGGCTTCGCCCCGAATGACCTTGCTTTCAAAATCTACGGTCCACGGGTGCGCTTCTTTAGCGTTACCTCTGACCAATGAGTAAGGAACGAGCTTAACTCCGTTCCACTGCTTGGTTTCGGTCTTAGCAAGGATCAACGCAGTAACCTGATGGCCAGCTTTTGCCAGCGCTGGAGCTAGGTGCTTAAACTGCCCCGGGAAGTTTTGGTGGATAAATAGGATTTTCATGAGAACTGAAGCAAGCCAAGCTTACAAAGCCATGCTAGACCTCGAAGTACATAAGGTCTGCGCTTAGCCTCTATATTCACCAACAGTGCGTCTGCTGTGCACGAGTTTGGTAAAGCCTTCTCCGCGACCTCAAAGACCTGCTTTATCTCATCCTCTGTTGGGAAGACAAAATGCGCGTAGTTCACCATGGCCAGCTCTTTGTATTGAGCAAGCTTAGCAAGCGCTTGGGTGGCAGAAGGCTCCACCAGCGTAAGCTCTGTAACGAGTGTTAGGTGTTGGGTTGGGTAGTTCGCAAATCCGATAGTCGGGTCCAGTCTTGCCGGCCATACTTGGGGGGCGCTCGGTTTACTCTTCGTGTCCTCTTCTTGGGCTTTCTTAGCGGCTAAGCGAATCTTGGTCTGTTCGCCCCAGAGCTCTTCATAGCGAGGAATAATAGTGCGCCAGTCGTAGCTTTGAGTGGCTCTGAGCCTGCCTGCCTCTCCCATCTTGTTTCTAAGCTCCGGAGACTTGAAGAGCTCAATAAAGGCGTTAGTTAGTTTTTGAGCGTGAATCGCCACAAGGCTCGAGCTATGCCCGCAATACTTATCGTAAGTGTCGATTTCTAGCGCGTGTCGATGGGCTAGGTCACCTGCCAGACCGGGTGCTGGCGCTAGGGTAGGAATTCGGAATCCGTCTATGCCGTCTCGGACTGTGTCTTTGTACCCGTCCCAGTCAGACACAACAACAGGTAAGCCCGCTGCCATTGCTTCGATCGGAACTATGCCAAAGGTTTCTTGAATATTGTCAGATAAAGAGCAGAACAGATCGGCACTTGCCCACGCGGTTTCTCTGTTCTCAGCTACTCGGCCATCAAGGGTAACTACTCGCACTGAAGGGCTCGCCATCTGAGCGCCAGCAGAAAAGGCTTTTTCGATGTAGTCGTTAGCGTGCCAGCCGCATTCAACAAGCACTACTTCTTTACCCGTCCCCTGTGCTGCATTTTCGAGAGCTTGATACATAGCCAGAGGATGGGCCTTGGCGTGAAAAGACAGACGACCCGTATAGAGTACGACAAGTGTGTCTTCACTTGCGCTTAAAGTTGCTCGAGCTTCAGCTCTTTGTTCAGAAGTGTAAGAGAAGTCTTCCGTGTGAACGCCGAGTGGAATTACCGGCAGTTGGGGAAGGACTATTTTGGTAATGCCCAGACGCTCCTTAAGAGAATCGACCTGGGCTTGGAGGACCGCTTCTACGTTTTTCTTTACTGCAGTGGAGGTGCAGATGACTGCGTCCCAAGGTTGGACTGGGCTTGTTATCCAGTCTGTGATGGCGTCCATCGCTCCGGCTGAGGAAGTGGTGTGAGTAATACCACAAAGCCCCCAGCGATGATCGCCAAAAAGAGCACGATGGTTTGCGTGGGACCCAATGTCAGGCCCAGGATAGTATATATTTTGAGCTTCTGCAGCCCCAATCAAATTTCTGCTATCAAAACTCTTAACATGCTCGGCTCGTTTGTAAGCCGCCGCCAAATCGACAAACTGCTCAGCATGGTTTTTAGTGCTAACTTGAGTATAGAGGGTCGAAGATTTTATCGAAAACTTAAAGAATCCGCGCAGAAATGAATCCCCAGCGGCGTTTCTACCCATTAGTTTAGGGCCAGAAGTAGAGTAAGCTTCTGGGTGAAAGTAAATTGCTGTCATATTCTTCCTGTCGGACAGCTCATTGTAGCCATCCCACTTTTAAGTTTTGTCTTTATACGGTTTTATGCGCCATGGTTCCACTTAGAAAGTGGTAGCACCTCGATAAGCAGTCATTAAAGCAGTTGTTACGTTATCATACTTGCCTAGACCCTAGCTCCATCACACTTAAATAAACCACATAAGGATTTATAAACTAAACACTTAAGAACCCGTTATCCGGGCACTGCTATTGTCTCTCAACGGCTCGCAAACCATCCGCATACTGCAAAACAGCTACGCACAAAAAAACCAACCCGGTTAAGAGTTGGCTCGCTGTTATTTTGCTTGGTTCTAAATGAGAGATGGCCCCTATTTCCCCAAAAGCTCTCTGGCGCTTTCTCTCCATTTATGAAGATCTGAACCCATAGAACTTGGTGCTTCCTGTTCCGGCCATGGCCCTTGGCCTACGCGCTTGTAGAAGCGCACGTCTGTCCATGCCATCGTTTTTGCTGGGAAGTGTTTGACTAGCTCAAAACCAGGATGAGTTATAGCGTAGGTGGTCGTGCTGACCAGACAGCCTTCGGGAGCCTCGCACGCAAGTTTATTTGCGATCTTGTGCATCAGCGAGCCAAAACAGGTGCAGTACATAAAAATGAGGCTTGCCCGACTCACATCACAGACAAACATATCACCTGGCTGAAAGCTTACTTTGGACGGTAACTGAGCGAGATGTTCTAAGTCGAACTGAGATGGGGTGTCCTGAGAATATGAGCTGATCGCTTCTGCTGCGGGTTCTGCAGGACAGTCGTTAATGCAGTGGCAGAAGTCATCAAATCGTTTGGCTGCAAGCTTGTGTCTATAGGGCAAGAGCTCAACACCTAGGTAGCTTTCGAAAGTCACACTTACCGCGGCGGTCATCACCACCTTGCCTAGACCGCTGCCAAGATCAATAAACTCATTGCTATGCACAAGTAACTGGCTTACCTCAGTGAAAAAAGCATCTAGCTCCTCTCGCTTGAGTTCGCCGTAAACCAGACTGCCGTCATCAATTATCCATTGCTGAAGCCGCGCTTCAGTAATCTGACCAAGCCTTTCTCTCAATTCAACATCGTCTAGTTCTTTGTCTGAGTCGGAGATCAACCCATGGGCTTGCAGTCCAGGTGGTACCACCCCAATAATTGAGGCTCTGTGTGGACTTAAGCGGTCCAAAAGCTCCTCAGTAAACGCGGGTCTTTTAGCACAAGCTCTGAGTATCTGGCCTATTTCAGTAAAGTGACTAATCGGGAGCGGGTTGCTATCGCTTGCCTTCTCTCTGGGGTGAAACTCACCACCTTGGATGCCGTTCAGCAAGCGCTCTCGGAGCGAAGCTGGGATAATGTAACTACTCATAATCTAATCAATATTTATCTCCAACAGCATTTTACAGATTATCGAACTGAAGCGATTCTCCTAGTCCTTCAACACTGACCTCGTCTTCTTCAGGAGCCTCACCCTCTTCCAGTATCTGCTTTACTGCTCGTCCGTAAGCCATTCTCGCTGTTTGCAAAGCAGCTGCTTGGGCCTGAAGTCGTGCAAGCTCAGAGTCAACGTATTGTAAGCTGCCAAGCTGAGCTTTTGTCTCTTCTGAGAGTGTTTCAACGTCGTACTCTTTGCCGTCTATGGTGATTGTTGCCATTTCTTAATTCCTATTTTTACCCGTTTCGAATGTTCTTATTATATGTACAAACCAAATAAAGCGCGAGCCATCCGCATACTACAAAACACCCACGCACAAAAAAGCCAACCTCGTTAAGAGTTGGCCTCTAAGTCTTCTTACTAGTCATCGAACTGAATCGAGTCTCCTAGTCCTTCAACACTGACCTCGTCTTCTTCAGGAGCCTCACCCTCTTCCAGTATCTGCTTTAGTGCTCGTCCGTAAGCCATTCTCGCTGTTTGCAAAGCAGCTGCTTGGGCCTGAAGTCGTGCAAGCTCAGAATCAACGTATTGTAAGCTGCCAAGCTGAGCTTTTGTCTCTTCTGAGAGTGTTTCAACGTCGTACTCTTTGCCGTCTATGGTGATTGTTGCCATTTTTTAATTCCTATTTTTACCCGTTTCGAATGATCTTATTATATGTACAAACCAAATAAAGCGCGAACCATACTACAAAACACCCACCCACAAAAAAAGCCATCCCCGTTAAGAGTTGGCTTTTTTTGTTTGACTTAGTAACTCAGAAGCTTTGGCCGGTTACTGGAGCTACCTACCTTTCGCTTTAGTCTTAAGTAGATTACGCGTAATCAATGTTTGCATTCACGAGATCTGTACCGCCATTTGAAATAATACCGACTAAAGTAAGCTCCGCGGCGTCAATTGCAGTGTTACCAGCAGCATCGTTAAGGTCGTATATGTAAGTCAAATTTTGACCAGCAGTAGTATCATTGAAAACAATTACGTTTTCTTGAGCACCGGCGGTTATCGTAAATCTTTCAGATAAGTAGGCAGCGACGTTAGTCAGCGTTGTAGCTGTAAAGTCTGCCGTACTTAACGTTGCAGTACCGCCAGTAGTCAAGTTAGCAGCGGTGCCGTTTGCACTGATAATTATAGACCGGTCATCAGTCAAGGCGCCTTGAGCTGCTGCTGCAGTAATTGCAGCTAAACCAGCGCCCGTAGTTCCATCACCTAGAGCAGCAACACGGAACGTATCTGTCGCAGTAAAGCCTGTAATTGTATCAGTACCGTTTGTGGCGGCCCCGATGAAGATAACATCATCTGCGGTAGCAGTTGTCTCAGTAAGAACGATCTGATCATTACCAGAATTACCCTGAATAACGTCAGCTCCTTCACCACCGTTGATAACGTCCGCCCCGCCAGTACCTGCAACGGTATCGGTGCCGGAACCACCCGTGAAGTTAACGCCAATTGCGGTTGTGTTGCTAAGAGTTACGTTAGTAGCTCCTGTGTAACCAGAGGCGGAAACGTCACCGATATTGAGCACAGCACCGGTAGCCATCGTGAACGAGGTACCAGCGCCCGCGATCGTTACATTACCAATCGAGCCACCGGTTGCACCCAATGTACCAAGGTTAACAACGTTAGCCGCGGACTGAGTTGACGATATGTTACCGATGCTAGTCGCGGCGGTAGCACCAGTTGTAAATGTCACGTTACCCGTTGATGAACCTACCACGGTCAACGTACCCATTGTGCCGGACACGTTAGACCAATCGGTTACAACTGTGTTGCCAGTGCCAGCAGCAGTAACCGAGACGTTTCCTACGTTTACTGTAGCGAAATCTGCAGCGGTAAGGGCTTGGTTACTAGCGTTGCTTAGCGTGATGTTACCTATGCTACCGGGCGCAGTTACTGCCGCTAACGTTGACCCACCAGCATTGGCGCCCGTGATCGTCATGGAAACGTTACCAACAGTGTTGCCAGCTCCCCTAGCCGTAATGGCTCCGACGACGGTTTGATCAGCCGAGGCCACTGTCACATTCCCGATGTCGCCAGATTGTGTGCCGACAGTGCCGAGGGTTAAGCTGGTACCGCCACTGCCAGTAGTGGTTAACGTAACGTTACCCATATCCGCAGCGGAGGTATCGCCTACAGCGATATTGCCGAGTGTGGAAGCTCCGAAGGCGCCGCTCAAGCTAACTTCATAATTACCTATGCTACCGGTTGTGTTAGCAACGTTAACCGTCGAAAAACCACCAATTACTACTTGGTCAGCTGACGTAATCGAAATGTCGCCGATGTTACCGCCGCCCGCGTTTGCTACGCCTGTAATCGTTGCGGCACCAGTCGTAAAGCTGGTACCAGCACCACCAAGAGCGTTGATAGTTACAGCACCCAAGCTCTCAGCCGCAAGAGTACCGATTGACGATGCAGCGTAGGCACCTGCAAGATTTACCGTATAGGTAGCGATTTGAGATCCGGTCGCGGTTATCGCGCCCAAGTCCATATCAGACGCTAATGTGGTACCCGAAGTCATTGCAATCGAATTCAATGAACCTGTAGTTCCTATAGTACCGACGATTGCACCCGCAGTCCCTGAGCTAGTCATCTCGATAGACGACAGCGCTGACGCAGCAACGTTGCCTACAACAATTTCTCCAGTCGTAGAAGTCGTGGTCAGACTAGAGAGTGCCGCCGCACCAACTGCGCCCAACGTAACTGGTGCTGCCCCGGCCGTCACATTAAGTGTCGCCAAGTTTGCTGCAGTGATGGCGCCAGTATTAACAGTATCACCTACGTCTGTAGATGAGCCTACCGTTAAGCTCGTTAGCGACGTGCCGTTAAGGGCGCCCATAATTAGCGCACTATTCGCAGCGACTCCATTGTCACTAGAAATGGTAAGCCCGCTTACGTTGCTGAACGTTGTACCGGAGTTCTGAACACCACCAGCGGCACCAGCCAAGGTGTACGCCGCAGTTTGCCCGGCGTTAGCGTAGCTAAACTGAGCTGCTCCGGTTACGCCACCTCGCTGGTTCAACGTAGTTACTTCATCAGCCAGAGCGGAAGCTATGATTGTTGAAGTTGCACCCGCAACCTGCAGAGTAGTCATTCCGGTGATTCCGCTCGCGTTTACTACGCCGCCGTTAAAGGATAGTGCAACCGTTTCTATTCCACTTAAGCTAGGGGTAGTCGTAGCAGTCTGCAGCGTCGCCGACAGACTATCTGCGGTGCCAGATGCATCAGTTATGCTATCTGCTGCCGTCAGGTTCGCACCCATAATAAAGGTATCGTTACCCTCACCCCCTACTAATGTGTCAGCACCCGTATTTGCGGTAAGCTGGTCGTTACCTGCGCCGCCAGTTAGCACGTCGTCTCCAGCTCCTCCCGTCAGTACATCACTACCTGTACCGCCAGTGAGAGTAGCCGTGCCGGTCATGTTAGTTCCGACAACCGTGACCGTGCCAGCAGCGGTAGCTGCGTTAACAGTCAAGGTTCCAGCAGAGGCAACCACACCGTCTATGTTGAAGTTACCTGATCCCGAAACTGTCGCTGAGATAGCACCAGTTGCAGCCGCGCCAGAGTCGAGCGACGTAAACACCACCGCGTTAGTGTTAGTAGCAACAATGGATATGTCGTCTGTTGCAGTAACTAATGCGTGTGTACCGCCGGCGCTAACATTAACAGTCACGTCGTCAGCAGTGAGCGCAGTGGAGTTAATAGTTCCGCCACCAGATAGAGGCGCAGTGATGGTGCCAAACGTGTTATCGATTGTTCCGAGCGCCACGGTTGAACCCAGGCCAGAGATAGCTGTTACTGTCATAGCTAGATCTGTAGCGCTATTGGTCAAGTCATCAGCCTCGATGCCAGTCATCGTAATGTTTGCCGAGTCCGAAGCCGTCAGATTTACAGTCGTTAATAACTCCGCATTTCCCGCCGCTCCGGTAGTACCGATTTGTCCTACTACGATGTTTCCGCCTGCTGCCGTGACCGTGGCAGACGTTAAGCTGTCTGCGTCTACAAACGTGCCTACAGTAGCAGTGCTTCCGGCTACTACGGTGCTAACAGCTAGGGTTGCAACCTGGTCTGTGCCAGTGACGTTACCTGTCGCGAGTGTTGCGCCAGTTCCGTTACCTGCAGCCACGGTCAGTGAGGTAGTGTCGACGTTGTCCAAAGCAAGCGAGTTAGTCGCAGCGGCAGCGCCTCCGGCGTTGTTGATTGTCACGCTAGCAGCGTCAGCAATCGTTGTAGCACCCGCACCCACTGCCCTTTGGTCCAACGTGAGCGTCGCGCCCGCTGCGGTATCAACGCTAACGACGCTTGTGTTCGTGCCCGTGACAAAAACTGTAGCTCCGGAGTTTAGTCCCGTAACAGTTGCTGTGGCGCCGGCATTAGCACCGAGCAAGGTAAGCGAGGTCACATCTGACGCTCCTGCCATTGCCACGGTATCAACGTCAGTATTATCGTAAGTCATAGTCATGGACTGAACGTTGGTGACTGTACCAAGCGTGGTTGTCGCTGTGACACCTGAGTTAGCGCTCACTGACAACGTGTTCGCCCCCGCGCCACCGTCTATGGTTTGAGTGGTTGCCATGAAGGTTGCACCAACAATTTGGTCATTTCCTTCACCAGCATTGATATTCGCTCCCGCCGCCGCAGCGCTAAACGTGATTACGTCAGCGCCTCCGCCGGCAATAACCACGTCAGTAGCTGCAACATCGATCGTGTCTATGCCGTCTCCCGATGTGATGGAGTCGTTACCAGCGCCACCGACAATCGTATCGTTACCTGCACCACCGGTAATGGTGTCGTTGCCTCCGCGACCGAGGAAGCTGTTACCATTTCCGTTCGCTTGGATTGACGTATCGGTAAGAGTGTCTCCACCGGCACCACCGCCCAAGGTATCTTGACCGAGGCCACCGGTCATAGTTAGAGACCGAGCGGCAACAGCAGTATTAGCGGTTCCACCAATATTGTCGGACCCTGATCCGCCTTCCAATGTCGCGTTGGCTGCTAGCGCGCCAACCGTAGGGAAGAGGAAATTGTCCGTCATTGCGCTGGCGTTGACGCTCGTCAGGGTGGTATTTGTGTTGACCAGTGTGAGCTGCGCATCGCCGGTGACCGTGAGTGTTTGTACGGCATTGGCGGCGAGGGTCACAGAGTGAGCCGAGGTCAATAATGCTGCCGTGTCGTCCGATTCAATTGCAATGGTCTCGAAGTTATTCGCAGTGAGACCAGCGATGGTGACGTTTGCGTTGTCAGTGATCCTCAGGCTCATAGAATCCGCCAGACCGTTCGTCTGAAGCGCAGCACTATAGGTGGCTGCGGCCGCCGCGGCACCAGCAGTAACCGTAAGCGCAAACCCTGTAGCAACATTACTAATGTTCAGTGTATCCACACCACCACCAGCGGTGCCGCCAGCCGACGAGACAGTATTTATATTATCAAGGTTAGACAGAATAATATTATCTGTAGCTGCATCGGCTGTAGCGCCAAGGCTCAGCTGCTCGAAGTTGCTAACGGTAAGCTCAAATGCACCAGTCGCCGAGGCAGTTGCCGCGTTGGCCGAAGTCATTCCAAGGCCGTCAGCGAGGCCACCGCCCGCGTCAATAGATCCGCCAACGCCTAATGCTGCGCCTGTTAGAGTGACCGTGTCGTTACCGTCGCCTGTATTAATTGCGCTGGTAGTTGCGCCAATAATTACACTCTCTGCACCACCTGCACCTGTGAACGATGAAGCGTTGTTTAGCGTCGTCGTACCAAAGGAGGTGCTGCCGGTGTTGGTTACGTTGACAGACGTAACGTTAGCCAGAAGTGCTGCGGCGGTCATAGTTAGGTTTTGGTCGCCTGAAACGTTAAGCGCTCTTACAGCCGCGCCTGTAAAGTTAGCAAGCACGTTCGCGCCACCGCTAGCTGCAACGTTCACTGTCGTGAATTCAGCGGCATGAGTACCAGTAATGGCACCGAATCCACCACCACCTAGGTTAAGCCCCAAGGTCGTTGCTGTTCCTGTAGTGTCGGCAGTTGCTCTGTTCAAGCCGAGCGTTCCTGACGCTGCCGCGCCACCCGTTAGTGTGAGGGTGTTCAGTACAGTTGAGTCGATTGTTGAGTTGCCATAGTGGCTCAGCGTAGCCGTCGTAATTGTATCTGTAGCCGCGCTTCCACTGTTGGCATCTGTGATAGTAACAGCCCCGCCAGTGATACCGATTACACCACCGGCTCCAGCAACAGCGTTAACCGCGGTTGCAATGGTCGGCTGAGCGACGCTTACTGAGGTAGTCGCCGCGTCACCCTGTACTGTTACAGCGCTAGATGTCTGCGTGAAGTTAGTAGCATCAGAAGCTGAAGCAGCGCGTGCGGCAGCGCTGATGCCGTCGGTCTGCGTAATAGAGACTGAAGGGCCGCCAGTGACGCTGATAGCACCAAGCGTATTATTAGCGCCGTCCGCGTAGCTACCAGCCGCGTTAATTGTCGTAATACCACTAGGAGCAGCTGCGTTACCAACAGTAATCGTACCTACACCTTGGCCGGTGGAGGTTATATCTACAGTCGTACCGCCGTTGACGCCGATGTTGCCCGCGTTTTGCGCGGAGCTGGTCAAATCAATTGCGCCTACAGAGCCAGCTAACGTTGCGCCCAGAACCGTAACACCAGTCTGAGAAAGACCTCCGGTAATAACTAAGTTACCGGCGCCAAGGTTAGTGGCGTTTACAGCCGTAGTAGCCGAAGATGTCAAGGTCGAACCACCATTTGAACTGGTTTGCAGTGAGGTCATCCCACTGTAGGTAGTAGTGTTCAGAGTGACCGTACCTGCGCTGTTAGCAACCATTGAGTCGACGTTAGAAATAGTCGTTGCGATAGGGTTAGCAATATTGGCTGTTTGGCTTAGTATGAAGGTGTCGTTACCCGAGACGCCGTCGATGCTGTCACCGGCAGTCCAGGTTGCCGCTCCTCCAATTTCCGAAGACGTAAATGTCTGATCTCCTGAATCACCCACTAGAGTGTTTGCGCTTCCATTTAGAGCGGTGACCAAAACAGTCAGCGATGTGTCCGCTATCGTTGTGGACGCTGTTGCACCCGCAATCGAAATAGACAGCGTCTCTGCGCCTTCGGTCAGCGCGTCTTGGTTAAGTGATACGCCGATAATTGCGGATCCTGCCGCGTCGAGAACGGCGGTTCCGGTCAAAGCCCCGCCGACAACGTCAGCCGATTGGACACCAGTCAGAACATAAGACAGTGAAGAGCCAGCTGCGAATTCAGAAGAGCTTACTGTGAAGTTAGCCGATCCACCTTCGTTGACACTCGCAGCGTTAGCAGAAACGTATGTGTCGGCTACTGGCGCGGCACCTGCAGCAGCGTTAGTGCTAGCGGTCGCAGCGGTTACAGACCCAGCAGCAGCAGTTACAGCAGCAGCTGAAGTTGCGTCATCAGCAGTGCCGTCTGTATCAGCGGCGGCAGCGGCAAATGCAGCGGCTGCAGTTGAAGCAGCAGCAGCGTCAGTTGCAGCGGTTGCGGCGGCAGCAACCGCAGCAGCTTGGGCAGTCGCAGCAACGTCAAAAGTCGCTTTGCTAACCACAGCAGCTGTGGCTGCAGTCGCTGAATTGACCGCATTCGTCGCGGCAGTTGCAGAGTTGTCAGCAGCGCTCTGAGCCGCAGTGTAAGCTGTTTCAGCGCTCGATGAAGCAGTTACGTCCAAAGCTTCAGCTGCAGCAGCGGCGTCAGAGGCAACCTTATCAGCGGCGGCTTTATCGGCAGCGGCCTTATCAGCGGCAGCCTTGTCAGAAGCGGCTTTAGCAGCGGCCGCGTCAGCGGTAGCCTTATCAGCAGCAGCCTTATCAGCAGCAGCCTTATCAGCAGCAGCCTTATCAGCAGCGGCTTTAGTAGCAGCAGCAGTGATATCTTCTGCCTCGGCGCCAGCAGCCGTAGCGGCAACAACCTCCTCAGCAGCGGCAACATCATCAGAAGTATCGGCGGTTGCAGCGGCGGCAGTCGCGGAAGTGGCGGCAGCGGCAGCAGCAGCAGCAGCAGCAGCGACAGCGGCGGTGACGGCAGCGCTAACATCAGTCGCAGCAGTAACAGCAGCGGTGTCTGCAGCAACAGCGGCAGCAGCAGCAGCAGCAGCGTCCGTAGACGCAGTCGCCGCTATGACTGAGGCAGCAGCAGTGGTTGTCTCATTACTGTCCGCTATAATTTTTGCAGCATTAGTGTTGATAACGTCCACCGCAACACCAGAAGCAATTGCAGCAGTAAAGGCTGTATCCGCGTCAACGGCAGCAGCGGCAGCAGCAGTAGCAGCAGCGGCAGCAGCAGTAGCGGCAGTGGCAGCGGCAGTAGCAGCAGTAGCAAGCGCAGCGGCATCAGTTGCAGCGGCGGTAGCGTCAGCCGTTACCTGTGCGGCTTGCGCGTCGTTGAGAGCAGCGTCAGCAGTGGCAGCGGCAGCGGTGGCGGCAGTAGCGGCAGTAGCGGCGGCGGTCGCAGCGTCGACAAGGACCTGCTCAGCAGCGGCGGCGGCATCAGCAGCGGCTTTCTCTTCAGCGGCTTTAGCAGCGGCGGCATCAGCAGCGGCTTTCTCTTCAGCGGCTTTAGCAGCGGCGGCGGCATCAGCAGCGGCTTTCTCTTCAGCGGCCTTAGCAGCGGCGGCATCAGCAGCGGCTTTCTCTTCAGCGGCCTCAGCAGCAGCCTGCGCAGCAATCGACTTGTTGCCGGCAGCAAACGCAGCTTTAGCGGCAGTCAGCGAAGCAGCGTCGCTTGTTACGCCTTCAACGGCAGCAGCGAGGTCAGCTTCAGTCACTGCAGTGCCAGCTAGTGTAAAGGTAGTAGTGAAATCTTCAGCAGCCGCTGTGCGGTTCTGGAAGGCTTTGGCGATGTCGCCCAAGTCAGCATTGTCGTTGTTTGCAGTGTCTGACAGATAAGCGACAACAGCGTTAGTCGCAGAGGCGATGGTGTAAGCACCCGAAGTAAGACCGCCAGCTATAAGGTCGATAATCGCTGAGCGGAGATCACCTGTAAGCACGCCACCAACGGTGGCAGCATCAATAATGTCAGCACCAATTTCTGAAGGTGTTTGTCCAACAGGGTACTTTGCAAGATAGCCTGCAGAAGTAGTTAGGTAGCCTGCGACGTCGGCTAGTGAAGCGCCATCATTAAGCAGGGCAGTGATGTCTGCCAGTTCTGCTGTGGTTGGCGCTCTGCCGAGTGTTGCGACCGCATGGTCGATTACTACTTTACGAGTTGCATTTGTGATGAAAGCCATCTTGGTGTTTCTCCTTGAGAGAGTTTTGTAATTACGTATTAACTAGTTAATAAAAATCCGGGATGTCCGTTCTTAATGTGCTCGCGAGTCACTAACGAACATCGATCAACGTCTAATTAAGAAAAATGAGGCGCTGATCGATGACCGCTAGCGGTTGACGCTGCAATAAGTGTGGTTGAGGAACAGATTGAATCTGCTGGAGGGACGGCTGATTCAGCGCCCAAACCTGTAGTGAGTGTAAAAGTCATTGTTGCGCATCTCCTTAAGATCATTTTCAAAGTATAAACGTTTCCGGTTGCGACCGGC
>Ga0315320_10002432_pt1 | contig 15313 bp, 13 predicted proteins | sample M140m21515metaG_FD_203458 | JGI IMG/M metagenome (GOLD analysis project Ga0315320, IMG submission 203458) | Ammonia-oxidizing marine archaeal communities from Monterey Bay, California, United States - M1 40m 21515 | ecosystem: Environmental > Aquatic > Marine > Coastal | place: USA: California... | reverse complement strand
TGAGAGCATTTGTCGCGAGCTTCCCCGTGTCGACCTACGCAGATGGCGGATACGCCTGCCCCTGAGTACACGGACCGAACCTACTTGGCGATGCCCGCAGCCAACTGGTCGAGGGCATCCCGATCCGGAGATGGCGCCAAAGCCTGAAGCGCTTTTCGGGCACGCCATGACTGTTCTGCAAGCCGACGACGACCCTCGACAAGTACGCCCGCTTTGACGGCCCGATCGCGAAGCTCAAAAACCTCGGCTTGGCTCATTGGACCATTGCGAAATTGGAGCCAGAGTTCCCCAATACGGGGATCCATTTCTGCACCCAGGCTCACGCCAAAATTGGGGCTACGCTTGTGCAAGCGCTCATCAAAAGCATCCATCAACTGGTCGTCTTCAACGCTCATGATCGATAGATCATCGGCCATGTGCCACGCCACGCCGGCATGCCGACCAAAGCGCCCCAGACCACCCACAACAGACCGATCTGCGCCCGCTATGCGACCACCTGAACGACACGCGAAGTCAAAAACAGCGCCCGTATAGCCCTCGGCCAACTCGGTCACTTCGGCTGTCGAGGCAACCCGCCCATCAATCGACTCACTCAAGGCGTGTCCTTCGGCGATCTCACGAAGGGTATCGAGAACATCGCCCACCACCTCGGGTGCCGGCGCATGCCGAGACAACTCCAATGCACGGAGCGTCATATGGTTCGCCCCCAACCAGCCCACCGCACCCAACAGCTTTCGTGCTGCGCGACGACGACGGCCACCGGGAAGACCCAAGGCGCGATCATGAACCAGTATGGCCAAGTGCAGCAACTCTGCAGCCACGGCCACATGCTCGGTGGCATCCTCTGTGGACACCTGATCCTCTTGATCCTCTACGTGTGCCCGGGCCGCACGCTCACTCAACAACACCAGGACTGGGCGCACACGGGGAATCCCCGGCGCCAAATACAAGTGGGGATCGAAATCAGCAGGCGCACCATCTCCACCAGCCAGATCGGTCAACGCCGAATCCAAGCGATGCAGTCGGTCACGAAGCTCCGAACCCAGACCATCAATGTCCAGGTGGGGCCCAAATCGGCTACGAACACCCATTTTTTATTTAGTATCCGCCCGTTTGTTTCCAAGCGGTGGCGTTGGCCCGAATCATCAGTACTGCGCCCAAGGCCACCATCAAAAAGCCCGTATATCCAGCGGGGGCGATGGTCAGCATCGGCAACGCATCGTAGCCGTACTGCGAAAAGTTAGCGGACACCTCGCCGTTGGGCTGATCAAAGCCATAGACGGTCAGAGATACCATTCCCAGACCGACGCTGATTCCACCAGCAAGCCACAAAATCGTTCGCATATTTTCTCCCAGCCGTGTTCCACACACTTACAGTAGCCGTTGTTCTAACCCCCCGTTGGCTGCACCACAAACCGGTGGCCAAACCGAGGGCCGCAGGGTAACACTGAACGGTCATTCATTTTAGGAGAATCACATGGGCGAAGCCTACATCATCGATGCCATCCGCACCCCCGTCGGACGACGCAACGGCGCACTCTCGAATGTTCGAGCCGACGAACTGGCAGCCGCCACGCTGAGTGAAATCGTGAACCGCACAGGAATCGATCCCAATGAAATCGATGATGTGGTCATGGGCTGTGTGACACAAGTTCATGAGCAAGGGATCAATGTGGCCCGAAACGCAGCCCTGATCGCTGGGTTTCCGGTCGATGTGACTGGCACCACCGTCAACCGTCTGTGTGGCTCATCCCAACAAGCGCTCAACTTCGCCGCAATGGGTGTATCGAGTGGACATCAAGACCTCGTGATCGCCTCGGGTGTCGAACACATGACCCGCATCACCATGGGTTCAGACATGTTCCTTCAAGGCGAGATGGTCACCCCAAGCCCCAAAATGAGTTGGAAGTACAACATCATCCCTCAGGGTCTGTCCGCCGAGTTGGTCGCCGAACGGTTTGGCCTGAGTCGTGAAGAGCTCGATGCCTTCTCTCTCGAAAGCCATGCCCGCGCAGCCGCTGCCGATGATGCGGGTAAATTCGATAAAGAAACCATCGCCATCGATGTCCATACGGAAGAAAAAGGAGATTTTTCTTTTTCCAATGATGAAGGAATTCGTCGTTCGACAACCATCGAGAAGCTCGCGAGCCTCAAGCCCGCATTCAAAGAAGACGGCGTCATCACTGCCGCGAGTTCCTCACAGATTTCAGATGGCTCTGCAGCCATTCTCCTGGCCAGCAAAGCGGCCGTAGAGAAGTACGGTCTCAAGCCACGGGCAAAAATCGTCTCCATGGCCACAGCCGGTGTCGATCCAACGATCATGTTGACCGCACCCATCGGTGCCACCAAGAAAGCGCTCACACGTGCCGGACTGTCCATCAAGGACCTGGGGGCCATCGAGCTCAATGAGGCATTCGCATCGGTCGCACTCGGGTGCAGCCGAGAGCTGGGCCTGAACTTGGACAAGGTAAACGTCTATGGCGGAGCCATCGCTCTGGGCCATCCACTGGGTGCATCGGGAGCGCGCTTGATCACGACCTTGCTGAACGTCCTCGAAGAAAAAGATGAACAGTACGGACTCTCCACGATGTGCATCGGATTTGGTCAAGGAATCGCCACCATCATTGACCGCAATATCGACGCATAAGTCCGGGGTGGCTGCCCCCCGGCCGCCGGTGGATTAGGGCTCATTCATGAGCTTGATGGCCCTCATGCATGGTGATCCCGGACGACTCCCTTTTGTGGGACATTTTCGGGCTGTGCGGACACAAGGCAAAGCTCGGCTGACCACCGCCGGTCGGGTGCGGGTGCTCGGCGATGTACAGCTCGCATTTCGGATCGCACGAACCATTGAAACCACGATTTTGAGCTGTGTTGTTCCAGAGGATGCGGACCGGCATGGATTGCTTTCGGCCGTTTGGGACGCAGTTCAAAGAATCGAAGCCTGTGACTTGGGGCCCGATGAGGGTGAAAACCTGGTGATCCTATTTGCCATCCAAGACGAGGATGGAACCGGTATCGCTGGCATGGGCCTCGGTGGTGTCTGGGCGTGGAAAGATGACGCCATGATCCCCTTGGTACAGGGAGAACACCCGCTGCTCGGTGGACCGGGACGCCCAGAAGCCCTTCCGGGCGTACTCACCTTGGATGAATACGCGGAAGTAATCGTTGGCATCGCGCACGATCACCCCAGTGAAACACCCCAACCATCCACGTGGCGTAAGCGATGCGGGGTGCACCCATGAGTGCAATCGCCGATCTCGATCCCCGGCGAGACTTGGGACTGATCCGGGAACGGATTGAACAACAACTCAAACAGGGTCACGACCCCTCGGATACCTTGCGCGACTTGGCCTGTAGAAATCCGATTGCCTTGGCCGACCTGGTCATCGGACCGCGCGCCCCTCAAGATCCACGATGGATTCAAGCCGCTCTCGACTCGATTGAGGTCTTGGAGGAGGCGCTTCCACCCAATGGACTCTACCGAAAATTAGTGGCGCTCTGCCCCGATCTACAAACCCACGTCCTGGAGATCGCGGCCAGACGACACCCCGCCGCCGGATGGTTGATCGAGCTGTCTCGAAACATCGAAGGACAACAAGCCGGATGCACTCATCTGGTCGCATCCGCAGGCCACCCGTCCTTCACTCAAAACTGTTGGGCCCATGCCGCGGCTGGACACTTGCCGGGCTTGATCACGATCGCCACACAGACTGGTTTGCCCGAACCCGCCGCTGCCATCGTTGCACATGGTCACCTTGAGGCCGGTGCCATCGCCATTGTGAGAACCATCGAATGTGCACCAGATGCGCCCGTAGTCGCCATGGTCGCTGCCGCATGGGGACCCGACCTCACTCCAGTGCTGAGAAAAACACTCCCACACTTGCGCTCACGCAACACCGCCATCGCCCTGGCACAACAATCCAGTGGATATGGTGACTTCTCCTCCTTGATGAATACGCTCATCGGTGCGATGGTACAGCCTTGAACAACGAACCAACATATTGTCGGCTGTGCGAGTCTCGCTGCGGTCTCATCGCCCAAACCGATGGACAACACCTCCATTCGTTTCAGCCAGATGCCACCGATCCGGTGAGCGGTGGGTTCATGTGTGACACGCCAAGTCACTCGATCAAAGCCATCGGAGCCGCCGAGCGAATCACGGAGCCCATGAAGCGGGTGAACGGTACACTGACACCGGTGGACTGGGACACCGCAATCGCCGAGATCGGTGGCAGCCTGCGTTCGATTCGAGCGGCAGGAGGACCGGAAGCCATCGGGCTGTACTTGGGCGATGAAGTTCAACGCTCCACCCGAACCCTGGTGCGCTCGCTCGCATTTGGCGTCGGCGCAGGAACACCGCATATTTTCTCCGAACAGTGTCTCGGCGCTGGACCGCGTTTGTGGGCCGCCGAACAATTGATTGGTCACCCTGCACCCCTGCTCTCTGACTTGGGACGCGCGCACTATGTGCTGTTGCTCTCCGGTGAACAAAGAGACCTGGGATGGGGACCGATGGCGCCGGGAATGGCGCATGAAGCCTGGATCGAGCACTCTCGAAACACCAAGGGAACCAAGGTGATTGTCGCCGATCCACGGGCCACGGCCTTTGCCGAATCGATGGATCAACATCTGCCCATCCGGCCCGGCACTGAGCCTTATTTGATGCTTGGTATGCTCGCAGCCATCGTTCGAGGTGGGTGGTATGACGCACAATTTGTGAAGGACTACACCAAGAACTTTGACCGACTTGAGCAGGCATTAGAACCTTGGACCATTGAAACCGTTGCTGAGATTTGTGGCATCGACGCCCCCGCACTCAGCGGCGTGGCCCTCAAGTTCTCCCGGGCTGCAATGGCTGTGATTCACCCAGCCCGGCAAAGCTTTCAAAATGAAGCCGGCGCCTTGGGTGCCTGGGCATGGATGGCACTGCACACCGTCACAGCCAATGTGCTGCGACCCGGTGGCCTCTACGAAAACCGGGGCACCTTTGATCTCTTTCCATTGATGTCGCAGTTTCCAACTGAAAAAGCACCCAAGACCAGTGTGGGGCAGCACCCACTGCTGTGGCTACAAGCGCCCGCAACTGCCCTGTGCGAAGAAATCGAGAAGGGACCCGTTCGGGCACTGATCACGATCAATGGCAATCCCATAGGTACGCTCCCTGGGGCGAACACCACCCGACGTGCACTCGATCAGTTGAACCTCTTGGTGTGCATTGGGCGCACAGAAGATGAAACCGCATCTCAGGCCGACTGGGTCCTGCCCGCTGCACACTCGTGGGAACAAGCAAACCTCTGCCTTCATGACAACGTTCTGCTGCCCTTTCATGGAACCATTTGGTCCGCCCCTCTGGTTCCACCACGAAATCTTGCCAAGCCGGAAGAGACCATCTTGGCCGATTTATACCAAGCCATGCGCCCTGGACTGCGTAAAAGTGTCTGGGGCCGGCACTTGGGTCTGACCGCACAAATGATCGCTCGGGCGGATCTCGAGCAATGGGAGCATCGCGCGTTCTCGTGGTCCGATGCATTGGATTCAGAACAAACCCAAGATGGCCAACGACGCATTCACTTGGGCGATACCGATCGAAGCACATGGCGCCCATCTACTGCCGACAGCTTGATCGATTTGCTTCCAACATCGATTCACGACATGGTCCGAGGGGCGAAAAGGCCCACCGTTTCGGAAATCACGTTGCGTACAGGGCAAGCCCTCGATCGGGCGCCCGATGCAGAACACCGAGCCCACGAGGCTCGCTCACTGATCGCACGCATCCACCCAGACTTGGGCCCCGAAGATGGCGCACGATTTCAGATCGAAACCGATCATGGCAGTTGCACGGCGACCGCAGAACATGACCCCAGCCTTCGCACCGATATGATCGATATCCCATTCACCGCTGGAACCGATGCACTCAACCTGCTCGATCCAAACGGCCACGACCCATGGACAGGAAGCCCGACATTCGACGGCATCGTTGCCCGTATCTCTACCCCATGAATTCTTCGTCTGGCACGCTCGATTACTCTGGTTATGCCTCCTCTATGCGTCATTCATTGCTGATCACAATTCTGTCCGCCCTGCCGATACTGGCAGCATGTCCAGACCCGCCCCCTGAAATCACCGCCGGTATCTCTGATGAAGAGATGGTCGAGCAGAACAACAAGAGCCGTGGTGGACCTGAGGGTGATCCCGATTCATTGGACTTGTCGCCCGGTGGCACCATGTTGCTTGATATGGCCCAAGTGGTGCCCCAAAAAAGTCAAGAAGAACTCGCAGGTACAGACACTGTCACGATTTCGGGCACCCTGATGGGCCAGTGTGATGGTGGACAGTTGCGAATCGACATCATCGAAATCGGAGGAGAACACAGCGATCAAGGCCCCATGATTGGACCCCTCACGGCCCTGCTGCCCACTGAGACCGGTGATTACAGCATCGTGGTCCCCAAAGGAAAGAACATACAAGTGGCTGCACTGTGTGACCTCGATAACGATGGGAAAATCGTTCAAGGGACAGACAAGCTGGCACCCGGGATCGCGTTGGGTGAAGTCGCCGAAGACCACCAGGGTGTGGACTTGGTATTCCCTGGAGAAAGTGACACGCCCATCGAAGTGGGGAGTCCAACCGGAGGAAATGTAAAGCCACCTGGAGACCCCACAGCATCACTGCCTTCTGCAGAAGCTGGAGCACGGGACCGAGGAGACACCATTGAGCCACCACCGGAAGGCACCAACCCGCCCGTTCCTCCGCCACCGGCCAACGATACCGCTCCTGCTGAAGACGCCGCTTCCACTGAAGATGCCGCGCCCACTGAAGACGCCGCGCCCACTGAAGACGCCGCGCCCACCGAATAAGCCTCAGTCTGTGGCCAACTCGAGGTAGCTCGACAGATCGCCCACTTCTGTGGGCTCATCCTGCGGCGGCAATGTCTCTTCGACTGCGGTCGGGGCTGCGTTCTCCGTCCAGTTGATTCCTGGCAACTTCGGCAACGTTTCAAATCGACGCACCTCGGTGAGTTGGGAGCGTGGATGAGACAACAATTTAAGCAACTCCACCCCACCATTGATCCCATTGCTACTGGTGCCCAGGCCAACCGAAGGCAGACGCAAGCTGGCGCCAATGGTCCCACGATTGATGTTCAATGCACCCGTGCGCAAACGCTCACGTATGTCTCTGAGGTTGGGATCATCCGGATCAACAAACACACTGGTCGATATGCGGGCTTCGATCTGATTGTGCAAGGCTATCGCTTGCTGCCAATCTGAGACTTTGTAGACCAACAGCGTGGGACCAGGCGGCTCCACATCCAAAACTGTCGAACCCCCAGACCAATTGACCTGCACAATACTCGGCCGAACGAAGAAGCCATTTCCAACCCCTTCAGGTGTCTCAGGCTCCAAGAGCATTTGATGACCTTTGCCAGCCAATGCACGGGTAAACCGGCGAAACCGGGTTCGAAGGTTTTCGGAAATCAGCGGCCCTATAAAGACATGCGGCTCGAATCCATCTCCGACTTTGAGCTGCTGGGTCTGAGCCACCATGCGCTGGACAAATTCGGTGTATATGGCTTCGGTTACAATCACACGGCCCGTGGAATTGTGTCGCTGTCCTGCTGTCAAAAACGAACCAACCATGACCTCATACACAGCCCGATCCATCTCGGCTCCATCCAACACAATCGCCGCGCCTTTCCCTCCACACTGCATCAAGGTGGGCAGTTCGGGTCTCGATTGTGTCAGCCGGCGAATCGTACGGGCGGTATCCAGCGATCCGGTAAACAACAGCACGTCGATATCAGGATGGGTGGCAAGCCGTTGGCCCACCACACTGCCGGGTCCTTGAACCATGTTGACCACACCACGCGGCAACCGGCAGCGGTCCCATAAATCAATATGAGCTTGCCCAACGCCCGGTGTAAATTTACTCGGCTTCACGACGACCGTATTTCCAGCCAACACGGCGGTGGCACATTGCACAGCCGCCACCATGAGCGGAAAATTGAACGGGCAAAATATAGCCGCCACCCCACGGGGCAGACGATCCGAGCGCGCACCGATGTCGTCGATGATGCGAGGGGCCAACATACCCACCCCTTCATCCAACAATAAATCGAGGGCCCGAAGGGTTGCGAGAAGCTCTTGGCGAGACTCCCACAACGGCTTGCCTGTCTCGCGGGTAATCAATCGTGCGATGGTCTCTTGATGTTCCGCCATCTGCTCACGAAACCGATGTACAGCACCTGCGCGATCGTTGATCGTCATGCGGCGCCAGACCCGATATCCCACGCCTGCAAACTCGACTGCATCGTCTACAGAGGCTTCTGAAAACGGGAATCGACCCAACACATCGCCACGCGCCGCAGGGTTCACACCATTGATGTACCCATCGACGGCCTCCGGTTTCACAAACGAACCGAAGATATAGTCGCCCTTACGCAGCAACCGGCCGGTGACCTCGTTCAAAGCCGCTCCCATCCCAAGATCAACAGTATACCGCGGATGGCAGACAGGGCCCCTGTCCGCTATGTACCGGACCGCATCAAAAGGGATGGTCACACCATGAAGAATGTGTTCGAAAATGTACTGGATGTAGTGGGAAATACGCCGCTTGTTCGTCTACACACCATGACGGAAGGCATCCAAGCCAACGTCTATGCAAAGGTCGAATTTACAAACCCTGGTGGGAGCGTAAAAGATCGCATTGCTATGCACATCATTGATGCTGCAGAGCGCAGCGGTGAGTTGAAGCCAGGTGGAACCATCATCGAGGCCACCAGCGGCAATACCGGGGCGGGCTTGGCCATGGTTGCTGCCATGCGGGGCTATCAAACCATCTTCGTTCTTCCCGACAAACAATCAGAAGAGAAACGGGCCGCATTGCGGGCGTGGGGTGCACGTGTAGTGGTCACCCCAACAAATGTTGAACCCGACGATCCCCGCTCCTACTACAAAACTGCCGCGCGGCTCGTGGAAGAAACCCCGAACTCTTTTTACGCCAACCAGTACCACAATCCCGCCAACCCCCTCGCTCACTACGAGTCGACCGGACCGGAGTTGTATGATCAACTGGACGGAAAGATCGATGTCTTCATCGCAGGCGCTGGAACCGGTGGAACCCTCAGTGGTGTTGGACAATACCTGAAAGAACAGAACCCCAACATCAAGGTGGTCGCCATCGATCCCGTGGGTTCTCTGTACTACGACTACTTTCATACAGGTCAACTCACTCAACCCCATTCCTATCTATTGGAAGGCATTGGTGAAGACTTCCTGCCCACCACCATGAACTTCGACTACGTCGATGACGTGGTTCGAGTCAACGACGCAGAGTCTTTCGTGGCCACACGCTCATTGGTGAGCAAGGAAGGCTTATTCTGTGGCGTTTCCAGTGGTGCAGCCGTCGCTGGTGGACTGAAATATGTCCGCCGCCACGATCAAGAAGGTCTCAACGTCGTCATTCTCCTTCCAGACAGTGGCTCTCGCTATTTGTCGAAGGTCTACAACGACAACTGGATGCAAGAGAATGGATTTCTCCACAAACCGACAGCCATGGGCACACTCGCAGATCTTCGCAAGGGACGCAAAAGCCGGGCGTTGGTCACAGTATCTGCGTCCGCCAAAGTGCCTGAAGTCATCGGACTCCTCAAGCTTCATGGGGTCAGTCAACTGCCTGTTGTCGAGGGCAACAGGCTGGTGGGCATGATCTCTGAGAAGCAACTGCTCGAGCGAGCATTGCAAGGAGAACGCTCCAATGTAGATGTCGGAAGCTTGGCACAGTCCGACTACTGCACCATCACCGACGACACCGACATTGCGGTTCTCACGGATCTCTTCCGGCGCTCAAAAGTCGCCATCGTCCTCGAAAACGGCAAACCTGCCGACATCATCACCCGGATCGATCTCATCGATCACATCAGCCAACTTTCGGCCAAGCGAGCGTGACCCGATGAAAATCGAAACCCAAGTCATTCATGCGGGCCAACAGCCCGACCCCAGCACTGGCGCCGTGATGACACCGGTCTACCAGACCTCGACCTACGCACAAAAACATCCCGGTGTGGCCGAGTGGGAGTACAGCCGAACCCACAACCCCACACGCACAGCGCTTCAAGATTGTCTGGCGGCCCTCGAAGGTGGAACCCATGGGGTCAGCTTTGCATCCGGTTTGGCAGCGGTCGACACAGTGATTCGAACATTGAACCCGGGCGACCATGTGGTGTGCGGTGACGATGTGTACGGTGGAACATACCGACTGTTTACGACCGTGTTCGCGAAGGTGGGGATCACGTTCGACTTTGTGGATCTCTCCGATCCCACTGTCGAGATTCCAGCACACACCACGCTGGTCTGGGCTGAAACACCCACGAATCCACTGTTGAAAGTGTCTGATATCGCAGCGATCTCTCAAAAAGCCAAAGCCGTGGGCGCACTCCTGGCGGTCGACAACACATTCGCTACACCCATTTTCCAACGACCACTGGAGATGGGTGCAGATATCGTGATTCACAGCACCACCAAATACATCGGAGGTCATTCCGATGTGGTGGGCGGCATGCTCATTACGTCCAATGATGACTTGGCCAATCAGTTTACTACGCTCCAAAATTCCGTTGGAGCCGTGCCTGGACCTTGGGACTGCTTTCTCACCCTTCGAGGCATCAAGACACTGAGTGTTCGGATGCAACGACATGACGAAAATGCAAAAGCCTTGGTCTCTTGGCTCCAAGATCACGAGGACGTTGCGACGGTCATGTACCCCGGATTTGGTGGCATGGTGTCCTTCGTGCTCAATGGAGACCTCGACGCTGCCATTCGATTCGTCAAGGCCACCAAAATCTTCACTCTGGCTGAAAGCCTTGGTGGTGTGGAGAGCTTGATCGAGCTGCCCGCCATCATGACCCACGCCTCCGTTCCCCCCGAGGTTCGCGCAGAAATTGGCATCGATGATGGACTCATTCGCCTCAGTGTGGGGATCGAGCATCATGAGGACCAGCGGGCTGACCTGGAGGCGGCCTTCGCGGCTGCCAGAGGCTAAATGCCGTGTACGATTCCGTGAAACGAATCGCGTACTTGGTTCCCGCACCGGGCATACCGGTTCGCGGACCTTCCGGTGCCAGTGCCCACATCCGAAACCTGGCCCAAGCGTTGTCCGAAGACCATCAAGTCCAGGTGTTTGCCTCCCGGTTGTCTGACAACAGGGGAGTACATGGAGAACCCGTGCCAACCATCGCCTGTGGTGCACCTGGATGGCCCAGCTGGCTGGATCGATACAGAGACCTTGCCGAGGTTGCTGCCGCTCGAAGGGTGGCCAACCGGGTCATTCATGCGGCACGGCATGGATGGAAACCCGATGTGGTGATCGAGCGCCACACGTTGTTCTCCGATGCCGGATGGCGGGTATCCGATGCCATCCAAACGCCGTGGGTCTTGGAAGTGAACGCACCACCCGTGATGGAACGCACACGGTTCGAAACCCTGCGTAGGCCCATTTTCGCCGAGAAATGGGAACAAGAGGTTCTGCTTCGTGCCCCCGCCATCGTCGCGGTCAGCCGATGGATCAAAGACTGGCTTGAAACCGAGATCGGATGTCGAAATGTCCACTGGATTCCAAACGGAGTCCCTCCTTTGCGTGGACACAGAGAACGAGGAAGACGACGACTGCAGATGAAAGAAGATGAACGAGTGGTCGGTTTTGTGGGGTCAATGAAGCCATGGCATGGCACCGAGCTCCTGGCGGAAATCGCCGAACGCGCGGAAGCAACACTGGTACTGGTTGGCCCTGCACAATCTTCGATTCCCGGCGCACAGTGTACCGGGCACTTGGGGCCCCAAGACTTGGCGGATGTCGTGGCCGCCCTCGATGTGGGTTTGGCCCCATATCCAGCCGATGCACCTCCATGGTTCTGTCCCCTGAAAGTCTTGGACTATCGGGCACAGGGAACCCCCGTTGTCGGAACGGACATTGGAGAAACCCGCACGTTGGTCGGTGAAGGGGGTACCATTGTGAGCCCGGGGGATGTGAACACCATGGTAGAAGCGACCCGTTACTGGATCGGACGACGGACCAAGCGCCGCATACGAAGCTGGCAACGGGTGGGTTCCCAGATGGTCGAAGCCGCCATTGAGGCACACGCTCCAGCGAGTTTGGCATGACGTTAGCGGAAACCACCGTGGCCACCGCTCGGCGGTACCGCAGCACCATGCGCCGTAAATTCGGCCTGCTCTTTCACCTCAGTGGCATCGGAATTCTGCTTCGACGTATCCGTCTCGAAGACCATTCCACCGAAGAGATTCGCCGGGCCGCCGAACGTGGGCCTGTGGTCTACATTCTCCACACCCGATCCGCGCTCGATTGGCTGGCCCTCAATCGGGCGCTCAATGGTCGCCGACTCCCCTTGGCTCGCTTTACCAATGGCATGCGCTCCACCAAATGGGCACCGCTGTCCGTCGCGGTAGCCGAGTGGTGGAACGCCATCAAAGAATGGTCGACTTCAGGCTCTATGCCCGAACCCACCACCTCTGGCTGGCTCACCAATGTGGTCGCAGCCGGCATGCCCACAGCCCTGTTCCTGCTCGAAGGAAGAACCATTCGCCGCTCTATTCGACCCGGACAACGGCGGACCAAAACCTTCGACCCCATTCCGGCGCTGCTTGCGGCCCAAGCAAAAAGCAAAGAGCCCATTCAGGTGGTGCCTGTTGTGGTCGCTTGGCAACGGCGCCCCGAGGTGGCACGCAGCCAGGTTGCACAATTTATCTTGGGCTCACAAGATGAGCCGGGCCCGCTACAGAAGCTACTCAGCGTGGCCACACGAAATGCAAAAGCGGTGGTTCAAGCCGGCGCCCCCATTGATCTGTCCGAGGTACTGGAGAAATGGAAAGAGGAGTCTGAAGACCGAAAGGCGCGACGTGTGCGGCTACTGTTGCGACGATACCTGTGGCGAGAGGCGCACCTCATCCGCGGCCCCCGCATCCGGCCACACCGGTGGACACGACGACTGGTGATGCAGTCACCGGAGGTACGGAAATTGGTCGAGGACGAGTCCACACGTACAGGAAAATCAGCGGTCTCCATTGAAGCCAACGTTGAAACAGTCTTGGACAACCTTGCCGCTAAAATGCGAATCGGTACGGTTCGAATGGTTGCCTGGGTCCTAAAATTCCTCTGGAATCGGATCTATGCTGGGGTGGACTTGCCCGATGAAGACATGCGACGACTTCGAGAAAGTTTTCGGGATGCCACACCGGTCTTGATTCCCTGCCACCGTTCCCACTTGGACTACTTGCTTGTGTCCAGCCAACTGTTCTACCGAGACATGGTGATTCCGCATGTGGTCGCGGGTGAGAACCTGAGCTTCTTTCCCGCTGGCCCCATTTTACGGCGGTGTGGCGCCTTCTTCATCAAGCGAAAATTTGGAGAAGACAGCATCTTTCCGGTGGTGTTCGAACGCTACCTGCACCAGTTGATTCGAGATGGCTTCCCGATCGAGTTCTTCATCGAAGGTGGGCGCAGTCGTACGGGAAAACTCCTGCCACCACGACTGGGCGTGCTTCGGATGATCATGAATTCGGCGCAGCATCTGCGTGAGGGCTGGGACATCAATCTGGTCCCCATCGGAATCAGCTACGAGCAGATTGCAGAAGAACGGTCGTATCGTCGAGAACTTCAGGGGGCGGACAAAGTCTCAGAGAACGTGGGTCAAGTGGTCAAAGCCACTTCAATTTTTGGGCGACGATTTGGGCGAGTCTATGTTCGAGTGGGTGAACCCATCCGTCTGTCCGAAGTCTTTTCTGAGCAAGAACAATCTTTTACAGATTTGAACCCAAGCGTTCAAGAAGAACTGATCCAGCACACCGGTGAATGTGTCATGCATGGTATCGGCCAACGGATGGTGGTCATGCCCTCCGGACTGGTCGCGCTCGCCTTATTGGCACAATCACGACGGGGCATTCGACACGATGCCCTACACAGGCGTGTAGAGCGGCTATACCAGGCACTTATCCGCGCAGAAGCGCCCATCGCACACAGCCTCACCAGCGATGGCTGGGGCGTCCGTGAAGCGCTCGAACGATTTGAAACCGGCAAGCTCATCCACCATGTGCAGGCCGATGGTGAGCCCATCATTCAAGTCATCAGCGACCGCCGTATTACGCTCGAATACTACAAGAACAGCGTCCTCCATCATCTGGCACCCATGAGCTTGATGGCAGCGGCCATTCGGGCACAACGGGACGCATTTACTGATGGTGCCGTGGTGCCCCATGATGGCGAAGATTCAGCTGAGATTATTCGGCTCTTCGCCGAACAAATCTTCTTGCTTCGATATGAATTCACCTTCAATCCCGAGACGGATATCCAGTCGCTAAAAGATGCGGCCTTCGCCGACTTGTGCGCCTACGGTGCCATCACCAACGATGCTTCTGGGTTGGCGTTGCTCGATAAAGACGCCATCATCGAATTGGCAGAGCTGACCCGAAACCTGTTGGAATCAATCATCCTGACACTCCGTGGTGCCCGCGCCATGCGTACAAGAGATCTCACCAGTCAAAGCATGGCCACCGCCCTTCAAGAGTTGGGAAAACAACTGATCAGTGTGGATGACTTACGGCGGCCTGAAGCGCTTTCCCTCGTGAATCTTAAGAATTCAATCCGAGCATTTAGAGATGAAGGCATCCTAAGCTTCCGATCCGATGGCAGCGGACTGGAACTCGATGATGAGGTCATCGATCACCACACCGCCGACCTTTCCCAGCTCTTGGCCTAAGAACATGTCGGATAAAGTCGACGCGCTGTTCTCAGGCGACCTACCGACCAGCACCCCCATCGAAGCACAGCAGCGCCTGCACCGACTCAATCGAACCTTATGGATAGCCGTGGCGCTCGACATTTTGGGGCTGCCATGCTGGACCTCTGTCCCGGGCGCGGTTCTCACACTGTGGGTTTGGTTGGCGACCGATTCGGATCTCGTGCGGATCGAGGCGGAAGAATACTCGGACGAAGATGCGTCATTCCTCATGCGAATCAGAAAAATAGCGACCGGGGCCCTTATTTTCTGTGTGGCCAGCCTGGCGCTCCAAATATTTCTACTATCGACCACATTCTATGAGCGGTTCTGGGGGAGTCTATCGATCGCCATTCAACACTTGTGGCAAGGTGGATGAGAACAATGGAGACCCGATGCTGAAACCGATCACGTTCATGGTGGGCACAACACTGTTGTTCAGCTGCACGCTCAAGGTGGTGTCTGGAGACGATGATACCGCGCTTGTTGGGTCCGAAGAGACCGATACCGATACAGAGACCGATACCG
>Ga0315320_10002431_pt1 | contig 15314 bp, 11 predicted proteins | sample M140m21515metaG_FD_203458 | JGI IMG/M metagenome (GOLD analysis project Ga0315320, IMG submission 203458) | Ammonia-oxidizing marine archaeal communities from Monterey Bay, California, United States - M1 40m 21515 | ecosystem: Environmental > Aquatic > Marine > Coastal | place: USA: California... | reverse complement strand
TCAATTCGGGGCACTCACCGACGGGTACGGAACGGGGATCTCCTTCGATGCCGGCACCGGTAACTCGAACACCGATTTCATCTACCAGAATCATGCCGGCAACAACGGGTTCCTCACCATGGGGCTCAGTACCCAGACCTATTACGGCGGTGCCAATGGTCCCGTCACCAACAACGGTGTCGACACCTTCTTCGCGCAGGCAGGGGCTGATCAGTCCGGCAACCCGAGCGCAACCGCGGGCGCTGGTCGTTGGGGCTTCAAGTGGAGCGTCACCTTCAGTGATGCGGGTGGCGGCGGGGCGGGCGTGCCGGAAGACTATTTCATGGCGCTTCGCATCGAGGGGCCAAGCGGCGGCAGTTGGGGAAGCCTGGACAGCGTCTACTCGAGCGAACTGATCGCCTACCCCGGTAGCGCGACCAACTATGCGAATCAGCAGGTCTGGGTTCCGGCCTACGGCTTCATGCAGGGCGCAGCGCCGGGTGCCTGGAGCGGGCTGGGCTACGACTTCGACGAGTTGGGGACCTACGCCGTCTCGATCAAGGTCTGGGACAACACGTTTGGAAACATGGACGAGGTCGGAACCCTCGGTATGAACATCGAGGTCCAAGGTTCGCAGGCGGTTCCGGGCGTCGGTGGCCTCGCGGCCCTCGGCGGTCTCGGCCTCGTCGGCCGTCGTCGGCGCCGCTGATCGACCACGCGAACCACTCGAACTGCATGAACGCCCCGCCGACCAGACCGGTCGGCGGGGCGTTTTCATGTGTGCCGTGGGATGCCTGATTCAGTCGTCGGCGACGATCGGTCGCACGAGGATGTCGGTGAACCGGATGCTCGAGCCGTGGGCCTGGAGACCGATGGGGCCGGAAGCGGGGACCCCGGGCAGCACACAGTCAACGAGCACGTGCTGGCCGTTGAGATGGACGTTCAGCGTCTCGCCCACCATCGAGATTCGGAAGGCGTTCCACTCGCCCACGGGGCGGTCGGCGCAGGCGAGCGGGGTGGCGGCGGCCCGAGTGGCGGCCGGCATCGACCCGTCCGTACGGTACCCGTAGACCTCGCCGCTTCCGGCCGGCCACGCCCAGATGTTCACCTGGCTCTTCGAATTGCCGCGGAGGTAGACGCCGCTGTCCCGTTCCTCGACGAGCACGGTCACCGTGTCGCCGGCATCGTCCTTCCGATACGACCCATCCGGCTCGATGACCGGGCGCTCGATCGGGCCCTGCGACGGGCCTTCCCATCTCCATTTCAGGAGGAGTTCGAAGTCTTCGAAGGACTCGAGCGACCAGAGATCCCCCTTGACCCCGTCGAAGTCGAGGGTGCCGTCGACCACGGACCAGTGCTTCGTCACCATTTCGTCGACCTTCCAGCCGTCGAAGTCGGTTCCGTTGAAGAGTTGGACGAATCCCGCGTCCCGCGGATTCACCGAGTCCGGGCTCGCGCAGCCGATGGAGATGGCCGACGCCACGAGGAGCACGCCGGCGGAGGTGATCGACTTCATGCGTCGATCGTCCGGAGTTCGTCCGCGAAGAGGATCTCGGCCGTGGTTCGCTCGGCGATCTCCTCGCAGGTGACGTCGGGGGCGATCTCGATCACTCGGAAGCGTCGTCGGTCCGGATCCATCTCCATCACGCAGAGGTCCGTGATGATCATGTCGATGCAGGCGAGGCCGGTGAGCGGCAGGGTGCACTCCGGAATGATCTTGGCCGCACCCTTCTTGTTGTTGTGCTCCATGGTCACGATGACCCGGCGGACGCCAGCGACGAGGTCCATCGCGCCCCCCATGCCCTTCACCATCTTGCCGGGGATCATCCAGTTGGCGATGTCGCCCGCCTGGCTCACTTCCATCGCGCCGAGGATCGCAAGGTCGATGTGGCCGCCCCGGATCATCCCGAAGCTCTCCGCACTGGAGAAGAAGGAATGTCCCGGCACCCCGGTAACCGTTTGTTTACCTGCGTTGATCAGATCCGCATCGACCTCGTCCTCGGTCGGGAAGGCGCCCATGCCGAGCAGTCCGTTCTCGGACTGCAGCCAGACCGTCATGTCCTCGGGGACGTGATTCGCGACCAGGGTGGGCATTCCGATGCCGAGATTGACGTAGAAGCCGTCTCGGAGTTCGAGGGCGGCGCGGCGGGTGATTCCGTTTCGATCGAGCGGCATGGGCGGTCCTTCGGAGGAGTCGACGCGGGGCGTCTCGGATCGCCAGAGTCTACGAGAGTCCGGGGTGTTTCGGGAAAAGGACGACGGCGACGAAGCCGGGAACGGGGCGAACGCGAAGCCCATTTCGTCCTTGATCGCCGCGCGGTCGAAGGCTAGCCTTGAGTCGTATTTTTTCTGTTTCAACGCCTGTTTTCCGGCACTTAGGAGAATCACGAGATGAAGTCCCTCGCCCTGATCGCCTCCCTGACCATCGGTTCCATGGCTCTCGCGGATCTCGCCGATCCCGCCGCCCCCACGTGGCGTGGTGACTCCGGCAGCCTCTACTACCAATGGGACTCGTTCAGCGACCCGTTCGCAGCACCGAACTTCCCGACGTTCCCGCCCTTCGACTTCTCCGCCCAGGTCTTCAACTTCGTGGGTGGGGCGCAGATCGTGGACGGTGGGATCTTCAGCCCTGGTGGTCTGAACGTCCATGTCTACGGTGAAGGGCGCCCGACCGCGGAAGCGGTCCTGAACGTCACCTACACATCGTTCGATCCCTCGCCGACATCGGTGGAGTTCTTCATCGGTGACTTCGGACCCGGCGGCGCCGGCGACTACTTCAACCCGGTCTCGTCCGAACGGACGTACTCGGAGTTCATCGGCGACGGACTCTTCCGGGTCAACGACGCCTTCACCTTCGACGTCGCGGACTACGAGGGAGACGGCATGTTCTGGGCCTCCTTCTTCAAGATCGACGGACCCAACACGCTCGAAGGTGTCTCGATCGACGTGCAGTCGGTGATTCCCGCCCCCGGTGCGATCGCCCTGCTCGGGCTCGCCGGACTCGCCGGCCGACGTCGTCGCGACTGATCGGGCCTTCGATCCTCGTTCGATCCCTCACGACCCGCGCCGGCCACCGGCGCGGGTCGTCTCGTTCCGGAGCTCCCGCACTCCTGCTAGATTCCCGGGATGACCACGAATCAGCACCATCCGGCCCTCACGGGCATCCTCGAGCGTCTCGCGCTCGCCGATCATCCTGCGATTCTTCCCGCCGAGCCGGGAACCGATCGAGTCGTCAGTCTCAATCCGAGCGACGGCCGACCGCTGGCCGCGGTCGGTCTGGTCGGCACCGCCGCCTACGACGCCGCGGTGGAGCGGGCTCGGCTGGTGCAGACCGAATGGCGGATGCTTCCGGCGCCGAAGCGCGGCGAACTCGTGCGGCGCATCGGGAACGCGTTCCGCGAGCATCTCGAGCCGCTCGGCGATCTCGTCACGCTCGAGATGGGCAAGATCCGACCCGAGGGCATCGGCGAGATCCAGGAATGCGTCGACATCGCCGACTTCGCGGTGGGCCTCTCCCGGCAGCTCCACGGGCTCACCATGCACAGCGAACGGCCTTCGCACCGCATGTACGAGCAGTGGCATCCGATCGGGACGATGGGGATCATCACCGCGTTCAACTTCCCCGCCGCGGTGTGGGCCTGGAACGCGATGCTCGCCGCGGTCTGTGGCGATGCCATGATCTGGAAGCCCAGTCTCGTCACGCCGATCACCGCGATCGCGATGACCGAGGTGGCGCATCGCGTGATGCGGGATCAGGACGTCTTCACGCCGAAGCATGGTGATCCGTGCGACGTCTTCAGCCTCGTCATCGGTACCGACGACGAGGTCGGAGAGCCCATGATCGCCGATCGCCGGCTGCCGCTCATCTCGGCCACCGGATCCTGTCGGATGGGGCGTCGCGTCGGTGAAGTGGTGGGTGGACGTCTGGGCCGCAGCCTGCTCGAACTGGGCGGCAACAACGCGATCGTGCTGATGCCCGACGCCGATCTGCAGCTCGCGATCCGTGGCGTGCTCTTCGGTGCGGTCGGCACCGCCGGACAGCGGTGCACCTCGACGCGACGGCTGCTCTGCCACGAGTCGATCGTGGACGACGTCGTGGCTCGCCTCCGGAACGCATACGCCTCGGTGCCCATCGGCGATCCGCTCGCCAACGGAACCCTCATGGGGCCGCTGATCTCCCCCGATTCGGTCGCCGCGATGCGGGCCGCGATCGAACGGGCGGTCGCGGAAGGATGCGAGGTGGTCTGCGGTGGCGTCGAGGGCATCGATCGTCACGCGTCGGAAGCCGGAAACTTCGTCGAGCCGACCATCGTCCGGGTGCCGAAGGGCGTGGTGCCGGAAGTCACGAAGGACGAGACCTTCGCACCGATCCTGTACGTCTTCCCGATCGAGGATCTCGATGCGGCGATGCGGATCCACAACGACGTCGATCAGGGGCTTTCCTCGGCGATCTTCACGGACAGCGTGCGAAGCGCGGAGCGATTCCTGTCCCACGCCGGAAGCGATTGCGGCATCGCGAACGTGAACATCGGCACCAGCGGGGCCGAGATCGGCGGCGCCTTCGGTGGCGAGAAGGACACCGGTGGCGGCCGCGAATCGGGATCGGACGCGTGGCGGGCGTACATGCGACGCCAGACCTGCACGATCAACTGGGGCGACGACCTGCCCCTGGCGCAGGGAATCAGCTTCGGCTGATCCCCCGCGCCGGGGACGGATCGATCACTCGTCGTCCGCGATCTCCGTCGCCACCACGCCGGCGGCGGCCGCCGCGGGGGTGCCCGGATCCACGAAGACCAGGTCGACCTTGCCGCCTTCGTCGACATGGCTGCTGAAGAGCATGATCCGTCCGCGGTAGGGCATCATCCGCAGGTGGGTCGGCGTGACCGGAATGGTCTCCATGACCGTGGACCAGCGATCGGTGGCGGGGTCGTACATTTCGAGGCTCGGGTTCGGTTCGAATCCGCCGTCCGCGGTGGGACTCGAGCCACCGGCGAAGTAGAGCCGGCCGTTGAGCGGGATGAGCTGGCCGCTCAATCTCGGGCGTGTCGGCGCCGCGATCTCGGTGAAGCGGCCCGTTTCGAAGTCGAAACGTTCGGCCGAGTCCACGATCTGGAAGTTCTCCCGCATGCCGTTCACGAGGTAGTAGGAGCCGTCGAGGACGGCGCCACCGAAGGCCCGCCGCGGTCCGGTCAGATTGACGCCTTCGTAGGTGAACTCCTCGTCGCCGCGATCGATCGAGGCGGAGACCACCTCGGTGACGTGACGGAATCGGTCCTCCTTCGGTCGTCGCGGGTCGTAGTCGAGGCCGCCGAAGACCCAGAGGGTGCCGTCGTGCTCGGCGAATCCGAACTGGCTTCGGGGAACCGGGAGGCTCGGTGCGTCGTCCATCCACACGTCCTCTGCCTGGTCGTACCGATACCCCTCGGTCCACGTCCGGGCGACTTCGCCGTCGTGGCCGAAGCCGCCGAGGGCGTACATCGCGCCGTTCGATCCCGCAGTCGCGGTCTTGATCGTCTGTCGGTGGTGGGGGTACGGCTCGAACGTCTCCCACTCGAGGTTGGCGAGTGAGAGTCGATACGACTCATCGAGGAAGTTCTCCGCCTCGAAGTCGTGCTGGCCGGTGCTGTTGTTGCCGCCGAAGAGGTACAGCCAGCCGTCGTGCACGAACATCCCCTGGCGGTTCTTCGACGCGATCGGGGTGGGAATCGTGAGGTGCCGGACCGTGGTCGCCACTCGATCGTCCTCCAGATCGAGCTGCTCGAGGTGTGCGGGACGCACGCCACGGGAGATGCCGCCGACGAACATGAGGTCGTCATCGGGCGTGACCGCGATCTGGTGGAAGAACCGCGGGAACGTGAGGTTCCCTACGTGTCGCCATTCCGACTCGCCGGGCGCCCAGTCGAAGACCTTGCCATCGGCGCCCGAGGCGACCACGCGACCGTCGCGCGTCTCGGCCGCGACGCCGAATGCGACGCCGGGGTAGTCAGGGCCGGAGGTCCAGCGACCGGTATCCAGATCCAGAATGTCGACCGCTTTGCTCATCTTTCGATCAGCGGTGATGCCACCGATCGTGACGAGCTGGTCCTCCACCGCGGTCGCGGCGAGCGCCCGTCGCTTGAACGGCGCCGGCATGCTCTTCCATCCCGCGTCGAGATTCTCGAGATCGAGCACCAGGACGTCTTCGTGCCAGGTCTGGGTGTCGGCTTCGTGATCCATGCCCCAGCCGCCTGCGACCACGATCCGCGAGCCGGCCATGGCGCTGTCGTGCGAGGAGCGACGATGGGGCAGCCGCGGCATCGGATACCAGGCCTTGGAATCACAGTCGAAGACGCGGACATCGTCGATCGAATCGAGCGCCTGGGCCTCGTCCCGCGAGTTGCGAGCGATCATTCCGCCGATTCGGAACACCCGGCCGTCGTGGGTCTCGAGCGAGCAGCTCTGGATCTTCTCGTCATGGGGGAGGTACTCGACGTGGTTCGGATCCAGCATGTTGATCCGAAGGAAGTCGCTGCACTGCGCTTCGCGGAAGTAGTCGTGGGGGGGGCCGGTGTAGCCGCCGAGGACGTAGATCCACCCGTCGCCGGTGGCCGCGCCGAAGCTCGTGGTCGGCCGCGGCACCATGCCGATGGGGTGGCCGACCGGCATCGAGGCGTCGTTCGAGATCGACTCCGGCATCTCGAAGTGCTGCCCGCTGGCTTCGCCCGTGGCGAAGAGGGCGAGCATGCCGATCGAGGCGACGAAGCGAGTGAGGCGGGGGCGATTCATGCAGGACGTGGGCACGAGGATCTTCCTGAGCTGAGTGAAATGAATGGGCGAGGGGCCGCGACGGCGTCGAGCTCGCAGAATCCAGAAATCTACCAAAACGGGATGATTTTGAGACTCAGTCTCAAATCTATTCGCTATATTTCCATTCTGTTGAGACTGAGTCTCAATTTCAAGGAATTACCGAATTACTGATCGCCTTGGCGGCGATCGCCTCTGGAGCTCGAGTCGATGAGCGTTTTCCATCATCTGCCTTCCCACACGATCGGACTCGCGGGACTGTCCACGGCCCTGCTCGCCGCACCACTCTGTGGGCAGTCCTTCGACGTCACGATGCCGACCACGGCGGACCGCTGGATGTATCCGTTCAACGCCACCCCGGGCACTCGGCCGGCCGGTTCGACCTTCGGATACACCCCGTTCCCCGACGAGACCTCCTTCGACAACCGCGACGGACAGGTGATCGTCGCGTTCGACACTTCGGAGATCGTTCCGACCGGACAGGGCGCCGGAAGCTACGACGTCTCGGCGTTCGTCCTCGAGATCACGCTGGCCGGCAATGCATCGGGTCCCATCGACCTCACGGTGGACGACTGGCGGACCTATCTCCCCGAGGAGTCGAAGGACGTCCTTCCCGATTCGGATCCCGGTCGTCCGATCGAACTCTTCGCGGCCGGATTCCGAAACGGTTACGAAAGGCTCACCTGGGCGGAGGGCGATTCGTTCTCGGATACCGACCTCTTCGGCCAGAACACCCGCAACGTCTTTTCGGCCGAGATCACCCCGGACGGCTCGCTTCGAGACGCCTCCTCCAGTTTCACGCAGGACTTCACCGCGAATCCACTCGCCGTCGCGACGTTCCCCGGCTACGAGGCCGGGGAGACGCCGGTGGAGGGCGAGGTCGCGACCTTCGAACTCGACACCTCCGACCCCCTGGTTCGCGGGTGGCTCGGCGAGAGCCTCGACGAGGGCCGACTGGTCTTCGCGGTGACGTCGCTCGTCAGCGCAAGTCAGGGTGACACCCTCCTCACGCAGTTCTATCTACGCGAGAACCCGCTCGTGGAGGTCGGGGTGCGTGAGTCTTCGGCGATCAGTTTCAGTGTCGAAATCATCGATGTCTGCGAGGTCCGGGAGGACCTGAACGGAGACTGCATCGTGGACGGCGCCGACCTCGGCATCTTCCTGTCCCGCTGGAACACCGCGGACGAGTCCGCCGACTACAACGAGGACGGCATCGTGAACGGCGGCGATCTCGGTCGCCTGCTGGCGGCCTTCGGCCTCTGATGTCAACGAACGATCCTCGCCCGACCAAGGCGAGCACGAAATTCCAACGGATGTCCATGCTTCTTCGAATTGTCATGAACAACACCGTTTCCCACTTCTCCCAGGACACAATTCGAACTCAAGGAGTTTGAGCGAATGAGATTCCTCGCATCTATCGTCGCGGTCTCCGCAGTCACCGGCATGGCGACCGCGGACCTCGTCAACCCACTCGTGCCGGACTGGCGCGGCGACGCCAACGCGTCCTACGCCTACTGGGACAGCTTCACGTCCGCCGACGGCGGTCCGAACTTCCCCGAGCAGGGCGGTGGTTTCCAGCTGTTCAACTTCGGTTCCGGCGCCATCATCGCCAGTTCCGGAAACCTCTACGGCGCCGGAGGCCCCCTCGACATCCACGTCTACTCGCTCGGCGACCTCGCGCCGACCCAGGCCGTTCTGAGCTTCTCGTTCCTCGGAAACCCGATGGACACCTCGAACGTCCAGGCGTTCTTCCTCGGTCAGTACATCGATCCGATCTCGAGCGAGCTCCGCGGCACCGCCGGTGGTGGCCCGTTCCCGGCCGAGACCTGGTCGTTCACCTTCGACATCTCGAACCCGGGCAACCAGTCGTCCGGCCTGGCATTCTTCTTCGGTTCGGAGCTGGGCCAGACGAGCCTCGACGCGATCTCGGTCGACGTCCTTTCGATTCCGGCGCCGGGTGCCTTCGCCCTGCTCGGAGTCGCCGGTCTGGCGTCGCGCCGACGCCGATGAGCCGTTGATCCGACCTCTTCGTCGGATCGTCCTTCGGGGAGAGAGAAAGCTGGTCCCGCGACGCGTGAGTGACGCACGCCGACGCGGGGCCGGCTTCTCTCCCCCTCGGGGGACGTTCGTCCCGAAAGAAAGCCGGCCCCGCGACGCGTGAGTGACGCATGTCGACGCGGGGCCGGCTTCGTTTTTCGGGGTGATCGAACCCCGGCGCGGCCGTGTCAGGAACTGCCTTCCCGCATCCGGTCGAGGCTCTCCGGGAACGGATAGCTCGCGAAGACCCCGGTCGGTGCCACGTCCCAGGCGGTGACGGGGGGATAGAAATCCCCCTCGAATCCGGCCTTGTGCATCGCATCGAGCACCGACTCGAGGCTCGACTCGTCGCCATCGTCGTGGGCGATCAGGCGGTTCGATCGTGCGCCGAGGAAGGAGACCGTCGCGACCGGATGCCGGTCCCGGCGGCCTTCGAGCATTTTCGAGATGGTTCGGAAGCCTCGGAAGACGTCCTCGAGCGTGAAATGATCCCGGCCCGCGGGCCGGAGCAGCGCGAGGATCAGGAGCCGATCGAGATCGAACTTCAGGACGTACGGCTCGCGGTCCTCCCGGGCGTGCACCGAGACCGAGTCGCGGAACATCTTCGCGTAGCTCGTCGCGCTCGCCAGCGTCCACTGACTGGTCGGAATGAGCTTGAACAGTTCGCCGAGGATGCCCCGGTCGTTGTTCTCGTCGTTGACGCCGCAGATCACGGTGCGGTACCGACCATCAAGCACGTCGTCGAGCAGATGCTGGCCCCACTGGACCCGTATGCGTCGCTGGGCGCGGACCATCCGGGGGTCGCCCGCCGGCAGCATCACCAACCGTTGGGTCTCCTTGCTCGCCTCGACGAGCCGGTCGCCGTCACCCTTGTAGACGCGGAAGGGGGTGGGGGTGCTCATTCGCCGCCCTTCTTGAGGTCCTCGAGCGCCTTCTTCGCGGCATCGAGCTGGGCCTGCAGCGCGTCCACGCGGGCCTGGGCGTCCGCGACGATCGCCTTGTCGGCTTCGGCCTTGGTGACGAACGCGATCGACTCGATCATGATCGGCTGCGTGGGCACGTCGCCCATGCCGTTCGGGAGCTGGGTGGTGGGAACACCGGCGATCTTGTCGACCACGCCCATGCCACCGATCACCTTGGCGAACACCGCGTAGCCGGCACCGTCGCGGGGCTGGTCGAGGAAGTCGTTGTCGGCGAGATTGATGAAGAACTGATTGGTCGCGGAGTCCGGCTGGTTGCCGAGGCGGGCCATCGCGAGCGTCGCGCGCTTGTTCTTCTCGCCGTTGGTCCATTCGTTCTTGATGCCGGCCTTCGCGCCGGGCTTCTTGTGCATGGTCTGCGGATAGGCGCCGTGGTGGTCGAAGCCACCGCCCTGCACCATGAACCCGGGGATCACGCGATGGAAGAGGGTCTTGTCGTAGAAGCCTTCCTTCGCGTACATCTTGAAGTTGGCGACGCTGATCGGGGCCTTTGCGTCGTCGAGCTCGACCACGATGGTTCCAAGCGTGGTCTTGATGGTCGCATAGCTCGCTTCGGCGACGGGGGAGAGTCCGAGCAGCATGATGAGCAGGAGTGCGGACGTCGAGACGGATCGGAGCGATCGAAGCATGGTGTGAAAATCCCAGGGGTCACGGTGGAGCCGGCAGAATTCATTCGCCGAAAGGCGAATGGTACGGCGGCCGACGCGGGTCGGGAGTTCTCCGTCGCCTCGACCTTCGGGATGTCTTCGGTCAGGCCGGATCGCGAGGCCTGAATCCCGAACTCGGCATCCGGGATTTCGGGATTTTTTTCACGAAGTGCCTCTTCGGCCGGGAACCGATCGAAACCGAAGGTCCTACCATTCATCTCTCGGTTCACCGTCGAGACGTCGGGATCCGCGTCTCCCGATGGTCCCCACGTCACCTGCGGAAAGTCGGAGTCAACTCCAGCAATGCAATCGAACGGCCCAGCGACGACCACCGGAAACGACGCCGCGCGATCGTCGAAGGGGCCACTCGGCCTCTTGTTCGACCTCTTCTCGAACGTGAAGTTCGGGATCGTGCTGCTCGTGCTGCTGTTCGTGTACATGAGCGTCGGCTCCGCCGGGATCGTCTATCCGACGCATCCGAATCTCCTGCACTCCGACGCGTGGACCCACGCCCAGATGCGGCAGTGGCGGGGGCTCGAGATGACCGAATTCGAGTGGTTTCACTGGTGGCCGTTCAACCTGTTGATGATCCTGCTCTGCGTGAACATGACGGTCACCACGCTGCGGCGGATCCCCTTCAACACGATCAACCTCGGGGTCTGGATGATCCACACCGGGATCATCATGCTCTCCCTGGCGAGCGTCTACTACTTCGCGACGAAGATCGAGGGTGACGCACCCGTCGCCCGCCGCGCGATCACCATCGCCCTCGTGGACGACGGCGACGGCGGAGGCGTGGTCGACCGTACGAAGATCCTGGCGATGCCCGGGAACGTGGCGACGGTGGGGGTGGGCGAGGACACCTACGACATCAGCGTCCAGAGCATCGATCCGTCCTGGGAACTGCTCTCGGGCGACGACGCCGGCGAGCGGGCGTTCAGCGTCAATCTGCTCGTCCAGCGCGGCGACGGCGAGCGGTTCATCCGCCAGACGATCGCGGGCTACCCCGAGTACACCGAGGATCTCGTCTTCTCCGACGATCCGCAGCAGCCGTTCCAGCGGAACGTCAAGTTGAACGGGGAGCGACTGTTCGATCCGGACCTTCTCGTAGGACTCGAGTTCGCACCCACCGATCACCTCTTCCTCGCCAACAATCTTTCAAAGAGCTGGGCCCTCTATCTGCGAGAGGTCGGGAGCGAGGACTGGGTGGAGCGACGGATCGACGGGAGCTTCCTCTACAACGACTACATCGCCGACCGAGACTGGATCTGGACCGAATCGTCGATGGATCCGGTGCCGATCGATCCCATCGACGTCCCGATTCCCGCGATCGCCGCGGACGACCCGGCGCCGGAACTCGTCTTCTCCGCGACGGGCTATCTCCGGTACGCGGTCATGCGGTCCCGGGCCACCCGGGGCGGCCCCGAAGCGCCGCTCAATCCGACCGCGTGGGTGAAGATCAGCGCACCTTCGATGGATCGGTCCACCGATTACGTGCTCGAGGCGTTCGATCCGGAGCGGAGCGCCGCCGACGGCGGGCTGATGGTGTTTCGTGCGATCGAATCCGAAGCGGACCTCGAGGAGGTCGAGTCGAACCCCACGCTTCGGGTCGAGATTCCTGAGATCGGCTTCATGGTCGAACGACCGGTCTCCGAGGTCTTCTCGGGCGAGGCGGACCCGGTCATCAACCGCATCGGTGACACCGGTTACGGCTACCGGGTGCTCGGAATCCAGGACGATCTCGCGATCGGAAGCGAGACGGTCTCGGTCGCGATCGTCGAACTCACGACGCCGAAGGGGATCTTTCGCCGCTGGGTGTTCGACGATCCCATGCTCACCCGCGACGTGATCGACGGGGCGCCGATGGATCGCGGCGACAACCACGCCGGTCCGATCCTCGGTGACGAGTCGATCCGGATGTTCTACCGACCCGGCACCGGCGGGGCCCTCCTCACGCTGCTCGCCGGTCCAGAGTCCGGGCGACTCCGGCTCGCCAGCACGATCGGGGTCGACGAACCCGAGATCTTCGAGATCACGCCCGGATCGGTGGTGCCGATTCCGGGCGGCCTCGAACTCGAGGTCACGCGCTACGAACCACGGGCCGTGTTCGAACGAAAGCCCTTCATCGTGCCGCGGACGCAGCGGGCGAAGGACGCGAAGGAATTCTTCGCGCGGCTCCGGCTCGGGGTTCCGGGCGCCAGCGAGTCGCCGTGGCTGCGGTACCACGCCTATCCGTTCGACGGGCCGGAATGGGTCCTGCGTCGACACGTCTACGAACCCGACGTGATCCGACTCGCGGATGGACGATTGATCGAGGTGCTCTTCAGCCGGCGCCGGATCGAGCTTCCCACCGAGGTCTCGCTCGAGGAGTTCATCCTCACCTCGCACATCGGGGACTTCGACGGGGACTCCTCGAACATCCGGAACTACACCAGCATGCTCCGCTTCCGGGAGCCGGGCGAGACCGCGTGGAGCGAACCGAGTCCGGTCAGCGTCAACGCCCCGGTCGAGCACGACGGCATGTGGTTCTTTCAGGCGCAGTGGGATCCGCCCGACCAGCCTCGTTTCCAGGGCGACGTCGCGAGCGCGGGTCTCAACTACACCGTGCTCGGCGTCGGCAACCGCAACGGGGTGTATCTCCAGTTGCTCGGCTGCGTCATCGCCGTCGCCGGGATGATCTACGCCTTCTACGTGAAACCCATCCTCAAGCAGCGACGTCGGGAAGCGGTGTACGCCCGCGCGAAGGCGTCGTCGAACGCGGAGGTGTCCGCATGAGCGGCATCGAACGACGGGTGACCGGGATCCTCGCGGTCCTGGTGCTCCTTCTCCTCAACGTGGCGCCCGTGCAGGCCGCCGAAGAGCCCGCGGACTGGGCGACGACGATCGACCTCGAGCCGCTCGGGGCGATGGCGGTCCAGGTGCAGGGGCGGATCAAGAGCTTCGGCTCCCACGCGAACACCGTGATGGATTCGGTGAGCGGCCCCCGGTCGATCGCGGGCCGGTCGCCGAGCTTCACCTACCTCGACATGCTCTTCCGCCCCGACGCGTATCGCGATGCGGATTGCATCTACATCAAGAACAAACTCGTCCGCAACACGCTGGCGAGCGCGATCGAGGGCACGGATCCCGAGCTTGCGGCGCGGATGGAGATCTTCCGGAACTCCGGGCTCATCTCCCCCGAGCTGCTCGATCGTCCAGAGGTCGGACCGATCCTGAAGCGCATGGAGTCCGACCTGATCCGGACCGCGAAGCAGGTCGACGCGATCAACGCCGCCCGGACCGTGATGTCCCCGGCCTTCCTGCTCGATCGACTCCGCGTGATCCCTCCCGGAAACGGCGAGGAGGACGCGGCGTGGCACGGTCTCGCGGAGATCATGTTCCTCCCCGGGGACGCCACCGCCATCGATCCCGAGCTTGCGGGCCTCCCCGAGCAGGAGCCCATCGCGGGCATCGATCCCGAACTCCAGCGTCAGGCGGCGACCGCGTGGCGTGAACTCGTGAACGCGTGGACCGCGGAGGACGCCGCGGGCGTCGAAGCCGCGTCCCTGACGCTGTCCGAGACCGCCCGCGAGATGAATCCCGTCGCCTATCCGCCGGTCACGCGACTCGCCTGGGAGAACTGGTACTTCGAGGCCGACCAGCTCACCCGAGGCTGGCTGATCTACATGGCTTCGATCGTCTTCCTGCTGCTCGGCGTGGTCTATCGATGGCGATGGGCGATGACGACGGGCATGGTGGTCTTCCTCGCCGCCTTCGGGCTCCAGACGTTCGCGGTGGGGCTCCGGTGGTGGATCAGCGGCCGATGGCCGAACTCGAACATGTTCGAAGCGGTCACCACCGCCAGCTGGTTCGGGGTGCTCTGCGCGGTGCTGCTCGAGGTCGCATGGCTTCGTCGAACCTCCTTCCGCGGCCTGCTGCCGCTCGGAGCCGGGGTCACCGCGATGGTCGCGCTCATGACGGCGCACTTCCTCCCCGTCTACCTGAATCCGAACATCTCGAACATGATGCCGGTGCTGCACGACGTGTGGCTCTACATCCACACCAACGTCATCATCTTCAGCTACGCCCTCATCTTCATGGCCGCGGTCACGGCGACGCTGTACCTCGCCTATCGGCTCTTCGGCGGCCGGGCGGTCTACGCCCGGGCGGGTGGGGCCGGCGCGCTGGTGCTGGCGGGCCCCGACGGGCACACGCTCGCCGATCTCGAGGAGACGCCCGACGCCGCCCGACGACGCGACCGGTTCGGGGAGATCCTCGACGGAAGCACCATGCTCCTGATGGAGATCAGCTTCGTGCTGCTCTGGGCGGGCATCGTGATGGGCGCGATCTGGGCCGACCATTCCTGGGGGCGTCCCTGGGGCTGGGACCCGAAGGAGGTCTTCGCCCTGAACACCTTCGTGATCTTCGCGATCCTCGTCCACGTCCGTCTCAAGGCGAGGGACAAGGGTCTCTGGACCGCCATCCTCGCGGTGATCGGTTGTGGCGTGATGCTCTTCAACTGGATCGTGATCAACTTCGTCATTTCCGGACTGCACTCCTACGCATGAATGAACACGAAGAACGATCGGCCGAGGTGGAGGCGATCCTCGATCGGGTGGAACAGCGGGTCGTCGCGCAGGTCGCGCGGGACAACGACCTGCTCGGTCCGCTCGACGAGGCCGAGATCAAGGCCAGGGTCAAGGCGATGCCTTCGGGCATCCGGGGCCCGATGGTCTTCGCCCTCGCCGGTCTGCCGTCGCTTCGGCGGGTCTGGGCCGATCATGATCGAACCGGCATCGGCGAGGCCTATGCCCGGATGATCCTTCGCTCGATCGCCTGTTTCCTCGGCAGCGAGGATCTCTCCGAACTCGTGGGGATCGGTCGGGTCTTCGGTGAGTCGGAGGCGATG
>Ga0315320_10002429_pt1 | contig 15318 bp, 14 predicted proteins | sample M140m21515metaG_FD_203458 | JGI IMG/M metagenome (GOLD analysis project Ga0315320, IMG submission 203458) | Ammonia-oxidizing marine archaeal communities from Monterey Bay, California, United States - M1 40m 21515 | ecosystem: Environmental > Aquatic > Marine > Coastal | place: USA: California... | reverse complement strand
TAGGCCGAGCGTACACGTCGCCAGCAAAGGTTGGTCAGGTTCCAAAATTAGCGTTGGGAATGAGGCGGGGACCTCGAATCGTCGCGATTGACGATCAAGTTGCCATCACTGCCATTAGCCACGAAACCGGCAACGTACTCGCGTGGCATTCACTCGACGGCGGTGAATCGTGGAGTGACTCGGTCGACGTGAACGATGAAAGAAGATCGGCTCGCGAAGGATTGCACGACCTTGCGATTGGTAGCGACGGACTGCTGTTCTGCACCTGGCTTGATCTACGGAATGGTCGAACACAAGTCTATGGGGCAAGATCGAAAGACCTTGGCAAGACTTGGGAGAAAAACGTTCACGTCTACACTTCGCCATCCGGCACAGTATGTGAATGTTGCCATCCTTCGGTAGTGATTGACCAGAGCGGCGCGGTTCATGTCATGTGGCGAAACTTGATTAAGGGCAATCGTGACATGTACGTGTCTACATCTGAAGACCATGGCCAGAGTTTCAGCAGCGCTGAGAAGCTTGGTATGGATAGCTGGCAATTGAACGCATGTCCGATGGATGGCGGGGACATCGCTACAGATTCAAACGGCGATTTGCTAACAGTTTGGCGTCACGATCGCAGCGTCTATTCGGCTGGGGTTGGTTTGAAGCCGGAGAAATTACTCGGACGCGGCGAGCAGCCCTCAATCGTGGCTGCGCCTGAAGGACATTTCATTTCATGGGTCGATCGTCGTGGGGGTAAGCTACTTTTATTACGGCCGGCCTCTACGAACCCAGTCACCCTCGCAATGAAAGCATCCGATCCCGTGCTTGCCGCTTCGGTCACAGGCGGTGGTCCAGTGGTCCTCGTCTGGGAATCGAACGAGGGCGACGTCTCGTCGATCCGATCTGAGATCGTCAATGAATAAAACTGGCTGACGCACTGTCATCGGTGGCGAAACATGGAACCTGACGCTCAGCCAAATCCAAAGATGTGAAGTTGGCAGGGCCGCAGGACTCCCAATCGGTCGCATTGGGGCGGGTTTGAGATTTACATTTGTCGGAAAGTTGACGATAATACCAGTATGGCCCACCGACTTCTCCACCTACTGATGATCGCGACCGTGCTGGTTTGTCCAGCGATGGGCGGTCAGTGTTGTGGCGGTGCGGATGACTTGCAAACCGTGACTTCGATGGTCAGTGGTTGCGACGATTGTTGCTGTCACGGTGATGCGGACGAATCGCGAAATGAGGCTCCGGTTTCGCCATCGTGCCCGAACGAGTGCCACGATTGTTTCTGTGCAGGTGCGTTGCCGCCTGCGTTTGAAACGCCGATGCCACAACTCGATTTTGACGCTTTTGCTGCGTTTGTCGTGGTGTCGATGGATGTACCACTGTCGCTCTCTGCCAATCGAGTGTTCGAGCATCGCGACTTCTATGGCGGTTCCAAGCCGCCGAGCGGGCGTGCGCTGCTGACTTCTTATTGCACGCTGCTTCTGTAACGACTCGCTGCTTCGAGTTTACAGCCCCTTTGTTGAACATTTCGTGAAACGTGCTGCGCGTTCACGGCATTCGATAAGAGATTTCGGGTTGGCGTTCTCCCTGTGGTTTGTCGTTATTGCGGAAGTCGTACTATGTCCCAAATTGAAGTTCTTGAACAACCTGTCCCATCGCCCGAGCGCGGGCCAGATGTGCAGGATTCACCCGAAGCGGTATCCGCTGGCGACGGTATGGTTCGTCGTGCGGGTCGGTTTGTGTTCAGTTGGTTGCCGTCCGTTTTGGTTGTCGCTGCGTTGGGTGGACTGGCGTGGTTTGGTCATCACAACGATTGGAAACTGCCGAAGTTCGGAAGCGTGGAAGGCGACACTGCCAGCGTCGGGCCGGAGTGGTGCGATAGTCACGGCGTTCCGGAAGACGCCTGCATCGTTTGCCAACCCGGTTTGATTGACGACGCACCGAAGCTCACGTATTGCCGTGAACATGGCGTGCATGGTTGCGTGTTGTGCAATCCACAACTGGCTCAAACGAAAGAACCAACCGAGCCAACGGCGGAGGACTTGGCCCGAGCCGAGCGTGCGTTGACGTTGACCAGCCGCAAGGAAAATGCAGCGATCAGTAGTAGTCCCGGTTCGCGGATTCAGTTTGCTTCGATCGACGCGATGACGAAGGCGGGCGTGGACGTGGAACCTGTCGAACGTCGGGTGATCATCGAAGACATCGCGGCGGCGGGCGAGATTCGATACGACGCAACCAAGACGGCTCAGGTGTCACCACAAACCGATGGCATCGTTCGCGAAATTCGGGTGAAGGTTGGCGACTGGGTGAAACGCGGTGACGTGTTGGCCGTGATCGACTCGCAAGAAGCTGGACGATTGAAAACCGTGTTGCTGTCGGCGTTGTTGCAGGAGCAACTCAGACAAGACAAGCACGACCGCGTTGCGAAACTGGCACCAAGCGGTGCGATTTCCGGCAGCCGTGTGATCGAATCCAAGACCGAATTGCGTCAAGCGACCGCCGAGGTCGAACAGGCGGTGCGGGCGTTCGTCAATCTTGGCTTGAATGTAAACATCGACCGTATTCGCGGAGCAAGCCTCAGTGAAGCGAAAGCGATGATTCGTTCGATCGGTTCGCCTGGTATCAACACTGACGGCCAGAGCGACAATTTGCTTGCCGTCGTCGCACCGATCGAAGGCCGCGTCGTCGATCGGCCTGTCACGATCGGCCAAGTCGTCAATCGCGGCAGCAGTATCATTCGCATCGCCGACACACGAACCGTGTGGCTCGATTTACGTGTGCCTTCGGAAACCGCGCCTTTGGTTCGGCTTGGGCAGACCGTCCGCTATGTGCCTGACGGACAAACGAAAGTTCACGAGGGGAGGGTTTCTTGGATCAGCACCGATGTTGATTCGCAAACTCGTACCGTCCGCGTGCGTGCCGAACTAGCGAACGAAGGCGAACACTTGCGGAACGAGTCTTTCGGAAAAGGACAGATTGTTCTGCGTGAAGAACCTGACGCGATCGTTGTTCCTGAATCGTCGTTGCAGTGGGACGGAACCGGGCATGTTGTGTTTGTGCGTGATTCGCGATTCTTTGAAAAGGAGCGACCCAAGTTCTTTGTCGCTCGCAGTGTTCGTCCCGGCGTGAAGCAAGACGGTTTCGTCGAAATCATCGCGGGCGTGTTGCCGGGCGAAGTTGTGGCGTCGAGCGGCAGCGATGTGTTGCGTGCTCAGCTTCTCAAAAGCAACCTCGGTGCCGGATGCACTTGTGGTCACTGATCGCCGCGATGCCGGAAACACACAAAAGGAATTGTCATGCTTGAACGACTGATCGAAATATCGCTTCACCATCGCGTTGCCGTGCTGCTCAGCGTCGTCGTGCTTGTCGCAACCGGCGGCTATGCACTGACTCAGTTGGACATCGACGCATTCCCCGATACGACGCCGGTGATGGTGCAAGTCAACACGACGGCAGCATCGCTTGCACCGGAGGAAATCGAACGACAGATCACCTATCCGATTGAGCAATCGCTTAGCGGTTTGCCGTCGCTAGAAAATATCCGCTCGGTTTCAAAGTTCGGTTTCTCACAAGTCGTCGTGACGTTCGAGGATGGCACCGACATTTACTTCGCTCGGCAAGTCGTCGGCGAACGGCTCGCGACGGTCGAACTTCCCATCGGCGTCGGTCGTCCTAAGATGGGGCCGGTCGCGACGGGTTTGGGCGAGGTGTTCCACTATGTGCTGACTTATCCCGGTGTCGATTTCTCGGCACTGCCCGAAGACGAACGTTTGCGATTGTTGACCGAGTTGCGGACGACTCACGACTGGGTGGTCAAGCCGCAACTGCGAACGGTTCCCGGTACGGCAGAGATCAACAGTTGGGGCGGCTACGAGAAACAGTTTCAGGTGCGATTGAATCCAGCGGGTTTGGTTTCTCGCGGTTTGACTTTCGATCAAGTCGTCGAAGCGTTGCAGCGAAACAATCGCAACGTCGGCGGCGGCAACATCGACCGCATGGGTGAAATGTTGTTGGTACAGGGACTCGGGCGAACCACCGACATCGACCAGATCGGCGACATTGTGATTACCGCCGTCGATGGCGTTCCGGTTCGAGTTCGCGACGTGGCGACCGTCGAGATCGGTTACGAGATTCGTCGTGGAGCGGTGACGGCTGACGGTCGCGGCGAAGCGGTGATGGGTCTGGGCTTCATGTTGATGGGCGAGAATACCCATCAATACACCGAGTCACTCAAAGCCAAAATCGAGGACATCAAAACGAATTTGCCGACCGGGATGGAGTTGGTGACGATGTACGACCGCACCGAGTTGGTGGATTCGGTGATCGACACCGTTCGCAAGAACTTGTTTGAAGGTGGCTTGTTAGTTGTCGCGGTCCTGTTCTTCTTTCTGGGGAATCTGCGAGCCGGTTTAATCGTGGCGTTAGCCATCCCGCTTTCGATGTTGTTCGCATTCACGGGCATGTGGCGTTTTGGCATCGCGGCAAGTTTGCTCAGCCTCGGTGCGATCGACTTCGGTTTGGTCGTCGATAGTTCGGTGGTGATGATCGAAAACTGCGTGCGACATTTGAGCGAGGCCAATCCACTCAAACGCAGCCGCCTTGAGATCGTTCGTGATGCGGCGGTCGAGGTGCGAGGGCCGACGATGTTCGGCGAACTTATCATCATGATCGTCTACCTGCCGATCCTGACGCTCGAAGGCATCGAGGGCAAAATGTTTCGCCCGATGGCGCTGACGGTCATCTTCGCGTTGGCCGGTTCGATGCTGATGTCCATGACGTTGATGCCGGTTTTGGCGAGCCTGCTATTACCAAAGAAGATGACAGATCGCGAGCCGTTGCTGATCCGGTTCCTCAAGCGACTCTATCATCCCGTGCTGCATTTCACGATGCACCAAAAGTTTGCCGTGATTGGGTTTGCGTTGTGCGTTCTGGTGATCGCGTTCGGCATGATCGCTCCGAATCTCGGCACCGAGTTCATGCCGCAACTGAGCGAAGGTGCGGTGGCGATCAACGTCGTGCGACTCGCCGGAACGGAACTCGATGAATCGCTGCGGTTCAATTCGCAGATGGAACGTGCGTTGCTCGATGCGTTCCCCGACGAAGTGTCGCATGTTTGGAGTCGCATCGGTTCGGCGGAAATCGCGACCGATCCGATGGGACTGGAATTGACCGACGTGTTCATCACGTTGCGACCGAGAAGCCAATGGAAACAGGCTTCAACGCAAGCCGAATTGACGCGGCGGTTCGAGAAAACGCTGCGTGACTTGCCCGGCCAACGGCTCGCTTACACTCAACCGATCAAGTTACGACTCGATGAGCTTGGCACCGGCAGTCGTAGCGACATTGCGGTGAAACTATACGGCGATGACTTGGATACGCTCGCCGCGAAAGCAGGCGAGATCGAACAAGTGTTACTGGGTGTCGATGGTTCGGCGGACGTGGGGGCGACTCAGTTGACGGGTCAACCGATGCTGCAAATCAAGATCAAGCAAAACGAGATCGCTCGCTATGGCATTCCCGCTTCGTCAGTGCTTGATGTCGTCGAAGCGATCGGAAACCGACCCGTCGGCGATGTCTTTCAAGGCCAGTTGAGATTCCCGCTAGTTGTTCGCTTGCCCGATGCCAACCGTAATGATCCTGATGCGATCGCCGCGATTCCGATCACGACACCAGCAGGCGAACAAATCCCGCTCGGTCGCTTGGCCGATGTCGTCGTGACGACAGGGCCATCACAGATTGCTCGCGAATGGGGCCAACGACGAGTGACCGTTTCCGTCAACGTGCGTGGTCGCGATGTCGGCAGCTTCGTTGCGGAGGCTCGACGGAAAATCGACGAACGAGTCGTGATGCCGTCGTCGCGCTACTACTTCGAGTTCGGTGGACAGTTTGAACACATGATCGCCGCTCGGCAACGGTTGATGATCGTCGTGCCGGTGGCGTTGGTGCTGATCTTTTCATTGCTGTATATGACCTACGGAAACATCGTCGATACGGTGCGAGTGTTTACGGGAATCCCGTTTGCTTGGACTGGCGGGATCATCGCATTATGGCTGCGAGACATGCCGTTTTCGATTTCGGCGGCAGTCGGTTTCGTCGCGTTGTCGGGCGTGGCGGTTCTCGATGACATGCTGTTGGTGTCTTGCATTCGGCAGCTTCGCGAAAAGGGAATGGCGTTAGAGAAAGCGGTTGAACAAGCCGCATTGACTCGCCTGCGTCCAGTGTTGATGACAACGCTGGTCGCGGCCCTGGGTTTCATCCCGATGGCATTCAGCACTGGCATGGGAGCCGAAGTGCAACGGCCACTCGCAACGGTCGTGATCGGCGGCGTCATCAGTGCGATGGTGATGTCTTTGCTCGTCTTGCGAGTGCTTTACATGGTTTTTCAAGGTCCGATTCATTCGGACAAACACGACTCAATGGGCGACGGCTCGAATCGCGAAACCAATGGCGAATCGTTGTCAGATGTTGAAACAGTCGGCGAACAAACAACTTCAAGGCAACCGAGCCGTTTCGGTGCCGATGTTCGCTGATGATTACTTGCACGGAGAAGATGAAATGCGTTTAGTTTTTGGAATGATGTTTGCGGCGTTGGTAATAGTTGGCTTCACGGGCTGCGGTGCGAAACCGGAGCCTATTGTCAACGAACAACCGGCCGAAGTTGAGACGGCTTCGCACGACCACAGCGGATGGTGGTGCAACGAACATGGAGTGCCGGAGGACGAATGTGCGTTGTGCAAGACTTCGCTCATTGCCGAGTTCAAAGCAAAAGGGGATTGGTGCGACGAACACAATCGGCCGGATTCTCAATGCTTCACCTGCAACCCAGAAAACTTCGACAAGTTTGCGGCCCGCTACGAAGCCAAGTTCGGCGAACAACCACCTCAACCGACGGAATAGGACATGTCAGATTGCGGATGCGAACTGGAAGCCGAGAACGATGCACAGCGATCGACCCTGCGCGTTGTGCTGGCGATCAATGCCGCGATGTTCATTGCAGAATTGATCGCGGGTTTGCTCGCCAGTTCGACGGGCTTACTTGCTGATTCGCTCGACATGCTGGCTGACGCCAGTGTCTATGCGATCAGCTTGTACGCGATAGGCAGAGCAGCACGCATCCGTCGTCGAGCCGCGACCGCCAGTGGAGTGTTGCAAATTGTGCTCGGCATTGGAGTTCTAATCGAAGCCGGTCGCCGTTTCTTCGGAGACGGCGAACCGATCGGCGTTGCGATGATGTCCGTCGGCGCGGTTGCGCTCGTCGCAAATGCCATCTGCTTGAAATTGATCTCCAAACACAAAGGGGGCGACGTCAACTTTCGAGCCTCGTATATCTTTTCGGCGAACGACGTCATCGCAAACATCGGTGTCATCGTCTCGGGAGCACTGGTCTTGTGGACGGGATCACAGGTTCCCGACTTGGTCATCGGAATCATCATTGCGGGGGTCGTCCTCAGGGGCGGCGTGAAGATTCTTGGCGAGGCAAAGAATGGAATCAACCTCGATGAGGCATGATGATCGTCCAAGTGATGTTAAAACCGTGGTTAAACGTTCTCTTGGCGACGGTATTTGATATGCAGTGTTACCATTGGGAGAGTGTTGTCATTTGGAGCCAGACGCGAGTGTTGTCATCCTATTAGGTCTATTCATCCTGACTGCCATCCTGCTCAGCGGAGTCCTTGGGATTCTTGCGTATTCTGTCATGTGGCCATCAAAACGCATTTGGCCGCCACCGGCACAACAGGCGTGGCAGTACTACTTTGTCTGGCTCCTGACGCTTCTTTCTTACGGTGGCTTGATTGCGGTTGGCCTGCTTGATTGGAACAGCCTCCGCTGGCCTGCTGCCGTTCGCTGGCCAGTCGGCGTGGTGTTGATTGTTGGAGGAAACGCTCTCGCATGGGCCGGAGTTCGGCAATTGAGCTTGAAAACAACCTCGGGCAGCAAAGGACCGCTGGTAACCGACGGACTTTATCGGTACAGCCGCAACCCGCAATACATTGGCGACATCGCGATTATCTGCGGCTGGGCGATACTTTCTGCATCCGAATTTGCGATCCCGTTGTGTCTAGGTGGAATCGCGGCGTTCATACTCACGCCGTTCGCGGAAGAATCGTGGCTCGAGAAACTTCATGGGGACGACTACCGAGAGTATTGCCATCGCGTCGGTCGTTTCCTTGGACGTCGTCGTTGACGACGCACCGTTAGGACTTACCGGTGGAAGCGGACGGCAACGAACCGGCTATTGGACCGTCGGTGGCGGAGGAGAATTGCCTAGCGGTGCTGCCGTTGCTGCTGGGCTTCCTTGAGGCGAGTAGTTTTGAGCAGGCGCTCTTTGTGGCGCGTAACCCTGACGCGCTCCCTGTTGCGGTGCGTAGCCTTGTTGTGCAGCAGGCGGCGGGGGAGCTTGCTCCACACGCGGTGCTGGCGCAGCCCCTGGTTGTGGAGCCTGAGCTGACTCTGACACGCCAACATCGTTCATCAAGTGATGCAACGTTGCTTCGGCCAAGTCCATCTTTGACACGATTCCGAGCGAACCAATTTGGCGGTGATGAATTCGTGTCCAACCTCGCACATCGTCCTGGATGTGATGAAACAGCTGGTCCGTTCCCAGAAGCTTGGAACGCATGGCTTCGCGATCGTTGTTGTGCTCTGCGGCATGAATGAACTTTGCCACGCCTAGTAGTTGGTAGGCTTCACGGTAGGTTTCCGCGAAACCACGATTGTGCGAGTAGTTGTAATGCAGGTCGAGCAAAATCTCATTGACGAGCGTTTCCAATCGACCGGAAAGATCGCTGTACTGGGTGAATCCGCCGAACGGCAACATCACTGGTCTCGCGGTAACGTGCTGGCTTGAAACCTGCGGCGAGTAGTAATACTGACCTCCGCGCACGTAGTACTGTCCGGTTGCATAACCATGAATGGTGTTGGGGACAATGTGCGACCAGTCGTTGTGTACCACGTCGTGGTGCTGCGTCCCGATCACATGTCCGTGGCGGTCGCGGACGATGTGGTCGTGGTGATCAATATGTGCACCACCGATGGAAGGGACAACGCCATGGGTACCTCCGTGAATCACATCGTGGTGTTGAATCCCTCGAACGTGACCATGAGAATCCCGGATCACGTGGTCGTGATGATCAATGTGTGGCTGAACGATTCCACCGTGGCCATGTGAGTTGTGACCGTTTCCAATTTGGATTCTAAACTGTGCCGAAGCCGCGCTTGCTACTACACAAAGGCATATGGCGGGGAAAACAGCGGTTAGTAGGCGATGACGCATCGGGAACCTCCGAGGATATTGGGTGCTTCCGATGTCATCGAAACGTCAGTAGCAACAGGATTGGACTATTGTTGAGTGTAAGCTGTCAGGACCAACGCGAGTGCTCGATCACGCACCGATAGGTCGACTCTAGTCATCGTTTTTTACATTGAAGTGGCAGTGCGGTTCGCAACGATTGCAAGACCAACCCGACCGACAAATGTCGGCCGGGTCAAATGTTCACATCAGGCTTAGTGGTGCCAGTGGCCGCTGCGATGCACGTCGTAGTGCCCTGGTTGCACGTGGAAGTGGTTTCCGTGACGACGGATTTGCGGTGCGTGGTAGTCGAGATGCGTCGTGTCGTGATACGTCGGTTGACGCCAGCCGAAGCTCGGATAGTGCGACTGATGGTGTCCATGGCCCCAATGTGATTGAGTCACAGGTTGATAGACGTGACCATGGTGACCATGTCCCCAGCCATGACCGTGCTGGGCTTTTGCTTCGCCGCCGAGGGCGAAGGTGACTGCGGCAGCAAGTGCGATAACGGGAAGGAGCTTTTTCGTGGTCAACATGACTGAGGCCTTTCTTGTTGGGGTTGTTTCAGAGAAACGGAAGGCGGGAAACTTCCTGTGAAACAACGCAGCGTTTGTGCCAAACATGCAAAATTGCGTTTTCCCCCGTCTTTCACGCTGATTCGTGACGCAAGCCGTTCGACAGGTGAATCACATTGACGACGAAACGAGTCCAATTGATTACGCTGCCTACGTTCGATCACCCCAGCAACAGCCCATTCGATCCAGCTCAATGACGTCGAGTTGCGAGCACGCGATGGCTGGGCACGCCAGACCCAATGATCAGAAATCCATACCAGCTTGCAAATCTGCACCAAGAAGATTGGCCGCGCCGGCCCGGTGCGATCCTGAACTCAGACGAACATCCCAAGGTCGAATTCTTGACGCCGATTGAAAGTAAAAAGGACCTGCGAGCCAAATGCTCGCAGGTCCTTGTCGTTTCCAAGGCAGTCGCAATTCACAGATTGCCGTGTCGTCGGTAGTCGATATGCGCTTGCGTGTTAAAGAGCTGGTGGAGGGCCGTCCATTTTTATGGAGGAGTCTGAGTCTTGGATGGGGGCCGACTGCTGAGATGGTTGACCTTGACGCGAGCGAGAATCGAAACTCGGCGGTGGCGAGGGTTGGCGACGATCGCTGGGGGAAAGCGATGGTGGAGCGATGTATCCAGCATCGGGCGAACGTAACGGTGCCGCGTGCGAATGTCCGTCGTGATCGTGACTATGGCCCGAATGATCGTGACCCGCGTGATTGTGAGGCTGAATAGGATTCCGGTCGTCGTATGCCGGTGCGTTGTTGAAAGGAATGTTCTGATAGGTTCTGTCTTCTAGATAGGGCGTTCCAATTGCGGCTTGCGGTTGATACTGCAATGGACAGACGCTAGTCGCTGGGCAGTACGCATCAAGCCCGCCATGTCCCAGATAGTAGTTGTGATGGTAGTGAGCATGATCGCCGTAATCCGGATAGTGACCTGAGTGGTAATCAAAGCCGTGATGGTAGTCGTGAGCGCGCCCGTAAACGCCGCCATGGTGGAACCCGTGATCGTGGTGATATTGAGCAGTGACAGGCTCGGCGAAATTGACCATGAAAAGAAACGCAGCGGCAGCTGTCGCAATGAATTGCGTCGGCATGTTTTTCAAACTCTTTGTAAATGTTTCATCGAAATCGTTCAGCCGCCTACCCTGCGGGCCGCGTCTATGAGTGCTTCTTCACACGAACCGCGTGAGACGAATCTCACACGGTCATACGATATTTATTTGGTTACTCGGTGGTAGCCGCTTAGTGGTGGTGTCCACCGACACCTAGAACATGGAAGCGTCCAATGTCGATGTGCAACCCGCCGTGCTGTCGGCTCGACGGCGCACGATACACTGGTGCATACTGTTGCTGGTACCGTGGTTGATACGTTTGGCCGTATCCATAACCGCCGTAGTTCGATTGGTATCCGTAACTGGGATACGTTTGAACGGGGGCGTGACTGAAGCCGCCGTGGTGATAGCTACCATGATGCCCGCCGCCGAATCCATGGTGTCCGCCGTGAAAGTAATCTGCCGCAGTGGTGTCGGTCGTTCCGGCGAAGGCAAACAGTCCTGCCGTGAGAGCGGCGATGGCGAGAAAGCGTTTCATACTGATTCGTCCTGAGATTTCGGGGGAGGTTCACGGCAAGTGCCGTTGAACTCCAACGAACGCAGTTCGTGTACCAAACCACAAAACCAACGATTCACGAAGATTCCGCGAAGGTCTGTGTCGTCCACATGATGACTGAGTGCTTCATTGAGATAACAAATTGAGACTTAGTCGGCAGTTCTTCCGCACAACCGTTACCACCGGACTTGGATTAGGTGGGATGAGACGGACTACAGCGATTTGCTTCGATGTTTCGCTTGTACGAAACCGATGGAAAGCACCGGCTGGTCTATTTTTACACGGAGGAAAATGCGGTGATCGCATCCCAACCGACCAGCAATCGTTCTCGTCAATCGCGACGCCGGCGATTGCGTGCGGTCTTGAACATGATCCTTATCACAAGCTCGGCGGCGAGTTTCACGACAGGCTGTCAAAGTGTTGGCAGTCACGTTGCGAAAGTGACTCCAACGCCTGCGCAAATCAACTCGACCCCAGCGGACGAAATCCCCAGCTCATTCCAAGGCGTCGTGGATGCCCCGGTAATGACCGTCGCGTTTGACGACGAAGTGGATGTTGGCGCGGATGAGAAGAAGTCCAGCGAAAAGTCCGCCGCGAAAGCCAGGCGAGAGGACGATGATGCGAGTTCGTTGGCGGACATCATGGCGTTGGATTCGCCAAGCCAGGCAGTTGCCAACGATGTGCAACCTTTCTCCACGAGCAACGACTACTACCTTAGCGAACAACCCGCTGGGCTGACCGCCGGACTCACTCTCGAAGCGATCGAGTCGATTGCGCTTGCTAACAACCCAACGATCGCTGAGCTTGTCGCGACGACTCAGAAAGCGGCTGGTTTCAAAACCCAGGTTGGCCTGCGAGCGAATCCGACCGTTGGTTATCAAGCGACGCAATTGGCCGACCGAGGCACCGACCAACACACCGTCTTCATTTCGCAAACGATAATCACCGCCGACAAACTGGCTCTCAATCGCAGCGTGCTGAACGAGGCTCTTCGTGCCCAGTTGATGCAACTCGAAGCTCAAAAGTATCGTATCGCGACTGATATTCGTGTGGCGTTTTACGACGCGTTGGCGGCTCAACAACGCGTAAACTTGATCCAAGAATTCCAGTCGGTCGCCGACACGGGAGTCGAACTTGCCGAGCAACTCAAGGAGGCTCAGGAAGGATCGCAACTGGAGGTCGTTCAAGCGAAAGTGCAACAGAACGAGATTCGCCTTGCACTGCGCCAAGCCCAAGTGCAATTCGACGCGACGTGGCGAGAGCTTTCGGCATTGGCGGGCAATCCCGACATGACACCTGTGCCGCTACAGGGCACATTGCCCAGTGCGGAAACCAATCTTGATTGGCCCAGCGTCGCGTCCACGATGATCGCATCGAGCCCCGAAATTCAGGCGGCTCAAGCTCGCATCAACCAAGCGCGTGCGAACATCTGTCGCCAGGAAGTGCAGCCGATTCCAAACCTTGACGTGCAATTCGCAGCCGGTGTGGACAACGCCACTGACAACGGTTTGATCAACCTACAAATTGGCGCACCGATTCCTGTCTTCAATAAAAACCAGGGAAACATCTGTGCCGCTCGCGCCGAGTACGCTCGGGCATCACGAGAACTCGATCGGATTCAAAACTCGATCAAGGCCCGTTTGGCTGCCGTATCACGAGCCTACGATTCGTCGCTAGTCGCTGTCGAGCAATACACGAGCGACATTCTGCCCAACGCCGAGGAAGGTCTCAAGCTGGCGGAACTCGCCTACAAAGCGGGCGAGACCAGCTTTGTGCAAGTCCTCATAGCACGACGAACCTACTTTGACACGAACTTACAGTACATCGTTTCTCAACAGCAACTCGCCCAGGCTCGCGCCCGAGTCGATGGTTTTGTGCTGACCGGAGCGTTGGATGCGGTCGTAGATAACAGCGGCGACGATAGCCTTCGCGGCCTGACGCTGAGCCAGCAGTAGCTACCGCCAGCAGCCGAAAACTGTCGCAAGACGCGACACTGTCGCGGTCAGGTTGACGACAAGTTGAAGATTTGTTGAGAACTGATTTTGCGGCTTTTCCCAACGATTTGCCGTTAGATCACGATTGGTACGGCTTGTGCGTTGCCCTTCCTTCGTAGTTTCACTGTAGACCCATCACTCAAAATTCGATAGTAATACTGCGACGATTCGTCCTATTGTGCCGTTCGTCCGGGCATTTTTCAAAGCGACCATGTTTCACAAGTTCCTCACCTATTCGACGATGACCGCCGTAGTGCTTCACGCACTGCTGGGTTGTTGCGTGCATCACGCTCACGCGGGTCACACGCACAGTCACGATGTTGACCAGGTGATGGTGGACGTGCCCCACGTGGTTGGACTTAACGAAGCTGGCCACGATCACGACGGGCATTCCCACGATGGCCATCAGGCTCCGTGCTCTGATGGTGACACGAATGAAGTTGATTCCGAACAGCCTTGTTCGCAATCGCCTTGTTCGGGTTCACATGGACCGCACGAATCCTGCGATGAAGCTGATTGCAATATCGTTGCCGATCAACGAGACAACGACCTTTCGCAGATGTTGACCGTCGATTGGTCTCCCTTGCTGACGTATTGCTTGTCTTTGTCGTCGCAAGAATTGCTCGCACTTCGGACGGAGTACGGTTCGCCGCCCGATCCGCATTGCGTGCAGTCGCCCCTCCGCCTCAAGACGCAAGTCTGGCGTCTGTAATGGTCCGCTCTCGTCCGTGATTGGATGAGAGTGTTCGTGCCTCCATGCCGATGCGGAAGTCGTCAAGACTTTCGATCCTCGTGCATCAGCTCCGACACCCTTGGCGAAATCCGCTAGCGCTGATCTGTACGTCTAGCATTCGCCGTTCATCTGCCACGGACGCTTCTTCGCGTTGACCTTACTCTGATCCACACGCATCCGAATCGTGGATCGGTTTCTCCGGCAGTTGTTCCGTTGGTTTGCTACCATGAAAATCCGTATGCCCAAAATCCCCATGAAGTGGGTTTGGTTAGTCGCCACACTGATCGTTGTGATCGTCGGCGGTTTTACCTGGCAGGATTGGTTCCCGGCCACCAAGGCGTGGGTTGATCGAACTGCTGTTTCGTTCCGAAGTGGCGGCGGCGAATCGCACGAGGGTGAGGCGGCTGGCGAGGCTGATCCTCATGCCGGGCACGATCACGCAGCACATGCGGGCCACGACGAGGCGACTTCGCTCGAATTGTCAAAGCAGGCGATCCGTAATATCGGCTTGTCTGACGAAACGATCCGCCCGATCAAGCTGGAAACCTTCCGCCGATCCATTACGGTTCCCGCCGTCGTCGTTGAACGCCCTGGTCGTTCGCGAGTCCAAGTTGCCACGCCAATGACCGGCGTCGTCACGCATGTTCACGCGGTACAAGGCGAAGCGGTCGAGCCGGGTAGCCTGCTGTTTCAAATTCGTTTGACGCACGAAGACCTCGTCAACGCACAAACCGATTTCGTCCGCACGCTCGGCGAACTGGATGTCGAGAATCGCGAGATCGCTCGTTTGGAGCAAGTCACCCGAAGTGGTGCGGTCGCGGGCAAGGTTCTGCTGGAGCGGCAATACTCCCGCGACAAGCTGAACGCGAATCTCGGTGCTCAGCGGGAAGCATTGCGTCTGCATGGACTGTCGGACGATCAAGTGAATCAGATCGAACGCGAGCGACGACTGTTGCGTGAGTTGCAAATCTTCACACCAAGCGTGGACAGTCACGGTGAGGCCGAGTTGCGGTTGACCCAGCATGTCGTTCAAGCGAGCTTCGTTCAAGAAGACAAGCCCCAGCACACTGACTCTGAGCACACCGGCCCGCTGATCCTGCAAGACTTGGCCGTACACAAAGGGCAATCCGT
>Ga0315320_10002427_pt1 | contig 15320 bp, 14 predicted proteins | sample M140m21515metaG_FD_203458 | JGI IMG/M metagenome (GOLD analysis project Ga0315320, IMG submission 203458) | Ammonia-oxidizing marine archaeal communities from Monterey Bay, California, United States - M1 40m 21515 | ecosystem: Environmental > Aquatic > Marine > Coastal | place: USA: California... | reverse complement strand
CGTTGACGCTCCGGCAGCGGCCGAACCCAGACATTGGCGAATTCGAGCGGATCACCGTGATCCTGGATTCGAATCGGACCGGTCGGTTCGTGGGGCGAATACTTCGCCCGCGATCCGAACACCGTGATCCCCATGTTCTCCGCATGATCGAGCACCAGCACGCCGTTGAAGAGGAGCGTGGTGTTCGCGGGGCGGACGAGCTTGCCGTCATCGCCGAAGCGTGGCGCGGTGAAGACGATGTCGAAGGTGTTCCACTCGCCGTTGGGCCGGCACGGATTGACCATCGGCGGGTACTGGCCGAAGAGCGAGCCCGCCTGGCCGTCCGGGAAGGTCTGGTTCGGATTCGAACCGACGATCTGCACCTCGTAGCGATCGAGGAAGAAGATGCCGCTGTTGCAACCCTTCTGGCCGTCGCATTCGCGGTCCGCCGGAACCTTCCATTCGATGTGGAACTGGCAGTCGCCGAACGACTGGCGGGTGTGGTTGTCGCCGGAACCGGGGACGACCGTCATGACGCCGTCGGTGCCCACGTTCCACTTGCCGTTCTTCCAGGCGTCGAGGCCCGAGCCCTTGCCGAGCAGCACGATGGCGTCGCTGGGCGCGGTTCCGACGGTGGTCGCGGTTCCCGGAACGCCGGGCGTCACCATGGCCGGCTGCGGCCGCTCCATGTCGTGGACCTTCCAGTCGTCCGCGCCTTCCGGGGATCGAGCGGCCGCGAACGCGAGTGCGCCGGCGAACCCGACGATCCCGAGCGATGCGAAGAGGAGACGTGATCGACTGGCTGGCATGGGGGATTCTCCGGGTCTTGATTCGACGAACCGGCGGTTCGACGTGGTTCAGGCTCGCAGGTCACCCATCGGTCGTCAAGAACCGTCCAGGAATCGCCTATTCGGGTCGATTCCGCATGAAGTCGGCGACGTGCGCGAACCGTGCGTCGAGAAAGGTCCGCAATTCGCCCTCGACGTTCAGATCGTTCATCGCGGCCGCCATGCAGGCAAGCCATTGGTCCCGCTCGGCGTTTCCGATCGAGAAGGGCGCATGTCGCATTCGAAGCTTCGGATGACCATGCTTCTGCATGTAGAGCGGCGGACCGCCCAGCCATCCGCACAGGAAATCGGAGAGTTTGTCGCGACTCTCGCCGAGCTCCGCCGGATGCAGCTTCCGAATGGTCTCGCAAGCGGGGTCTTCGTCCATGTGATCGTAGAAACGATCGACGAGTTCGCGAACCCGGGGTTCGCCGCCGATCGAATCGAAAGGGGTGTGGTCGGGGCCGAAACTCATCGGACGAGCTCCTTCAGCGAGGGGTGCCGCACGACGCCGACTCGTTTCGAACGGCCGGGAATCAGCCTCCAGCCGGGGATCGAGCGATCACCGATCCCGGTCTCGCGGGTGGAACGCCTCGAATCGGGACTCGTAACGGGCATCTTCGTCATCGGCTTCTCATCGATCGGGCACACGGTGAACGGCGGATGGAACCACGAAACGGACCATCCCGAGACGCTCGCGTTGACGAGCGGTCGTCGGATGCTACACTTTCGCGTCCGTCTGCAAGGACGGAGGACGGCCCCATCGTCTAGCGGCTAGGACATCAGGTTCTCATCCTGGGAACGGGAGTTCGATTCTCCCTGGGGTCATTCGAACCCCTCCCCTCGCGGGAGGGGTTTTCTCTTGACACTCCTGCGGTATCCCGTGGGAAACGACCATCCGTGTCTCTATCGTGGGGGATGGCCTCATCGGAGCGCCAGCGACGACTCCAATCCTCGAACCTGCCGATGCCCCGCGAATCGAAATCAAATCCCGCCCCTCGGTCCGTGGACTCCCCCGTGCTGTTCGTACACATCCCCAAGACCGCGGGGACGGCGATGTTCTCGATCGCGGCATCGATTCATGGACGAATCCCGGGGATCGTCGACCCTCGGATCTTCCACATTCCGCTCGACTGGAACGGTGCGGACGATGATCCTGACGTGGTCGCCGCCGTTCGATCACGGAACGCGAGCTCGCTCCGGTATTCGAGCGGGCATTGCAGCATCCGCTTCCGAGATCATCTTTCCCCCGACACCCGCGTGATCACCATGCTGCGCGATCCGGTCCAGCGGGTGCGTTCCGCCTACGCGAATCTGCGCCGAGATCCGAACAACGGATATCACGAGATCGCCATCCGCTCCACGCTCGAAGAGATCCTCGAGGCACGTTCCCTGCCCGAGATCGACAACGGCCAGGTCAGACGGCTCGCCGGCGTCCAGCCCGATGCGGGGCCCACGGATCGATCGCACCTGGACCTGGCGATTCGCAACATCGACGAGGAGATCACCGCGGTCGGATTCACCGAACGCTTCGACGAGTCGTTCCAGATCTTCCGCACGGAACTCGGATGGCCGCGCCGCGGCTACATGCCATGGAACGTGGCTCCGAAGAAGGACCGAACCAGCCGGCCCACGTCCGAACTGATCGCGATGATCGCCGAGCGAAACGCCTTCGACATCGAACTCCACGCGCACGCCACTCGACGCTTCGATGCCCGGATCGCGGAACTCGGCTCCGTCTTCGAGGTGGAGCTGGAACGAAATCGCCGCTTCAATCGAAACTGGTATCGACACTGGAATCGATTCGGGGTCGTTCCATTCCGAACCGTGAAACGAAGGATCACATCGATTCGGCGAAGAATTGCATCGGCGAAATCGACCTGACCCGCCCCGCGGATCCATCGGGACGGATCTCGCACCCGGGCTTGATCCGGATCACCGCCGATTCGAAACCACCGTCCCGCCCCTCAGCTTCACCATTCTCGCAATCGTCTTCGAGAACCCGCCACCGCTCGGGACGAAGAAGCCGCTGTTGCACATGTAGATGAAATCATGATCCGCGTCCTTGGAGTCGTACCGGACGACTTCGAACGACTCGCCGATGAAGAAGTCGTTGATCTTCCGGACGTACTCCGCAGACTTCTCGTGGTCGCCGACCCGGCCGAACATCAGGCTGCGATCCAGGTCGGGAAACGGCGTGAAATCGAGGCGGTATGAGAACTCCAGCTTCCTGATGCCGAGCTTCTTCAACTTCTTCGCGACGGCCACGTAGTACCTCATGGTCTTGGCGTACTGATTCCACTTCGCCTTGATGTACTTCCCCTTTTCATCCATCTGGTAGTAACGCTTCTTCTCGAGCGTCTGATCCACCGAGAATTCACTGGTGTCGATGATGTCGCCGGTCCGCAGGTGGACGACACAGCAGTCCGCCTTCGGCGTCTCGATTCCTCGAATCGACCGGACATCGTCGATCACCTCACGCATGACCGCATAGTCGGACCGGCTCGACGTCCGCTTGTAGTACTCGTCGATGATCGTGCCCGGGTACTTCCCGTGCCGCTTCCTCCCCTCGGGCAGGTGGAAGAAATCGCCCAGTCTGTACGTCGCCCAATCCGGTTCGACTTCTGAAGCCATCGTGCGAATGCCTCGTCGTTGAATTCCGAGAAGCGAACCTGAGTCGTATCTGCACGCGGCTCGTGTCGATCCGACCGAATGACGCCCGAACCCGTGCCGCGTTCAACCGACGAGGAGGTCCTGGAGATAACGCCCGTACGAATTCTTCGCCATCGCATCGGCGAGCGACTGGAGCTGGGCGTCGTCGATCCAACCGTTGCTCCAGGCGATCTCCTCGGGACAGGCGACCTTGAGTCCCTGTCGATCCTCGAGCGTCTGGACGAACTGCCCGGCCTGAAGGAGACTCTCGAAGGTACCCGTGTCGAGCCACGCCGAGCCGCGGCCGAGCCGCTCGACGGAGAGCGATCCCTGCTGCAGGTAGAAGTCGTTGATGCTCGTGATCTCGAGTTCGCCACGCGGCGACGGCTTCACGTTGCGGGCGATCTCGACGACCTGCTCGTCGTAGAAATACAGCCCGGTCACCGCGAAGTTGGACTTGGGCTTCACCGGCTTCTCTTCGATGCTGGTCGCCCGCATCTCCTCGTCGAACGCCACCACGCCGTAGCGTTCGGGATCCGCGACGCGATAGGCGAAGACGGTCGCTCCCGTCTCTCGATCACTGATCGTCTGCAGACGGTTCCGGAGATCGGCCCCGTAGAAGATGTTGTCGCCCAGCACCAGCGCACTCGGGCGGTCCTTCACGAAATCGGCACCGATGATGAATGCCTGCGCCAGTCCGTCGGGCGAGGGTTGGATCGCCCACTCGATCCGCATGCCCCACTGCGAACCGTCCCCGAGCAGATTCTGGAACATGGCCTGTTCGTGCGGCGTGGTGATGATCATGACCTCGCGGATGTCCGCAAGCATCAGTACCGACAGCGGGTGGTAGATCATCGGCTTGTCGTAGACCGGGAGCAGCTGCTTGCTCACGCCACGGGTGATCGGATGCAGTCTGGATCCCGATCCGCCGGCAAGAATGATCCCGCGCCTGGAGTTGCTTGACATCTTTGATCCTTGAAAGGAATCTCGGTGAATCGATCCGGCACGCTCGACGCGCGCTGCGCCGCGTGCTCCGCATCAGTATCTCGGCCGCGACCGCCTCGTGCTGCAGCAACGACCGACGAAACCCGCCAAGCGGCCCACCGATGGTCCCGATAACGCCCCCGACTCGCCAGTTCGGAACAGTGGCCGGATTTTCACCGTTTCCCGGGGTCGAAACGCGAGTTTCGGTTCGACCATCGAACCCGGCACGACGATACTGATGCATCGGGGTCGAATACGCTTGGATCATCCAAGGCCCACGGCCCTCCACCGAACCGGGATCCGCCGATGCCGCCGTCGCTGACTGAAGAACCCAACACCGAGGCCGAACCGACCCGCCCCTGGCTCACGCCGTCGAACGGCGTGATGATCGCGGTCCTCGTCCTCCTGACTGCATGCCTCGGTGTCGCCTTCCGCGACTTCTTCCTTCTTCAATACCACTACGCGACCGTCGAAGCCGCGGACTGGGGACACACGCTCTTCATCCCCTTGATCGCGCTGTACGTCGTCCTCCTGCACAAGGCGGATCTCTTCGAGGGGCCGATCATCCCCACGACGTTCGGCTTCCTGCTCGTCGTCGCCGGCATCCTCTGGTACGCCCTCACGTGGCTCACCCCTGACTCGACCTTCCTGAACAGCCACAACATCCGCGCCGTCGGTGTCTTCCTTGCGATCGCGGGTGTCACGATCGGTCTCCTGGGATGGCGATCCCTCATCTGGTTGTGGTTCCCGCTGCTCTACATCTTCGTGTTCGGCCAGCGGATCACCGACAAGGTCCTGCTTGAAATCACGCTTCCGATGCAGTCCATCGCGTCCTGGGGATCGTGGCACGCCCTCGATTTCCTCGGCTACGACCTCATGCCCCTTCGCGGCAACCACATCGTGGTGCTCCTGCCGGGAGGCGAGGAGTATCCACTCGATGTCGCGGAGGCGTGTTCGGGCATGCGAATGCTCATGGCGTTCCTCGCCCTCGGCACCGTCATCGCCTACGTCGGGCTGGACCGCTGGCCGCTTCGACTCATCCTCATCGTTTCAGGAATACCGATCGCGATCTTCATCAACGTCCTGCGAATCTGCACGCTCGGGATCCTCGGCATGAACGGGGAGGGATTCATGTTCGGCGAGTTCCACTCGCTGGTGGGTCTCGCCTGGATGATTCCGACTTTCGGCCTCTTCATGCTGCTCATGTGGTTCCTGCGTCCGCTCGAAGAGGACGAGGACGGAAATCGCCTTCGCCGCGGCGCCGGCAGCGCCGAGACCCGGAGCAGCAGCCCCCCCCGATTCGATCCCCGGGCACGCTGGATCGGAGTCGGACTCGTGGCGACCCTGCTGATCGGCGGGACGGTCGTGAACGCGACGATCGAGAGTCTTGGGATCCATCTCGTCAAGAAGCAGGTGCAACCGAGGTCCCCGATCGACGAGCTTCCCGAACGCATCGGCGACTGGACGAAGTACGGGGAAGACGACGTCTTCTCCGACACGCTCATCGAGGTGCTCGGCACAAGCCGGTATCTCCAGCGTTTCTATGCCCTGAACGGGGACCCGAACGAAGGTCTGCTCCAGCTGCATCTCGCGTATTACACCGACCTCGCCGGAACCGCACCCCACGTTCCCGAGATCTGCTGGGAGAACCACGGTCTCATCTCCGTACGCGATCCGTTCGAGCTTTCCCTCGATCCCGAGCTGCCGAGCAAGACCTCGGAATCCCGCAATCTCGCGACCGGCCTTCCCTATCAGACCGTCTCCCGAATGGATCCGGTCACTGGTGACTACTCCGATCTTCCGCTGCCGCTCGGCGACTACAAGCTCCGCACCACCATCTTCACCAGTCCGGAAGACACCTCGTTCCAGAACTACGGCGGATATTTCTTCGTCGCCAACGGACGAACGACGCCCAGTGCGATGGCGGTGGAGAACGTCGCCTTCGATCTCACCTCCGAATACGCCTACTACTGCAAGATCCAGTTGAATGCGACGATGTCGACGCTCTCGGGCAACGAGGACGAGGCGAACCTCGATCTCTTCCGGTCGCAGGTGACCGACTTCCTCGGGTCGTTGATGCCGGAGATGACCGAGATCCTCCCGGACTGGCGGGAGTTCGAGGGCACGACCGATCCCGAGGACGGCTGAACACCCGGAACCCTCCGATCCCCCTTCCGGACTCGCCATGCCGACCTGGCATCGATAGGCTGACGCGGATGCGAATTCCGATCATCGACAGCCACACCGAAGGCGAGCCCACTCGGGTCGTCATCGGCGACCCTGCCGTCGGACCGGGTTCGATGAGCGAACGCGTCGACCGGCTCCAGACGGATCTCGACGGCGTGCGACGGGGCATCCTGCTCGAACCCCGTGGATCCGACGCCCATGTCGCCGCGTTCCTCTGCGAACCGATCGACGACTGCGCCGATGCCTCCGTGATCTTCGCGAACAACGTCGGTGTGCTCGGCATGTGCGTTCACGGCACCATCGGCGTGGTCCGAACCCTCCAGCATCTCGGCCGGGTCTCCGACGCTTCCGGAACACGGGTCCGATTGGACACGCCGGTCGGCCGCGTCACCGCGACCACGGGGGTCGACGGTGGCATCTCGGTCGAAAACGTACCGTCACGTCGGACGACTCGATCCGTCCGAGTGGATCTCCACGACCGGACCGTCCATGCCGACATCGCCTGGGGCGGAAACTGGTTCGCACTCGTCGAGGACCACGGGGAACCCATCGAACCGGCGAACCGTGAGACATTGCTCGCGATCTCGAAGGAGATCCGGCGGTCCATGAATGCGAACGGTCTCGACGGCACGGGAACCGACGCCGGTCCGATCGATCACGTCGAACTCTTCGGACCCGGCGCCGAGTCGAGCGACAGCCGGAATTTCGTGCTCTGTCCCGGTGGTGCGTACGACCGGTCTCCCTGCGGTACGGGGACCAGCGCGAAGATCGCGTGCCTCGCCGCCGACGGCGTGCTCGAAGCAGGCGACACATGGGTCCAGGAGTCGATCATCGGCTCGACGTTCGAGGCTTCCTGGAGACCCGCGATCGACTCCGACGCCGTGATTCCGACGATCACCGGACGCGCCTGGATCACCGGCGAGGGGGTTCTTCGACTGGATCCCGATGACCCCTACCGGTTCGGGATCGATTGAGGACACCCGCTCGACGCTCGGCGGGATCCGATCCGCGACCGTTGCGGGATGATTCCGAATCGACTTCGAGAACGCCGTCAAACCGCCGGATAGACGTGGCTGATTTGGATCATGCGTTCACGAAGCCCCTGGACGAATGACACCACCAGAAGCATCCCGTTCACCAGAAGTCGAATGAAGCGGAACCGAAGACGCCGCCGCACCGAGAGATCGCGTCTTCGAAACTCGGCGATGAAGTACTTCACCGCGCTGATCGCCGCGATCGCGCCCGAAACGACCACGAGTGACGTCGAGCCGAAAGCCAGAACCGGCAGAAGCATCGCGAAGCCCGGGTTTCGATCGGCGAGGCTGGCCGATCGCCGCCGGGATCAAGCCGGACCCGGAGCCGAAGACACCGCCGATTCCGGGTAGGCTCTCTCTTCGTCCTAAAGGAAGGAATCGAGGCATGCAGAAGATCGACTGGCAAGGGGTGATGCCCGCCATCACCAACCCGTATCACGACGACCTGACGATCGACCATCGTCGACTCACGGAACACGTCGTGCGACTCGCCGATGCCGGCTGCACGGCCATCGTGACGCCCGGCTCACTCGGCGAAGGTGGCGCGCTCTCCCTTGACGAGAAGATCGAACTCTGGAAGACCTGCCACGCCGCCGTCGGCGATCGCATTCCCGTGATCGCCGCGGTCAGCGCGGTCTCGACCCGGGAATCGATCGACATCGCGCGGGCCGCGGAATCCGCAGGCTGTCGAGGGCTGATGGTCCTGCCCGCCTATGCATACACCGGCCCCTGGCGTGAGATGAAGGCGCACTTCTCCGCGGTGATCGACGCCACGCCGCTCTCCTGCATGCTCTACAACAACCCGATCGCCTATCGGGTCGACGTCCGGCCGAACGAACTGGCCGAACTCGCCGACGCCCATGCGAATCTCCACGCCACCAAGGAATCCAGTGGGGACATTCGTCGATTCCGGGAGATCCGGGAACATCTGGGCGATCGGCTCGCGGTCTTCGTGGGCATCGACGACATGGCGGTCGAGGGTGCCGACGCCGGCGCCGACGGATGGATCGCCGGACTCGTGAACGCGCTTCCGGAGGAATCGATCCGCCTGTGGAATCTCGCCATCGCAGCCCGGACCACGGGCGAGCGTGAAGAGCTCGAAGCGCTCTACCGGTGGTTTCTTCCCCTCCTGCGGCTCGACGCCGTGCCGGAATTCGTCCACCTGGTCAATCTGGTGCAGGCCGAATTCGAGATGGGCGATGAACTCCTCCGCGGACCTCGGCTTCCGGTGGAAGGCTCCGTCCGCGAACACGCCCTGAGCGTGATCGCGGAGGCGAAGCGCACCCGGCCGAAGTGATTCCCGGAATCACGAGGAGTCGGAGTGAACCCAGGCATCGATGCCCATCGAGAGAGCCGCGGCGATCTTTCGTACCGGCTCACCGGGGTCCGCTCGCGTGCCGACGCACTTGTTGGCGTCGTAGACGACCACCTCCCCCTCCGGACAGCTGAAGTCGATCTTTCCGTAGTCCAGGTTCAAGCGATCTCGAACCGCCCGCACCTCCGGCGGGGGTGATGCCACCCGGTAATCGACCTGGCGTCCGGTGGTGAGGACCGGATCCGAGCCGATCTCCATGCTGAGGACCTCGACGTCGCCGAGGAAGTAGTACTCGCGCAGGACGAAGTCACCGTCGCGTCGCTCGGGTCGAAACCGCTGGACCACCGAACCGTCGCTGAATCTTCGGGCAGGAACGGAACCTTGATCCGGAAAGATCTCGTAGTCGCTCTTGAATCGAATCTCGTTGACCAGGCCGAGCCGTCGCCGGAGCCCTCGCCGGATTCCGGCGACCAGCCTTGCCGGACCGCTCGGGGGAGACCCGAGCAGTCGCTCCGGAAGACCCCCGTGATTCAGATTCGACTTGACGATCACCGGCCCCGAAGATTCGTCGTCGACCCCGACCAGATCCTTCAGGTAGTTCCGCTTCCGAATGTCGACCGCCGACAGGTTGATCACGCGCGAGTGAGTCTGCGCGAAGCGGCGATACGCTTGAGGAACGACGGAAAGGTCGATGTGGAGCAGGAGCAGATCCACCGGGACCGGCGTGTCGGTGCCGACGATGTCGACCACCTCGGCACCACGACCCTTCCAGAGATCCGCCATCGAATCGATCAGATATCCCTGTCGGACGAGCTTGCTTCCCGAATGATGCAGGATTCCGATCCGAATGCCATCGAGTCGGGATGTGATGATCGAGTCGGTCACCGGAGCCACTCGGGAAGACGTGCGTTCGCGACGCCATCCCAGCAACGAGCCATCGAGAAGCGTCCGATGCTCGTCGGCATCCCGACCGCGGTGAACCCGGGATGCCCGGTCGCGGGATACGGCCCTCCGTGGACCATGGAGGGCACCACCGCGACCCCGGTGGGCATCTTGTTCTCGAGCAGACGACCGCACCTCGAACGCAGGACCGCCGCGAGTCGATCCCAGGCGTCATCGTCGCCGTCCCCGGTGTACATGGTGACCGTCAACTGGCCTTCCAACCGACCCGCGATGGTGATCGCCTCATCGACGTCGGAAGCGGCGACGAACAGTCCGACCGGGCCGAAACGCTCGGCGGCGAGCACTTCGAATCGCTCGAGGAACCGCGACGCATCGACTGAGAGCAGCGTCGGCTCGAAACGACTCCCCGGGCTCGCGGCATTGCCTCCGCAATGCACGTCAGCGCCGGCCTCGATCATCGCGGTGATGCCGGACTCCAGCTCGCGGGTCGCCTCGGCCGAGAACAGGATCCCGGCCGCCGCCGATTCGCACGTCGCGATCGCGGCGTCCAGCAGTGGCCTCGAATCGCCACCTACCGCGATCAGGATGCCCGGTTTGGTGCAGAACTGCCCCGCGCCCATCAGGATCGAGCCCGCCCACGCCTCGCCGATGCCGGCCGCGTCCCCGGTCACGGCACCCGGAAGCGCGAAGACCGGATTCACGCTGGACATCTCCAGGAAGCTCGGCTTGCCGGCGGCGTCGGCCGCCGCCTTGAGGGCGAGACCCGCCGCCCGACTGCCGGTGAAGCCCACCGCGGCGATCGTGGGATGGGCGATCAGCCGGAGGCCGTCCTCGGGGTCGCAGTGATGGAAGAACTGGACGGTCGCTGGATGCAGTTCCGCGTCGGCGGCCGCTTCGGCCGCACAGGCGGCGAGCATCGCACCCGTCCCGGGATGGAGCGGATGCCCCTTCGCGATGACCGGATTCCCCGCCGCGATCGCCGATGCGAAGTCACCTCCCGAAACGCCATGGAACGCGAGCGGAAAGTTGTTCGGACCGATCACGAGCACGGCACCTCCGAGCGGGCCGCGATCGCTGTGGATCCCCGTCGCCTCGTCGATGATCGGAGTTCGCCAGGAGTCGGGTCCGACGTCGCGGGCCGCGACGGCCGCCTGCCGGAGCTGCCCGAGCATTCGATCGAACTCGATGACCCGGAGTCGTGGCTCCAGCGGCAGGCCGGTCTCCCGGTGGGCCATCGTCGCGATCGCCTCCCGTCGGGTGTCCAGTCGGTCCGCGTACGCCTCGAGGAACCGGGCGATCCGTTCCGGATCTCGATTCGCAGGGTGGCCGACCGCCGCGGCGGAGGCGACGGCCATCCGGTCGAGGTCGGCCCACGAGCAGACCGGATACGCGGTTTCGATGCGTTCGCCGGTCGAGGGATCGACCGCCTGGAACGTGCCGTTCCCGCCATCCACTTCGGTCCAGACGCCTTCGGAGAGAATCATGGTCATCGTCGGATGGTATCGAATCGACACGAGGCGACGCTTCACGCCGTGGCCGTAGCATGCACGCATGACCACTCCCGACACCAACCCTCCGCCGCACGAGCAGGATCCCTTCCGGCCCGGAGAACAGGACGGCATCCCGGAACTCCGGTTTCTCGAAGGCCCGCAGTCGAGACGTTTCGAATTCGGCCGCATTCTCCGGATCGCCAACGAGTTCCTGCGCGGCTTCCGTCGCCTCCACTTCGTGGGCCCCTGCGTGACGGTCTTCGGATCCGCTCGGTTCACCGAGGACCATCCGCACTACCAACTCGCCCGGGAGACCTCCGCCCTGATCGCGAAGGCCGGGTTCACGATCATGACCGGTGGCGGCCCGGGGATCATGGAGGCGGCGAATCGAGGCGCGAGGGACGTCGGCGGAAGGTCGATCGCCGCGACCATCGAACTGCCCCACGAGCAGTCCTCGAATCCGTACCTCGATCTCGAGATCCCCTTCCACTACTTCTTCGTGCGGAAGGTGATGCTCGTCAAGTACTCCTACGCCTTCGTGGTGATGCCCGGCGGATTCGGCACGCTCGACGAGCTCTTCGAGATCGCGACCCTGGTGCAGACCGGCAAGGTCGTGGATTTCCCGATCGTGCTGATGGGACGTGAATTCTGGAGTCCGATGATCGACTTCCTTCGGGATCGGATGATCCGCGAAGGCACGATCTCGGTGGATGATCCCGATCGTCTTCAGATCGTCGACGATCCCGCGGAGGTGGTCGAACTCATCTCGACCGTCGCCCGGGACCGATTCGGAATCACCTACGGTCCGAAGGCTTCGCCGAGTCGCCTGCTTCTCGAACGGGGACCCGCCGGACGGCGGTGAGACGTGCGAGCCGTCGTTCGATCTCGGCCTCGCAATCGCCAAGCCGTCCCGGAAGGCCTTCCGCGTCGGGCACGAATGCAAGCCGTTCGAGCAACGCTCGTTCGTCGGCCGGCAGATCTCGGTCGAGGTAGCGAAACGCGAAGTCGAATCGCCCCGGATCGTGCTCGATCCGCATGAGATCGCACAACGGCGCGAGCATCCTGGTGCGGTATCCCTCGAGCGCCTCGAGGTCACGACCACGATCGATGGCCTTCCGGACGATCGAGGCGAAGATCGGATGGAGCCCGCGAATCCGCGCGAGCCTTCGGTCGATTCCGGCGGCGTGGCGGTCGACGTCGCTCCGGGTCGGCCGATCGAACCAGCCGAGGCGATCGACGAGCACCACGGGGTCGCCGTGGCGATCCGTTTCGAGCAGTCGACGTTCGGGCGGCGTGTCGGTCGGGATGACGGCCAGATCGATCGCGAGGTCGTCCGGAAGATCCCGGACCAGATAGATCGCCTGGTCGAAGCCGGTCCAGTGCGGTTCGACGAAACGGTGCCGATGGCGGATTCCGACCAGGCGATCGAGTCCTTTCTCGAAGGTCTCGAAGGCGACCGCCCGGTCGTCCGGCGTCATCGCGACCATCAGATCGAGATCGCTTCGTGAATCGACCCGTCCGGTGGCATCCGCCCCACCCAGCCACGCGACCTGGACTCCCGGATCGTCGTTCACCAGCCCTGTGATGGCCTGAATCAGCGTTTCTCGATCCATGAGCCCGAATATAGGCGGAATTTCCCAGGTTCACCCGCGAGGCGTGTCACAGCACGACGGGGACCTTCTACAGGCAGGTGTTCACCGGAACCCATCAAGGAAGGAACCCCCATGAATCACCTCACCACCATCACCGGAACCACCAGTCTCCTCCTCGCCACCGGCGTCGCCACCGCCGTCGATTCGGTCGAGCCGTTCCAGGAACTCTCCTCGTACCGGAGCAACGAGGTCGACATCGCGAACCCCCTGCTCGGCACCACCCCTCACCACGTCGTGAACGAGGACACCGGCATGTGGTACGACGCCGGCTACGGCAGCGACGCCGGCAGCGACGGTGAAGCCTGGCAGTGGACGCGGGTCGATGCCGACTACATCGGTGGATTCGTCTCGGCACGGACCAACGAATACGGCGGCTCCTACAGCCTGACTCGAAGCGATGTCGTCGCGACCTTCGAAGTCGGTCGGACCGGCAGCCTGCAGGCGGACGCGGTCTTCCACGGAATGTTCTCGGCCGATGCAGGCGAGGTCGTCGGTACCGCCCTCCTCGAGCGGATCGACGCTTCGGGGGCCACGCTCGCCACCATCCTCGACTGGTCGCACACCGGCGTGTCCGGTGACCAGCCCGAGCTGGAGTACGAGCAGACCGGCCTGCTGCGACCCGGTCGATATCGATTCACCTACGACGCGGTCGCCCACGTCCACGGCGTGGAGATCGGTCCCGACGGCGGCGAGATGACGACCTTCGCCTCGATCATGCTCTCGACGCTTCCGGAATGCGGCGATCCCGCGGCGGGCGACTGCCTCGCCGCCAAGGAGACCCCCTCCTGCGACGATTCGACCTGCTGCGATCTGGTCTGCGAAGCCGACCCCTTCTGCTGCAACGACGCCTGGGACGAGATCTGCGTCGGGCAGGCGTTCACCAGCTGCACCGCCTGCACCGGCGACCTCGACGGGAACGGCGTGGTGGACGGCGGCGACCAGGGCCTGTTGTTCGCCGCCTGGGGCGACTGCTCCGACGACACCTGCAACGCCGACCTGAACGGCGACGGCAAGGTCGACGGCAAGGACTTCGGAATCCTGATGGCCAACTGGGGTGGATGCTGAACCGCACCACCCGACCGATTCTCTCCTGATGGCGAACGAGCCGTCCCCGCGACCTGCGGGCGACGGCTCGTTCGTTCGACGGACACGGTGAGGATCACCAACGCTGCTCGTCGGACGCCGGCAGGAACTCCGGCCGGACGCCGGACTCGCCGTCGACGGTCTCGCCACCCCGGATGGCGTTCGCCGCGAACCCGAGAAACTCGTGCGGAAAGGGAAGGGTCGGTGCCGAGACCTCGTCGAGCCTGCCGGTCTGCTCGGCCGTCAACGTCAGCGACAATGCGCCGAGATTGTCCATCAACTGGTCCTTGCGTCGCGCGCCGATGATCGTGCTCGCGACGCCCGAACGGTCCTGGACCCAGCGAAGCGCGACCTGCGCGGGCGAGGCACCGAGTTCCTCCGCGACCGAGACGAGGGTCTCGATGATCGCGTAGTTCCGTTCGTTCAAGTGCGGACTCTCCTCCGCGACCCGCGTGGTTCCGATCTCGGGCCGCCGATCCCGTCGATACTTGCCGGAGAGGATCCCCGCCCGCAGCGGGCTCCAGGGCGTGATGCCGAGGCCGTGGGCCCGAGCCATCGGCACGAGGTCGGCCTCGACCGTGCGCTGTGCCAGGCTGTATTCGATCTGCAGTGCGCACAGCGGATTCCATCCACGAAGCATCGCTTCGTACTGCGCCTGTACGACCATCCACGCCGGCGTGTCGCTGAGTCCGATGTACCGCACCTTGCCGCTGGTCACGAGATCGTCGAGCGTCCGCATCGTCTCCTCGATCGGGGTGTGCGGATCACGAAAATGGCACCAGTAGAGATCGATGTGATCGGTTCGCAGTCGCCGAAGGGAGTCCTCCAGTTGATGCATGATCGCCTTGCGTCCGGCGCCACCGCCGTTGGGGTCTCCCGGGTGCATGTTTCCGCAGAACTTGGTCGCGATGACCACGCGGTCGCGGGCCACGAGCGGCGATCCGGCGAAGTAGTCGCCGATGATCGCCTCGCTGTGCCCCATGGTGTAGACGTTCGCGGTGTCGAGGAAGTTCCCGCCGGCGTCGAGATAGGCCGCGAGCACGTCGAGGCTCTCGGCCTCGTGGGTGCCGACCGCCTTCCATTCGTCGCCGAAGGTCATGCAACCGAGACAGAAGGGCGAGACGCGAAGGCCGGATCGGCCGAGGGTGACGTAGTGATCGAGATTCATGGGGGCTCCGTGGCGGGGATCGAAGTCAGGGAAGTTACGGGATCAC
>Ga0315320_10002418_pt1 | contig 15346 bp, 15 predicted proteins | sample M140m21515metaG_FD_203458 | JGI IMG/M metagenome (GOLD analysis project Ga0315320, IMG submission 203458) | Ammonia-oxidizing marine archaeal communities from Monterey Bay, California, United States - M1 40m 21515 | ecosystem: Environmental > Aquatic > Marine > Coastal | place: USA: California... | reverse complement strand
AGGAAACAGGCGAGACGCTGGAGGAATTAAAAGCGCGACTGACGCCGAAGAAGTCAAACATCTCAGCTGACATGTTTGATACGGCAAACACCTACGATGATAAAGTCAATATCGTACGTATGTTGGTCGACGAAGATGCCTCGAGGGTAGCGAGTCTACTCAAGAAGATGGTTGCCACCAAGCGAGCTTAAGGAGAATCTATAATGGCTGACGAACAAGAAATTGGCGTTGATGGGGCAGAAGACAAGGCCAAAAACGACATAGATATGCTACTGCCCGCCGACCGCGCGGCAGTCATACTCTTGCTTTTAGGTGAGGAACAGGCCGCAGAGATTATAAGTTTTATGTCGCCTCGTGAAGTTCAGTCCCTAGGGGCACATATGGTTGGGGTCGCTGATATATCCCAAGAAGCAGTAAATACAGTGCTGGACGACTTCGTGTCGACCATCAAACAACAGACAAATATTGGTCTTGGCACTGCCGACTACGTCACTAATGTTTTCACGAAGGCGCTCGGTGATGACAAGGCGGCGTCGGTGCTAGCCCGCATACTGCCCAGTTCATCAAGTAAGGGGCTAGATATTCTTCAATGGATGGACGCGCGGTCGATAGGAGAGATGGTTGCCTCCGAACATCCGCAGATTATTGCCATTATTCTTTCAGTTCTCGAATACGATATTGCTGCTGACGTGCTTAATTTTATTCCTAGTAATGTTCGAGCCGACGTAGTTCATCGCGTCGCTGCGCTTGAGACGGTTCATCCAGAAGCGATGAAGAAATTAGAGACTGTAATGCAAGAACAGTTCAGCTCTAGTTCTTCGGCAAAAGCGTCGACCTTTGGTGGTATAAAGACCGCCGCGAAAATCATGAATTTCACAAAAACGGATATGGAAGGTCAGATCCTAGGAAGTATCAACGCTGAAGACGAGGAGCTTGCGAATAAGATCCAAGACAATATGTTTACCTTCGAAAACTTCGATGCACTAGATAATCGCAGCGTACAGACATTGATGCGCAGCGTAGACAGCGACCTACTTATGACCGCAGTAAAGGGAGCCACTGAGACAGTTAAAGAGAGATTTTTAAGCAATATGTCACAGCGCGCACGACTTATGTTCCTTGACGATATGGAAGATAAAGGTCCGATACGCATCACGGATGTAGAAGAAGCGCAGAAAGATATACTCCGTATTGCCCGCAGGCTATCCGACGCTGGCGATATCGTACTAGCAGGAAGAGGTGATGATTTTGTCTAAATCCCCCGAGTTCACCCCCTGGATTATTCCAGAGAAGAGTACCTCTCAATTTACACCACGAGTAGTGTCCGATAACGACTCCGTGGAGGGATTTAAAAAATGGAATCCTTTGGCGCAGAACGACGAAGCCGTTCGGCTTGTTGCTGATTCGCACGCTGAAGAGCAGAAGTTTTCCAAGAGGGAAGAGGAGCAGCAGTCGGAAGAAAAACTAAGTAGCGAAAAAAGTGAGGCAGAGCAAAAGAGCTCCGCTGAAAGGGCGCTCGAAGTTAGTGAAGCTGCATCGAATGCAGAGAATGAAGATTCGCTGCTGATTGATCCTGATCTGCTGCCTACTTTTACCCCTGTTGAATTTCGCGCACAAGGAGAAGCTGAATATCTTCGTGGCTACAACGCTTGTAAAGAGAATGAGTCGCTCGAGTTTGACGATCGGCTAAATCAACTTGAGTCACTGATTGGTAACTTGCGGGAGCAAAATGTAGACCTTACTGGTTTCTATGATCCTGTGCGTGAACTCGTCGCTAGTGCTATCGAGACAATTATGGCTACTGGCCTTTCTGAGAGCCAAGAATCTATTGCGAAAATCGTTTCGTCCCTGCTCGAAGAGATGGAAGCTGAGTCAAACGGTGAAGTGCGCGTATTTCTCCACCCGGTGGACGCAGCGCTATTAAAAAATCATTCTTTTGATTCAGAGTCGCCGATAAAAATTCTTTCCGATCCGCGCCTGACGCGTGGCAGCGTGCGCGCGACTATGGGTGAATCGATCGTCGAAAATATGATTGAGAATCGAGTTCAGCATGTTGTAGAGCAGGTGCTTGCGGAGGGTAGTAAGAGGGTTAAAAAGCCGGCACGTGTTATACGCCAAAAAAATACAGCCGCGTCGGCAAAAATAGTAAAGGAAAAAAATTCACCAAAAAAGAAAGTTACTAAGAAATAAGTAAATAAATAGTCGCTGGGCGATGAAAACTGCAAAAATTAATTAGAGTAGAGAATTTTATGAAAGCTGAAGATGCTTTTCTTAGCCAGATTAACAATCTTGCAGTATCTCTGTCGGCGGCCAGTACAGAACGCTTTGGCCGCGTGACTCGCGTAGTGGGTATGACGATCGAGGCAGCAGGTATTTCCGCCGAAATCGGATCGCAATGTGTCATCGAGGTCGATGGCCCAGGACGCGAAATTGACGCCGAGGTAATCGGCTTCGATGAACGCAAGATCGTTCTAATGCCGGTGCATTCGCTTGACGGCATTAAGGCCGGAAGTATCGTCAGATTGGAGCAGGCAGCTTCGCTATGCAGCGTCGGTTCGGCAATGCTTGGACGTGTCGTTGATGGCTCAGGCGAACCCATTGATGGTAAGGGTGCGATCGATTATGACGTGCAGGCGCCGCTGGAAAGTCAATCTATAAATCCAATGGCGAGGGGGCCGATCACCGACGTGCTAGATACCGGTGTACGTTCAATCAACGCTTGTCTAACTTTTGGCAAGGGGCAGAGGATGGGCCTTATTGCGGGATCGGGTGTCGGCAAGAGCATGCTGCTTGGCATGCTTACTAGAAATACTGAGGCAGATGTCGTGGTCATCGGTTTGATTGGCGAACGCGGACGTGAGGTTCAAGAGTTTGTGGAAAGGACTCTGGGTCAAGAGGGGCTGAAAAAAGCAATAGTGATAGCCGCGCCGGTCGACGTGTCACCTGTAATGCGAATCAAGGCAGCAAATCTTACTCATGCTGTTGCCGAGCATTTCTGCGCGAAAGGTAAAAACGTGCTACTTCTTTTTGACAGCCTGACTCGGGTCGCTCATGCTCAGCGCGAGATCGGCCTGGCCGTCGGCGAGCCGCCGACGACAAAGGGTTATACACCGTCAGTATTCAGTTTACTTCCGAAACTCATCGAACGAGCAGGAGTGGGCGTCGGCGGCGTTGGTTCTATCTCCGCGTTCTATACTGTGCTGGCAGAGGGTGACGATAAGAGCGACCCGATTGTTGATCTCTCCCGCGCAACTTTGGATGGTCAGATTATGTTGTCTCGATCACTCGCTGATGCAGCGCATTACCCCGCCATCGATCTCGAGGGCTCGATCTCACGAATAGCCTCAGCAATAGTAGCACCGGATCATTTTCGCGCCGCCCAGAAGCTCAGAAAATATTGGACCTTGTATTTACAAAAACAAGACATAATTCAAGTGGGCGCCTATGCGGCTAATAGCGACCCAGAAATCGATGAAGCGATCAGGTTAAAACCGGCCATTGACGAATTCCTCCGTCAAGACAGTGGGAATGTTCACACGCTGAGTGATTCCCTGGAGGGGCTCAACAAAGTCTTTGAGTCATGATGGATCCAGCCTCTGTTTGGAAGACGCTAGCCGACAAAGAGACGGCGAGTCTTAGGGTGCTTGGCGAAAGTAAGAGCAAGCTCGTCGAAGAGAAGTCTCGGCTTGAGGCGAGGCTTGTCGATGTTGACAATTATATCGCAGAATATTCGTCTAAGTTACAAGCGCAATCAGAGTTTGAGTTCGGAATTAAACAGGTTTATGACAGGATGAATATGATCTCTCAGCTTCTTACTGCCAAGCGCGACCTCGAAGGGTTTGATCAGCAATGTGAGAATGCCATTAGCGCAGTAACAGAAAAAATTGTTATTCATCAGAATGAGATTCTTAAATACAGGAAGGTCTCTGATAGCATAGAGAGGAAGGCTGAGTCGGAAGAAAAAACGAAAGAAAACAAAAATTTAGATGCCATTGGGCTGCGAAGCTATTTGGCGAAATCAAGTTAAATTAAACTGAGTGAAGGGCCTTCAGCCTGCTTTTTACAAATCATGGTACGAAAATTGCTCCTATTCTAGGCATAAAGCAGAAGAAACGAATAAACCGGGAGCATGCTTAAATATGGATACAGTATCAAAATACGATATCGCCGAAGTGGTCAGCCACATAGGCGCGCAAACACTGCTTCCCAACTCGAATCGAGAGGGCGGGGTAGAGTTTGGCGAACTGCTCGCGAGGGCTATAAAAAACGAGGAGGCGGCAAAAGCGGCAAGTGAAGTGGGCGAAAGCGGCGAAGACTTGCCGATTTCAGTTATGGATCTTACGCTCCGTAACGACGTGATTGGGCAACAGGTCGACGAGGATCAACTCACTCAGTTTCGAAAAAGTAACCCAATTGTGTTGCAGCATCTCGAACATATTATGCAACCCCAGACTCGTGGTGGAACTATGTTGGCTGGCATGCCCGATTCGCGAGCGGAAGCGGACACCCCTGATGGCCTGGGCGTCTTTCCCTCCGAACTAGGACGAGGCCCACAGTCACTAAATTTAGAGACACTCATCCCGGAACCTCACATTAGGGTTGCCACGCTGCGTGAGAAGCGACAGGTTATTCTGGGTCCGGAGAATAGCGCGTTGGCAACGACCTTTGCGCCAGGAGCTCGCTGGCATCTATCAAAGGATACCGAAAGCGCCTCAGAAACTTCTCGGGGGGTTACGACATCTTCGTTTGCACGAGCAGAAAAGGAGGGTGCTCTTGCCATCAATAGTCGATCGTCCGCCGCACAGGAAATAAAATCCGTAGCCCAGAGAATCGTTACCGAGAGCGCGGTTGAGACGGCGAACAACCCTAAAATCACGAGTGAGACAACGAATAATCCCAAAGTCATAAATAAGGCTGCAGCAGAGTTTTTGAGTTTTGTTGCCGTAAACTCGCAAACGCAAGTCAACGAGGCCCAGCGATCTGGTCAGCGCGCAGACGCATGGACCTTCGATTCTGCGACCAAGACTAGCCCTAGGCTAGCCGGCTCGCCAAAAAAATTACAACAAGCTGCGCTTCGCATTGAAGTTGGTTCTGAAAGCACTTCGGTCAACAATTCGAGCATTAAAGAGGAGATGGGCGGTGCAGCGGCATTATTCAGCCGTGCGCAGCAAACACAAATGCAGGGAAAACTGGCTTCCGAAAAAAGCGGAATTCAGATTAAGCTCTCGGTTACAGATATAACAGCGGATAATACTGGCGCATCTCAAAACTCTGCTAAAACAGAAATTGAAAGAATCGATGCACACACACCTGCTATTGAGAGGCAAGGCACTGACTTGGCGTCTGTTGGGTTATCCGCGGCAAACAGTTTTGAAAAACCCCAGCCTACGGCGCGGTTTGAGTTGGCTTCACGACCCGTTTTAGTGTCAAATTTTGCCGCAGATATGAAAGAAACCATAGTAGGTCAGTTGGCGAAGGTTACCGATGGTGTGACCAAATTCACAGTGGCTTTATACCCTGAAAACTTCGGCAAAGTTAACGTTGAGATCAGTTACTCAGAAATCGGTGGGCTTAGGATCAGTATGGCGGGGGAGAATTTCGAGTCTGTTCGGGTGCTAGAGCAAAATTTGCCAGCACTGCGTGAGAGTCTGCAGAATGATAAACTGAGTGAATTGGCGGTGAGTTTAAACAGTAACCAAGACTCGCAGGGCTCAAGTAGCAAGAATGGAAAATCAAATAACAATAATGAAGAGGGCGGCCCCGTAAGTGATCCTGGTACGGCTGATTTGACAGATCAACAAGCAGTGACTCGAGAGCGCCAACTCGGTTCTAGCTCTGAAGATGGGCTCGACACCTATGTCTAAGTCGCTGAGTGTTGCGCATCTAAACTAGTTTTTATTGGAGAGAAAAAATGGCAGAAGATAAAATAGACACTAAGACTGCAAATGCTAGGTTCGATAAGCGAACCTTGCTGTTAATCGCTGTCGCTTGCCTGGGTTCGATATTCATCATGACAGCCCTGATTACTGGCATTTTGTATGCTTCTGGGGCGTTCGAGAGCGACGACGAAATTTTGCGTCGTCTCAATGCGATCGATGGTGGTTCGAGTGAAGGAGGTGTTGCGATCGCAGATCCTGATCCCGATACCCCACAACTTTTAGAAATCCCAGACAGCAACCGGTTGGACACGCTATATCATCAGTTTACTCAAGCATTCGTGTCTAACGTCGCGAATTCTCGCAAGGTGATGCAAATGAATCTCACCATGAGCACTCACTACGATCAAGTAGTTATAGATAACATAGTCAAGCACGAGCTCGCTGTACGTTCAGCAATTCTAGAACATTTATCTTTTATTACCGAGGAAGAAACCCTAGAGGTTGGTTTTCGGCAGCGCGTGGGCGATGAGCTTGCGGTAGTTGTTAATGCCGAGCTTGAACAGAATGAAGGTTTCGGTGGAGTAGAGAGAGTACTATTCACAGAATTTTTGATGCAATAGCGGCACAACCGCTTTTCCAGAAAATGAGCGTAGGACGTTGAGATGACAAGCATTAGTACTGACCTTACCGAAGAAGAGCTGAATGCAATTTCTGATGCGATGACTGATTCCGCGTCCGAAGTTATTAATGCATCCGGAAAATCGAAGGCGATTAGTCATGACCTAGCCCGCGAAGACACCGCGCTAGGTTTCAATCAATCGGCCGTCGATCTCGTTAACGAAAGATTCGCTCGGCAGGTTAGGATGGGACTAATTGAGGTTCTCCGTACTACACCGAAAATAACGGTAAACCAGGTTGAGATAAAGCCGTTCGGCGAATGCATAAAACACTTAGTTGCCCCGCTTGCCATTAGTACGGTTAGGATGGAGCCGTTGCGGGGGATTAGTCTGGTAATCATCGATCCTAAAATAATTTTTTCGACGCTCGATAGCTTCTTTGGTGGCCACGGCGCGGGAAGTGAAGAGATGATGGTGACAAAGTTATTCACGCTAACAGAAGACACAATTATTAATTTGCTTATGAACATCGTATTAGGTTCACTTAAGGAGGCTTGGGCGCCGATCTTACAAGTTGACTTTCAACGGGTTAGCCAAGAGGTGAACCCTGCCTTTGCCCAAATCGCAGACGATGATGATTCGATGCTCGTTAGCCGATTTCAGTTTATTATGGGCGAAGGAGAAGAGGGTTTCGTTGAGATTATCCAACCTTTTTCCCTCCTTAAGCCGATAAGAGATTTATTGCGAAGCCGCATTGTCACCACTGATGAAGAGAACGATCAGACGATTCGCTGGAGTAATGATTTACGTTCAGCTTGTGAAGATGTTCCATTAGAGCTTAGCGTGAAGATAGCCGAGCTAGAACTGACGTTTGGAGAGCTCGAACAGCTTCGTGTGGGGCAGGTACTGCCGGTAGAGCTGTTCGACAATGCCGAGGTCGACGTCAAGAGTTCACCAGCCTTCATAGGATCGGTTGGCGAAGTAGACGGCAAGGTGGCGGTGGAACTCACTGCTAATACTTTTTCTAAATCTTAATAAAAAATAATATTTTATAAGGAGGGCTGGCGGTATGTCAGATGACAATACGGAAACTGGTATGGAAGAAGATGTCCTACTACAAGGCGCCGCAGGTTCAAGCCGAACATCAGCTAAGACTGATGCAGATGCCTTCAGCGGTCTAAGCTTAGATTCAGACCTATTGAAAAACATTCCGGTGACGATATCAGTAGAGGTGGGTAGAACCACCCTGCCGATCAAGTCCTTGTTGCAGCTCACCCAAGGCTCGATCGTCGAATTAGACCGGCTTGCGGGTGAGGCACTAGACCTACTGGTGAATAATACTTTAGTCGCTCAAGGCGAAATTGTCTTAGTAAACGAACGCTACGGCATACGTTTAACGCAGATTGTTCCTAAAAGCGCGCGGCTGAAGTTGGGCCAGAACGCTGGCTAGCGGTACTCGGCCCTCGAACGCTGCGACAGTGCGCTATATGCCGAATATCACTTGAACGCGTAAACGCTTAATTGCGCTGCTAGGCTAAAAAATGGAATTTTCAATTGTTTTCAGGCTAATATCGTCATTGGCGATCGTCTTTGCTCTTCTCGCGCTCTTTTTCTATTACCTGCGACGGTCCAGACCAGGTCTCGGCCAGCAGGGTGCTGGGCTGGTGACTGTCCTCGAAAAAGCTTATCTCGAATCAAATAAGTCTGTCGTACTAATTCAAGTAAATGATCGGATGTCTCTTTTGGCTTTGTCTGGCGATCGCATAGAGCACTTGTGGACAGCCTCTGCCGACACAATGGATAGCACGTCCTCCGAGAGGCTGTAAGGTCGATGAAGATAACAGAGATAACGAAAAAGCTGAGCATCAAATTAGCGGCCCTGCTGCCGGTCTCTGTTATATGTTTGACGGCTGCTAGCAATGCTTTCGGTCAGACGGGCATCCCCCTCATCAGCATCAATGAAAGCGCAGCCGGCGGGACAGATTACAGCCTAACGCTGCAGGTCGTCATTCTGATGACGGTTCTGACGTTGCTGCCCTCACTTCTAGTTATGATGACTTCTTTCGTTAGAATAATCATAGTGATGTCGCTGCTTAGGCAGGCACTTGGAACTGCGCAGACGCCGCCCAATCTGGTAATCGTTGGAATATCACTCTTTTTAACCTTTTTCATAATGGCGCCTATTTTCGAGACTATTTATAACGATGCCTTCGTGCCGTACGTTGAAGAGGACATTTCTGCCGAGTCTGCGATTGACGTTGCCCTAGTACCTATCCGAACATTTATGGTCACACAAACTCGAGAAGACGATCTGATGATTTTTTCGGATATAGGTGGCTACGAATATGATGGGGTCGAAGAAAACATACCGCTTAGCATCCTAATCCCCTCGTTCATGACGTCGGAACTAAAGACAGCCTTTACGATCGGATTTCTGATTTACATTCCATTCGTTATTATTGACCTGATTGTAGCGAGCGTTTTAATGTCTATGGGCATGATGATGCTGAGTCCTATGATGATCTCTATGCCCTTCAAGCTCATGTTATTCGTGCTAGCTGATGGTTGGATATTGATCATGCAATCCTTAACCTCAAGTTTTTCACTGTAGGAGAAGCGCCAAAACTATGAACACATCAGATGTGATCACGCTAGGGCAGGATGCATTACTCGTGGCTGCAATGATTGCAGGCCCTCTGCTACTGGGCATTCTCATTGTAGGGGTTGCAATTGGTCTCATTCAAGCTGCCACCTCCGTTCAAGAGATGACTCTCAGTTTCATTCCAAAATTAATTCTTCTAGTCGTGTTGCTCTTCCTGATAGGTAATTGGCAGATTACTTTGCTGGTTACGCATTTCCAAGAACTACTGATGACCATTCCGCTGTACTTGCAATGATCAATTTTCTAGCCGCAGAAATTGTCGACTACTTTTATGCGTTCCTACTACCCTTTGTGCGTATTTCAGCTTTCATCCTGTCGGCTCCCGTTTTTAGCTTAAGCGCTTTTAACCTACGTTTTCGTCTGATTGTTGCAACCGTTTTAACCATTTTAGCAGTCGATCTAGTGAGCTTTGATACACAATCTTTAGCACTTCATCAACTAATTACAGCAGTCCTAGCCCAGCTTTTACTGGGCGTAGTATCTGGCTTCATTCTACAGATTATCAATGGCGCTATTACGGTTGCGGGGCAGGCAATATCAAATTCAATGGGCCTTGGCATGGCTAATCTAATGGACCCAACGTTCGGTAATGTTCCAGTTATCTCACAGTTTTTAGTTGTTCTATCGACTCTAATTTTTCTCGTCGCAGACGGGCATCTCATACTTATTCAAATACTAATGCAGAGCTTTATTATCTTTCCAGTCGGAGAAATGTTCTCGTTAAGCATAATTTATGAGGTGTTTATCGAGTGGACGCCACTGCTGTTCATGGGTGGACTTCTCCTCGCTTTGCCTCTAATGATTGCTTTGCTGTTAGTCAATGCAGGATTAGGTATGGTGACGAGATCAGCGCCTGCGTTGAACGTTATTTCCGTTGGTTTTCCGGCAGTCATGTTTGCCGGCTTTCTAATTCTCATCTTAGCTTTGCCAGGAATAGTTTTACGAATCGATAGTATTTGGAGCGATGGTTTTACTACCTTAGCCAGTTTTTTTGAGAGGCTATAATGGCTGAAGACGACAGCAAAACCGAGGAACCCACCCAGAAAAAATTAGAAAAAACTAGAGAGGAGGGGCAATTTGCTCGCTCTCAAGACTTATCCGTCGCTCTTCTGACTATTAGTGTTGCTCTGGTGGTGTATTTCTATGGGGGTCAGATCGGTCAGAATATCATCGGAATTTTGCAAGAGGCATTTCTATTCGATGAGAGAGTTGTGCGTGACACTGCACTTGTACCGTCGATGTTAGGTGCGCTATTTTTACGCGGCCTAGGGTCAATCCTACCAATTTTTGCGGTGACCGTATTTCTCGCCTTCGGCGCCGCGTTTCTAGTAGGAGGCATTGGTTTCTCTATGAAGGGATTTTACCCGAAAGCCTCGAAGCTGAATCCTCTCAAGGGATTAAGTCGAATGTTCGGTGTGAAAGGGATGGTTGAGCTGGTCAAGGGCTTATTAAAACTGATTTTAATTGGCAGCATGGTGCTCTTTGTTGTCGTTATGTACTTCGAAGACATTTTTTCATTGACTAGGATGAATCCGTTAATCGCAACATCAAGAGGTTTAGACATACTAGGTTTCGGAATTCTACTAGTGTCCTTGTCTCTTTTAGTGATCGCGGCGATAGATGTGCCCTATCAAATGATCTCGTTTAAGAATCAATTAAAGATGTCTATTCAAGAAATAAAAGATGAGTACAAGGACTCGGAGGGCAGGCCTGAAGTTAAACAGAGAATAAGACAAAAACAGCGCGAAATCGCTATGGCATCGACGCTAGACGCGATTAGCGAGGCGGATGTAATCATCACCAACCCAACACATTTTGCAGTTGCCCTTTCGTATGCAGTTGGGACAGACGAAGCGCCTAAAGTCGTTGCTAAAGGTGCTGATTTTATGGCGCAAAAAATTAGAGAGAAAGGTCAAGAGTCTGGAGTTATGTTTTTTGAACAGCCGCAGTTAGCGAGAGCGTTATTCTTTACGACTGAAATCAATCATGACATTCCTCGAGCGCTTTTTGAGGCTGTGGCAGAGGTTATTGCTTATGTCTTTAAAATGAACTCATTTGAAAAGCACGGGCAACGGATTAAAAAACCTATACTTAGTATTCCACCCGAAATGAGTTTTGACGAGACAGGTCGAAAATCGTGATTATAGGAGATCGATGCGATGCAAGAAAATGATCTGAAGGTAGTCGCAATTCAAACCCTTGCTGACTCGAACGGCGCAGATTCAGCAGAGACCTTGCGGTGGAAATCGGATGTTAACTTTTTCTGTCTACAACACGAGCGTATGATGGCGCAAATACTTGTTGGGACGAAGTCAGATAAGCCTTTTTGCGTGCTCGACTCAAGTGGAGTGGCATACCAAGATTTTTATAAAGAAATACTTATTAATGAACTTAAAGACGATGAAAATATCCGTTTGCTTTTTTTCGATCCCAAATTTGGTGATGATTTAGTCAAACTCATTAATAAGGAACTAGAGGAGCTTCCTCTTTCGCAAGTAGGGGAAAGAGAGACTGACCAGATTCGAAGAATTCTAGTTATTGACAACGAGAGCTATACCTCAGATCTCGAGTGGGCTCTGATTGATTCGCTGACAAATGAATTGAGGGCTTCTAATATTGGTGTATTAGTGGCAGCGCCCGCCGACTCGGTTCTGCGTGCTGAATTGCTCGAGAAAGCTGCTAACTTTGATGTGTTCAATTTGAGAAAACTCTCGGGGGAAGAGGTTGAAAACTTGGTTAGGCAAGCTGTAGAGGCCCCTGAAAAGGCCGTCATGTTAGCTATGCTAGATCAAAAAGAGGACGATTCGGTTGGATCAATACCAGGAATCGATGAGGTACCCGCTGGGGAAAATGAAGTTGAATTTAAGGTTAAGTCAAATATGTGGCAACGACTGCGCGGTCTAATTAAGCGGAGTTAGGAAGCGCTCGCTGCGGAAAAAGTAGGGGTTATTTCCGTCGAGTGAGAACACTACTGATCTTGAACGCCCGACTATTTCTTCGCGCGGAACGAAGCTGTAAGCTCGGCTGTCGGCACTATTGTCGCGATTGTCACCGAGCACGAAATACTGGCCTTCGGGTACCACTGCCGGTCCGTAGCTGCGGCGGCTGCGGCTTACATACCCGCTAGCGAGCTGCGCGCGATGGCTAAATTCGAGTAGCGCTTCGATGATAATCACCGAGCTTTCGTCGCGGGAAACCACTTCGTAGTTAACGGGTTCTCCGTTGATGACTAACGCGTTATTTTGCATCGCCACTGTGTCATGGGGAAGCCCGATGATACGCTTGATCAACCGTTTACCGGCGCGCTTCGAGTCGATAATCACGATATCTCCGCGTTTGGGTTCGCCTACCTCGGCGAGATTGATTTCAATAAAAGGCACTTTAATATCATAGGCGAGCTTATTGACCCAAACTTTGTCGCCGTCGAGTAAAGTAGGCTCCATCGATGCGCCCGATATTGAGCTGAGGTCGGCTACCGCGCTTTTAAAGAAGACGATGCAGGTTAACAGCAGGAAAAATTGTCGATTCTCTGCCCACGCAACTTTTAATGCGTGGGTGATGCGTTCGCCGAGCCCTGTGTTTGGGTGCTGAGGCGTGGGCAGTGTATCGGGCCTCTCTGTTTCGGGCGAACGTTCGGGCAGGTGAGGCTGATCTTCGGAGTCAAGCTTATCGATGTCGGTCATAGGGCGTGTCTGCGTTTTGTGCCTGGCTATTTTTGGCCACTGGTGGCTATTGAGGGCCGCTGCGCTATTAGTTAGATTAGTTTACATGAAAGTGAGGTGCAAGAAAGCGGTGAAATTGAGCGCAGACCCTCGCCTACTAATGTGGTGGCGATTGCGCAGGGCAGTAGACGAGACGGTGAGTGGAATTTTTCGGTGCCGAGCGAGGTTGCTCCGATCGACAAATTAGAATTTTGCGTAATTATTTGACCACAGCAGAAAGCCGAGTATGCTGTATGTATACCCAGTAAAATTTACAAAACAGAAACCTAGCGCATCGCATGCCAAAAAGGAAACGTTGCCGCAGTGCTATGAGAGCCCCAGACATGAAAAGCGATTCTCCCAAGAACAGTGCAGGCCTTGCGGATTTTCACCCCGCTAGTCGGGCGTGGTTCGAGGAACGTTTCGAGCAAGCGACGAAAGCGCAAGTCGACGCATGGCCGCAGATTCGGGCAGGGCGGCATATTTTAATCGCCGCGCCGACGGGCAGCGGTAAGACTCTCGCGGCTTTTTACGCCGCCATCGATATGCTTCTCCAGCGCGGCCTAAATGGCGAACTGACCGAAGGCGTCCAAATCCTCTATGTGTCGCCGCTCAAGGCGCTCAGCAACGATATCCAAAAAAACCTCGAGCAGCCGCTAAATGGCATCGCCGAGCAGCTGCATCTGCAGGGCTTCGCCCCGGTCGATATTCGCATCGCTGTGCGCACCGGTGATACGCCACCGAGTGAGCGAGCGCGCATGGCGAAAAAGCCGCCGCATATTCTCGTTACCACTCCCGAGTCCCTCTATTTACTGCTCACTAGTGCGAGCGGCCGCGCGATGCTGTCTACTGTGCGCAGCTTGGTTGTCGATGAGATCCATGCGCTTCTGGGCGACAAGCGAGGCTCGCATTTAGCGTTGTCGATGGAGCGTCTGCAGCATCTAATTAGTGCTCAGTCGAGCGACCAGACGAACACTCAAGGCGGTCGGACGCTCCAGCGTATTGGGTTATCGGCAACGCAGAAACCAATCGATCTTGTTGCTAACTATTTAGTGGGCAATTCAACTGTGCAAATTGGATGCGACTCGGGCCTTATAGACTCGTGCTGGCCGAAGGCAGACTGCGCGATTGTCGATTCGGGGTTTAGGCGCGAACTGGACATCCGTATCGAGGTCCCTAAGTCGCCGCTTTCGGCGCTGATGAGCAACGAGGTGTGGGACGAGCTCTATGGCCGTCTCGTTGAGCTAATCGAGAGCCACGATACGACGCTGGTATTCGTGAACACGCGCAGACTCTCCGAGCGGCTTGCCCTCGCGCTTGCCGAGCGCCTCGGCGACGATGTCGTCTGTTCGCATCACGGCAGTATGAGTAAAGATCACCGGCACAACGCCGAGCAGCGGCTCAAGGCGGGTAGCCTTAAGGTGCTGGTCGCGACGGCGTCGATGGAACTCGGCATCGATGTAGGCTCGGTCGATCTCGTGGTGCAATTCTCTTCACCTAAAAGCATTGCGACATTTTTGCAGAGAGTGGGTCGTAGTGGCCACTCGATCAATGGGACGCCAAAGGGCATTTTGTTTCCGCTCACGCGCGACGACCTTATCGAAGCCAGCGCGCTGGTGCACAGCATTCGCCGAGGTCAGCTCGACGCCATTGTTATGCCCGAAAAGCCGCTCGATATTCTGGCGCAGCAAATAGTCGCCGAGGTGTCGGCACAGGTTCACGACCGCGGACGAGACGGCGACAAACAGCCCGTTAATAAAGAGCACAGTAATAAAGAGCCCAGTAAGGAAATATTCCAACCCTTGGCTACGGCCCTAGCCGCGATGCGGACAAGCGGCTCGACGAGGCTCAGCTCATCCGCAAAGCCAGCCCCAACACCCGCCTCACCAGAGGTGCGCAAAGCAGCACTCGCTGCCGCTCGAGCTGGGTTGCGCGGCACAGAGGCTGAGCCGGCGAGCGTGAAGAGCCATGTGTATCAAAAAGAGACTGAGGAGATTGAAGAGACTCAAGAGAAAGAGTCCTTTGAACCAATGACGCCTCTGGATAGCTGGTGTATCGACGAGCTTTACGCACTGGTTATCAAGGCTTTCCCATTTAGGGAATTAACCAAAGAAGAATTTGAAGCGACGCTACGCATGGTTGCAGATGGCTACACCAGCCGTCGGGGACGGCGTGGCGCTCATCTGCATTACGACGCGATTAACCGGCGGCTCAGGCCACGGCGCGGCGCTAATCTTATCGCGCTGACCAACGGTGGCGCGATTCCAGATATGTTCGATTATCAGGTTGTGCTCGACCCCGAAGACACGGTGGTCGGCAGCCTAAACGAGGACTTCGCGCTCGATTCGATGGCGGGCGACGTGTTTACGCTGGGCACTCACGCTTGGCAGATTTTGCGGGTGGACGGGCTTAAGGTGCGCGTGAGAGATGCCCAAGGCATGAACCCTACTGTGCCTTTCTGGTTCGGCGAAGGGCCAGGTCGCACGG